>VOFH01000168.1_pt1 | contig 76001 bp, 72 predicted proteins | sample 5384091 | NCBI WGS metagenome assembly VOFH01 (sample SAMN12384727, study PRJNA508395) | human gut metagenome | isolation source: healthy gut G | host: Homo sapiens
ATCTAATAATATGTAATTTGAATGATGAAAAAGTATTTTTATTTTTTATGTATTACCATTCTACCTCTTTGTGGCGTTTGGGCTTGTTCTAATGAAAACACGGAGTCTCATGATGAATTTGGTAATCAAGGAGAGAATATTCCTACTGCAATAAAGAAGTTGGATTATGGACAATTATTAGCTTTCCCCGGTGCAGAAGGACATGGACGAAGTACTACAGGGGGGCGAGGAGGGAGTGTGTATCATGTTACTACATTGGAGGATAATCCTACTAATCCTCAAAAAGGTTCTTTCCGTTGGGCGCTTACTCAAAAAGGAGCAAGGACAATCGTTTTTGATGTGGCAGGTACAATTAAACTAAAAGCTCAGTTAAAAACAACAAATGATAATTTGACAATAGCTGGACAAACTTCTCCAGGTGGTATTTGCATTGCTGATTATGACTTTGTAATCAATTCTAATAATGTAATTATTCGTTTTATGCGTTTTCGTCCTGGAAATGTAAATTTAGACTCGGATGGATTAGGTGGGATGGATAAAAAGAATATTATAGTAGACCATTGTTCTATCAGTTGGTGCACGGATGAATGCCTATCTGTATATGGAATGGAAAACTCGACAGTGCAATGGTGTTTGGCTGCTCAGGCGTTACGTGATACTCCTTCGAAAGATAAACCGCATGGGTTTGGAGGAAACTGGGGTGGTCATTATGCTTCCTATCATCATAATATGATTGCACATTGCGAGAGCCGTGTCCCACGTTTGGGACCTCGTCCTACTACGTTAGCTCTGACAGAATGTGTGGATATTCGTAATAACGTTTTTTATAATTGGGCAGGTGAAGGTTGCTATGGAGGGGAAGACCAACATGTCAATCTCGTGAATAATTATTATAAACCAGGACCTGCTACGGACAAGGCTTCTTCTAAAGTACAGTATCGTATTGCTAAAATAGGAATCTATACACAGGAATATGTTCAGAGCACAATACTTTCACAAGTGTCCTCCCGTCAATGCCTAAAATCAAGACAAATCTAGTTAAATAGTTTCTCCTTTTGCAATATTTATTAATTTATCTTATGGTATTTATGATTATTTTAATATATTGAAGATATTTTGTGGCATCTTTTTTTACCTCGCTAATTTTTCTTATGTTTGTAGATTAAATAATGAATGAACAGTAATGAATATGTCAACTCATCTTCTATATAATGATTTTCCAACTTTTCTGCGTAAGTATTTTCCCTATAAAGTACAAAAGATTTCGTTGAACGCGGGTTTCACTTGTCCTAACCGTGACGGGACGAAAGGGTGGGGCGGTTGTACCTATTGTAATAACCAGACCTTTAATCCTGATTATTGCCGGACAGAGAAGTCGGTCACTGCTCAGTTGGAGGAAGGTAAATGTTTCTTTGCCCGTAAATATCCTGAAATGAAATATCTGGCCTATTTTCAGGCATATACTAATACATATGCAGAGTTAGAAGGATTAAAACGTAAATATGAGGAAGCGTTGGAAGTAGAAGACGTTGTGGGGTTGGTGATTGGTACTCGTCCGGATTGTATGCCGGAAGGGTTGTTGCGCTATCTGGAGGAATTGAACAAACACGCTTTTCTAATGGTAGAATACGGTATTGAGAGTACTTGTGATAGAACTTTGCAGCGCATAAACCGCGGACATACTTATGAGGATACCGTGGAAACTGTCGGGCGGACGGCTGCTTGTGGCATTCTCGTAGGCGGACATATCATTCTAGGACTTCCGGGAGAAACATCTGACGCTATGGTGGCGCAAGCGGGAATCCTGTCTGACCTTCCTTTGTCAACTCTTAAAATTCATCAGTTACAGTTGATTCGCGGGACCCGTATGGCGCACGAATATGATATAAACCCCGCGGCTTTTCATCTGTTCACGGAGGTAAACGAATATATTGATCTGGTGATTGACTATGTCGAACATCTTCGTCCGGATATGGTTGTAGAACGTTTTGTCTCTCAATCTCCTAAAGATTTATTAATAGCTCCGGACTGGGGATTGAAAAATTATGAATTTGTAGCACGTTTGCAAAAAAGAATGAAAGAAAGGGGTGCTTATCAAGGTAAGAAGTACAGGGATTCAGAAAAAAGAGTTATTTTTGCAGGTGATAAATTTGCCACTGAATAATTACCTGTTTTTTAGAGGAAGCCGGTGGTGAAAGTGAAATTAATAAAGTTGAAGAATGGAGAAAACAAGAATTAAAGGAAACGTTCATTACGTGGGAGTTAACGACCGTAACAAGCACCTCTTTGAGGGAATGTGGCCTTTGCCCTATGGAGTTTCGTATAACTCTTATCTGATTGATGATGAAATGGTGGCACTGATGGATACAGTAGACATTTGCTATTTTGAAGTATACCTGCGTAAGATCAAGCAAGTGATCGGTGAACGTCCTATCAATTATTTAATAATAAATCACATGGAACCGGACCATTCCGGATCTATCCGATTGATAAAACAGCATTATCCGGAGATTATTATCGTGGGTAATAAACAGACTTTCGGTATGATCGAAGGTTTCTATGGTGTGACCGGCGAGCAATATCTGATTAAGGACGGTGATTTTCTCGCTCTCGGACGTCATAAACTGCGCTTTTACCTGACTCCTATGGTACACTGGCCGGAAACGATGATGACATTTGATGAGACTGACGGAGTTCTTTTCTCCGGCGACGGCTTCGGATGTTTCGGTACAGTAGACGGTGGCTTTCTGGATACCCGTATTAATCTGGATAAGTATTGGGGAGAAATGGTTCGTTACTATTCTAATATCGTAGGTAAATACGGAAGTCCTGTACAAAAGGCTTTGCAAAACTTGGCGGACTTCCTATTTCTGCTATTTGTTCTACTCATGGACCGGTGTGGACAGAAAATATAGCTAGAGTGATCGGTATATATGATCGTTTGAGCCGTTATGACGCTGATGAGGGAGTAGTTATTGCATACGGCAGTATGTACGGTAATACCGAACAAATGGCTGAGGCTATCGCTGCAGAGCTTTCGGCACAAGGAATCAAGAATATAGTCATGCACAATGTGACGAAGAGCCATCCTTCTTATATCATAGCAGATATTTTCCGTTATAAGGATTAATCATCGGTTCGCCTACTTACAGCAATCAGCTATTCCCGGAGGTAGAATCATTACTTTCAAAGATTCTGTTGCGTGAGGTGAAAGGACGTTATCTGGGGTATTTCGGTTCGTTCACGTGGGCAGGTGCCGCTGTGAAACGTATGGCTGAATTTGCGGAGAAAAGTAAGTTCGAGTTGGTCGGCGATCCTGTAGAGATGAAACAGGCGATGCAGGATATTACCTATACTCAGTGCGAGAATCTGGCACATGCCATGGCGGAGCGCTTGAAGAAAGACCGTTAAAACAGTGAATAAGATTATTAATTTATTAACTAACCTATAAAACAATCGACTTATGAGACTTATTATTCAACCGGACTATCAGTCTGTATCTCAGTGGGCTGCACATTATGTTGCCGCAAAAATAAAAGCTGCTAACCCAACTCCGGAAAAACCATTTGTATTAGGATGTCCTACCGGATCTTCTCCTCTGGGCATGTACAAAGCTTTGATCGATCTGAATAAGAAAGGAATCGTTTCTTTCCAGAATGTCGTAACGTTCAATATGGATGAGTATGTAGGCTTACCGAAGGAACATCCGGAAAGCTACTACTCTTTTATGTGGAATAACTTCTTCAGCCATATCGATATCAAAAAGGAAAATACGAATATCCTGAACGGTAATGCTCCCGACCTGGATGCAGAATGTGCACGTTACGAAGAAAAGATAAAGTCTTATGGTGGTATCGACCTGTTCATGGGTGGTATTGGTCCTGATGGACACATCGCATTCAACGAACCGGGTTCTTCACTGACTTCCCGTACCCGTCAGAAAACATTGACTACGGATACAATCATTGCTAACTCTCGTTTCTTTGACAATGATATCAATAAAGTGCCTAAAACTGCTTTGACAGTAGGTGTGGGTACTGTTCTTTCTGCCAAAGAAGTGATGATTATCGTAAATGGTCACAATAAGGCCCGCGCATTGTATCATGCAGTAGAAGGTTCTATCACTCAGATGTGGACTATCAGTGCTTTGCAGATGCACGAAAAGGGTATTATCGTTTGTGACGATGCTGCTACGGAAGAATTGAAAGTAGGTACTTACCGTTACTTCAAGGATATCGAAGCTGGTCATTTGGATCCGGAATCTTTGATTAAATAATATAGAACAGACTCTATAAATAATGGGCTGCATCAATGTTGAATTGATAGCAGCCCATTATGTAATGAATTCTGTCGAAGAAACTAACTTTCTTCTAACCAACCTTTTCCCTGACGAACAATTTCCGGTTCGTCCTCTGTGCATTTTACGACAGTTGACGGTTCTATGCCTCCGATACCTCCGTCAATAACAAGATCCACGATATCTCCGAACTTTTCGTCTATAAGTTCCGGATCGGTTATATATTCCAGATCCTCATCTTCATCGTATGGCAACGTGGTGGTCATGATCGGAGCGTCCAGCAGACGGGCAATTTCCCGGATGATATTGTTGTTCGGCATACGGATGCCTACCTCTTTCCGGTTACGGAAGATTTTGGGCAATCGGTTTGTTCCGTTCAGGATAAAAGTAAACGGTCCCGGAAGATTATGTTTCATAAGTTTGAAGACGTTATTGTCCACCTTGGCATATTCACTGATACTACTCAAGTCATAGCAGATGATAGACAGATTGTTTTTACGTGGGTCTATCTCCTTGATACGGCAGATACGTTCGATAGCACGCTCTTTCAGTCCATGACAGCCGATAGCGTACATCGTATCAGTAGGATAAATGATAAGTCCGCCAACATTCAGAATGTCGATAATCCGTTGTAAGTCCTGCGGATTGTTATTTTTATCATATAGCTTCAGAAGCATAATCTCTTTTCCTTATTTTTTTATTTAAGTTTCTTCTTCAAGAAGTCCAATGCCTTCTCGGCCGCCTTTTCCGTTACTTTCTGTTTGATAGAATCTTTGTTGGCACTGGCAGCAGAGTCAAGTCCGAGTTTCTGGCCTAATTTGCTGATAGCCTCATCGGCTACTGCTTCCACAGCCTGATTGGCCATACTCTTGGTATCGACACTGACTTTCGGGGAAGTGAACGAACCTCCGATTCTCAAATCAAGAGTCATTAGTTTGGAGATATTACCGGCAGATGCAGGAAGTTTAATCTTTCCTGTGTAATCGATAGTCTGGTCGAGACCCGTGCTACCGGAAAGATTCAGGTTGTAGTCTCCCATTTGAATATCGAACGGTTTTGTTTCTACCCGTCCATCTTTGATGATGAAGTCCAGTGTCATATCTTTTACTTTCATCTCTTTCAGGCTGGGTTGCTTAACCGCATCAGCTATTTGATCGATAGCTTTCACACCACTTAGGCTAAGGTCGCGGGTGGAGAGGCTGCCGTCTCCCTGCATTGTATTCAATATGGGGCTCATGGCTGCGTCCAAATCCGTCAACACGTTGATACTGCCGGAGAAGTTCCCTTTCAGATTTTCAAAGATAGGAGCCATTTTCTGCACCATATCCAGTTCCTTGTAAGCTTGTGCAAAACCTATATTCGTCAGTTTGAATCCAGCTTTCAACTCAGGTTTCTTGGCATCGGCGGTGGAATAATATCCGTTCATCACAACATTTCCTCCCATAGTGCCCATAGAAAGATTCTTCATATCTACCTTTCCGTCTTTGACAATAAGTTTACCGTTCATATTGTTGAATATCATCTTATCGAACAACACCTCTTTCAGATTAGCGTCCATTTGGAAGTCAATGTTACGGGGAACTTCAACAATTCCCGTGGAACTAACGGAATCCGTAGTTGTTACATCACCGGACGAAGACATTTCTTCACCCGTAGCCGACATGAAATCGTTCAGATTGAAATAGTTGGAACGGATATTCAGATTTCCTTTCAAGGTAGTTCCTTTCAGTGCATAACCGATATAGTTCTCGAACCGGCTGTCGGCAGTAATGTCATTCTTACCGATATTGACGGTTGTTTCGCTCAACTGAAGATATTTGGGTGTAAACGTAAAGAGTGATTTCTTAATTTCTACATCCGGCATATCTTGCATTTTAAGTTTCATGTCTGTTAAACCAATCGTTCCAGCAGCCAGTATGCGGTCGTATTGTTCCTTTTCGATAGATGAAAGGCGCCCGGACATTTGCATATCAGCGTCGATTGTTCCGTTTAGTTCCATATCTCCAAGCGGATATACTTGTTTGATCATACCAAGGTTAAGAATTCCTTTTGCTTCCACTTTGAAGTCAGGATCGCTGACCGGCGTTTTCACGTAGGCAGTCAGACTGAACGGGTTACCTGCCAGGCGGAAGCTAAACGGGTTAATATCCACCGTCGTCAGGTCGATATTTCCTCCCGGATTCTGTACGTTGGCATTGATGTTAATTTGGTCTACTCCTGCCGGTAAAGCCGGATAGCGGAACATGGCATTTTTGACTTGCATATCGACATTGAACGCAGGTACGGTATCTCCTAGCAGGGTGCCTTTGGCTGTTGCGTTCAGTGTGGCGGTTCCGTCGGTTTTCAGGCTGGAAAATTCGGTGGCATAGATAGCTGGGATTAGCGAAAGGATTTCTTTGAAACCTATATCGTTGGTATTGAGTTTCAAGTCCATGTCGATAGCCGGGTCTTTCAAGGCTACCCAGCCGTCAATACCTGCCTGAATAGCGTTGAGGCGAATGGTGTTATCCTTTAATGTGTACTTGTTATTGGCCAGATCGGCGTCTATATCCATTTTAGCGGAAATATTGGCATCTGCCAAGAAAGGAATGCCGTTCATCTTGTAAGTCAAAGATTGGGTTTCCGCTTCCAGTTTCAGTGTGGTGCGTTCACTGCCTAAGTCTCCGGCGCAGGTTGCGTTAAAGTCTTGGATGTCAGCATACATCTTTCCTTGTTGGTCATCATAAATCAGATTCATGTTTTTTATGACGAAACGTTGGAGTTTCACTTTGAAAGGGGAAGATTCTTCTTCTGCAGCGGGAGTCTCGGCAGCGGCTGTCGTATCCGGCTCCATAATGTTCCAGTTGGCACGTCCGTCCGGCAACACAATGGCATGCAGCTTTGTGTCTTCGATGAATATTTTGGAAATATCGTAACCGCTATCTCCGAAAAGAGAGAATAAGTTGATGGCGGCAGTAACTTCTCCGGCTTGTACAAGGGTATCATTGGCGAATTCTCCCGCGCCTTTCAGCCAGAAATCTTCGAGTGTGACAGAAGCCTGTGGAAAGTTGCGGAACAGGCTAATGTTAAGTTTCTTAAAATCAAATTGCGCATTGAGCATCTTGTTGCCTTCTGTTTTTACAATATCGGCTATCTTACCTTGGAAGGCGAAAGGAAGAAGGAGCATTAGAATGATAATTACTCCTACGGTGATAGCTGCGATTTTCAAACCTTTTTTCATTTGCTTTTATTTTAAGAGTCTGATAATATGTAAGGAACAAAACTAATAAAACTTTTTGATAATAAGGGATAAAAGAGATTTTTTTAGGGATTCTTATTTTAAAATTAGGGGAATCCAAAGCACGGAATTATGGCAGGGAGTGGTTGAGGCAATGGCTCTTCAAGGGTTGTAGTGGAGGAGATTCGTTCTTCGGTGAGCAACGGTCTCTTTCTCGGTGAGGAACAGTGTATTGGTCAGTGAGGGAAAAACGGTCGGTTCCCGTTTCCTCCCTTTTGTATATATTTATTGTTTTTTCTTTTTCTTCAGTTCCTCTGCAATTCTCCATTGTAACGCAGCTTCCACTTCCTTTCCGGCTTTCAGCAAAGCGTCTCCGAAAAGTTCGTGTGCACCGGCATGCTCGGGTTTCAGACTGGTGGCCTTGTCCAGGTCGGCAATTGCTCCTTCTGTGTTTTCTGTTTTCAGCCGGAGTTTTCCCCGGTTATAGACAGCTTTAAAGTTTGCCGGATGAAGGTTTACTGCGGTATTAAAGCAATTTTCAGCGTCGAAATAATCTTTATTATTGAATAAAGTAATTCCTTTACGTATCCAGGCGTCTATGTAGTTGGGATCGAGGCTGAGCGCTTTGTCGTAGTTGGCAAGGGCGGCACGTACGTCGTGTGCTTGGGTGATACATTCGTTTCCCATTAACAGGTACTCGTGGGCGTATTGTCGTATACGTTCCTGTTGTTCCCGCATCTGTTCCTTGAGTTTTTTATTCTGTTCTTTCAGGGTGTTGATAATGCCGAGTTTTCGGCGAATCAGACGGCGGGGAACAGGTTTCTCTATATCATAACGGGAATGAATAGCACGGAAAAACTGTTCCAGGCATTCCTCCATGTCTCCTTTGTCGAAAGCACGTGCAGCGGCAACATATTGTACATCGGCCTGTGCTTGTTTCAAAGCCTTGTCAATGGCTTGCCGGTTATTAAATCGTCCGGCGAAGTTGACGATTTCCGGACGGACGAAAATATCTGCCCGGTTAATAGGCTTTTTAAGTTGGATACCATCCAGAGAAGTACAACGGCTGAGTGCGACATACGCTTGTCCACCGGCAAATACTCCACCAGTGAAGTCGATTACCACCCGGCTGAAAGTCAGTCCCTGGCTCTTATGAACTGTAATTGCCCAAGCCAACCGGATAGGATATTGAGTGAAGCTACCTAAGACTTCTTCTTCTATTTCTTTTGTCTTTTCGTTGTAGCGATAACGGATATTGCGCCATGATTCCCGTTTTACGTCACATTCTTTTCCGTCATCGGTGATAACGTATATCGTTTCTTCTTCTTCATCAATACCGGCAATGACACCAATGGTACCGTTTACCCACCGACGGTCGAAATCATTCTTGATAAAGATGATTTGTGCACCGGGTTTGAGTACAAGCTCTTGTGAGGTGGGTAAACTACTTTCGGGAAAATCTCCTTCGATAACTCCTTCAAAAGTAATCGATTCTCCCGGAAGCTCGGCCAGTTTTTTTTCGTTGATTGAATCTACCGTATCTCTTCGGGTAGCAAGCGTGATATACATATCTGCTTCCGATTCTTCAATCTGGCTTCCATATCGGGTATTCAACAGTTGGAGGTCGGCTGCTCCGGCAGTATTAGTACGAATGTGGTCAAGTACACCGACAAAAACCGGATCAGTCTGCCGGTAAACCTTTTGCAGTTCGATAGAAACTAAATCTATCTGACCGAATACTCGTGCGGAGAAGAAATAGGGAGTAGGATAGAAGCGGTTCAATATATCCCGTTCATCGTTCTTTACGACCGGTTCCAGTTGGAAAACATCGCCTACCAATAACAACTGTTTTCCGCCGAAAGGTTCCCGCAGATTATGTGAATATACACGTAAGATACGGTCGATGGCATCAATGATATCCGCCCGTACCATTGAAATTTCGTCGATAATGACCAGTTCTATCTGTTCCAGTAACTTTCGATGCGGCTTCGTATATTTGAAGAACTCATGAATACGGCCACGTTGGAGACTTAAATTAGGATCATCCGGCAGTAACGGATAAAGGTAGTTTGAAGAAGCTATGCATCGTACTTCCTCCGGCATTGATTGCGGCAATTCCGGTCGGTGCAAGTACAACATGTTTCTTTTTGGTATGTTCGCAGACATAACGCAGGAATGTAGATTTTCCCGTACCCGCTTTCCCGGTCAGAAAGACCGACTGGCGGGTATACTGAATAAGATTCAGGGCATCCTGAAATGCAGCATTGTCAGTGTCTACGCTCATCTTCGTATTTGCTTGTCTCAAATAATTCCGAAATGTTTCATTGCTTTGCTGATTCCGTCTTCGTCAATCGGAGCCGTCACATAGTCGGCGGCAGCTTTCACATCCTCTTTGGCTTGTCCCATGGCTATTCCGATAGCAGCATGGCGGAGCATACTGATGTCATTGCCTCCGTCACCGAATGCCATAGTCTCTTCCAGTTTTATATCGAAGTAACGGATGATTTCGTCAATGCCTTTCTGCTTGGTATCCCCTTTGGCCGTAATATCGGCAAATGCCGGAACCAACGCCCTACTTCACAAGTAGGAATAGACGGACGGATTTCTCTTTTCTTCCTCTTCCGTGATAAAGGGTGTCATTTGGATGACTTCCTTACTGGTTGCCTCCTCGAAAGATACAGTCGGAATCACATTCACGTGCAGGAAATCATAGAATATCTTTTTTACCATGTCGTTAGGCTGGCAAACGGATATGTTGTGTTCCTCTACAAAGATGCACGGGACTCCTTTCTTTTCGCAGAAAGCAGCCATTGCTTTTACTTCTTCCTGCGGGATGGCACTTTTGTAAATTACTTCTTCTCCGACAAAACAATAGGCTCCGTTCATCGTGATGTATCCATCAATGAGATTTCTGTCTTGCAGCTCGGAGAGATTGTTGATAATGGCTTTCGGACGTCCCGTAGCGATAAATTTTTATGTAATCCTCATAATCCGGGCGGACGTGCATGGACGAAAGAAGAGCTGCAGATTGCTGATATTTGTCAGGAAACCGGTACTTTGGTTATCTCCGACGAGATTCATGCAGACCTGACTTTGCCACCTTATAAACATCCCACTTTTGCTTTGACTTCAGAAAAAGCACGGATGAACTCACTTGTCTTTATGTCTCCTAGCAAGGCTTTTAATATGCCGGGACTGGCAAGCTCTTATGTAATCATCGAAAATGAGGAACTTCTTCAACGTTTCCGTACCTACATGGAAGCGAGTGAGTTTTGTGAAGGCCATCTGTTTGCCTATCTGAGTGTGGCGGCGGCTTATAGCCATGGTACGGAATGGCTGGATCAGGTGATAGCATATATCAAAGGCAATGTAGACTTTACCGAAAACTATTTGCGGGAACATATTCCTGCCGTCAAGATGATTCGTCCGCAGGCTTCCTATCTTATCTTTTTGGATTGCCGGGAACTGGGATTGAACCAAGAGAGTTTGAATCGCCTGTTTGTAGAAAGAGCGCATCTGGCACTGAATGACGGAACAACATTCGGCAAGGAGGGCGAAGGCTTCATGCGGTTAAATGTTGCCTGCCCGCGTGCTACATTGGAACAGGCATTAAAGCAATTGGAACGAGCAGTCAATAATGAATAAGAACTTTATCGGATATCTGACTGCCCTTGTCCATTACAGGTGTTCGGCGGTTCTGTCGTCAGAATTTGTCGGATTGGCGTAACTGAACTGGATATTGCTTTGTTCATTTTCTTTCAGTTCCATATCGTTTCTGTTTTTGGCATACAATGTAATGTCGGATAAATTAAAGTTTCTCGTATAACATATTTTTCCGAGACTGTTTGTCGTTGCCTTGATGGCATGGAGATAGAAATTCTCCAGGCGTAAGGAATCGTTCCATCCGGAAGCAGAGATAAATTCATTTACGTTTTCTGCTTTTACATCAGACAGATACACGTTCCGGAAATGTGGATATCCTTTTTCCGGCGGATTAACGGGAGTCAGCATTACTTTCCAATGCTCGGGAATTTCTTTTGCCTTCATATTCTTTGGGCAGGATGCTGTAGCTGTAATTGGGATTCCAGTTTAGATCCGCCGCCAGAACCTGTTGCACATTCTTAGCATTGATTCGGGTCATGTAGATGTTTTCGACTGTTCCTCCGCGATTCATGGCACTTTTCAGTCTCAGTACCGTAGAAGTTCCTTCTGCATCCAGATTGTATCCTAATATATTACGGATACTTCCTGAAGTCTCACTTCCGCAAGTGATGAGGCCGGCGCCTTTGCGGGCTATACAGTTACGTATCACAATTTTTTCGGTAGGACGGTTCACCCGCAGGCCATCTGCGTCTCGTCCGGATTTGATGGAGATATTATCGTCATTGCAATCTATGTCGCAATTTTCAACTAATACATGGGTGGATGAGTCGATGTCGATGCCATCCGTACTGGGACCGTGTCCTCCGATATTATTATTGATTGTTAATCCGTTGATGGTGCAATGGTCGGAATAAAGAATCTGACATCCCCAGAAACCGGTACGCATTAAAGTGAAACCGCTCAGTGTGATATCCGAGCTGCGTTCAACGAGGATTCCCCGTACACGTTTGCAGTCATAGTCGACAATCCAACGCAGTCCTTTCGCCTCATATTCTTTCCTCATTTCCCAATATTTATCCCAAAATACCTTTCCCCGACAGTCTAGTGTCCCTTCTCCGCTGATAGATGCGTTTTTCTCATCTATGATATTGATAACTGCCGATGGCCATGTCATTTCGATTCCTGCAACTCTTGAACGGAATTCCGGATAATGGTGAATTTGAGGACTGGCCAGTAAAGTCACACCCTTGTCCAAATGGAGGTTTACTCCGCTTTTGATAAAGAGTGCCCCTGTCTGGTAATATCCCGGTTGGAGAGTGACGGTTCCCCGCCGGAGACGGCACAACTGTCGATTGCTTTTTGTATAGCTGTTGTACTGAGTACAGTACTGTCTGCTACCGCACCTAAAGAATTGGCAGATAGGGGTTATATGATTGATAGGCTCTTGCCGACTACCGACACTGTCAGCCCATGATAAATCAGGCTGTTGCGGAAGTTCTCCCCATTGGAAGTCTTTTCCGGTTTGTTTGGCAGGAGTGCATGCGATAAACAGAGGTACTGCTACACATAGGGCAAGTATGTTTTTATTTTTCATATACTATATCAGTTTATATACATATCAGTTACCATCCGGCTTCTCTATCTCTGTAAAAGGTGAATTGTTCCAGTGGAAAGTATCCGGATTGTCCGGGTATGCCGGATTGTATGCCGGATCTATTTTAGGTGCTTCGCTAGGTTAGGTACGGCTTTCTTCATTCCTTCAATCACACATTGGGCTATCTGATAGGCACCGTAAGGATTAAAGTGGGTATTATCGGCAAAATCTTGTTTTTGTCCCGGATAAGCCCCTGCCGGATAGTGTACGAAAGCACGCTTTTGACGTTTCTGTTCCCAAAGCTTCATAAAGCGTACGGGTCATTTCGTTGAGGTCAATTAAAGGTATATTTTCTTTGGCTGCCAGCCAGCGCATGGCCTCCGGATAATCTTCGTGTGTATCGCGGATATGTCCGGTTGAGTCGAAGCTCCGGCGTTGGGTGGGAGTGACCAGTACGGGGTATGCTCCCCGTGCACGGGCTTCATCAATAAATGTTTTCAGGCTGGTCATAAAAGAGTAATAAGCTCCTTTGCCCGGCCCTTTTTGCTTTTGGTCGTTATGCCCGAATTCCATGAAAAGATAATCTCCTTTCTTCATCTGGCTCAATGCTTTTTTCAAACGTCCTGCTCCGATAAAAGTATTGGCCGATTCACCGGATTCCGCATAATTGGCGATACAAACATCTGTTCCGAAGAAATGAGGTATCATTTGTCCCCAGCTTGCCCAAGGTTCGTTGTCCTGATCGACTACCGTACTGTTTCCGCACAGAAAGACAGTAATGACTGACGGATCGGCAGGCTCGATGCTGATACTCTGACATACGGGTGCATCGCCGTTAAATTCCAGTGTCAGTTTGTCATCCCAGTTCAGTTTCGTCTTTTCACGGGGTTTGATTCGTACGGATTCTTTTTCGGAAATGCGGGGATTGCGTTTGTTGATGATAAATGTTTCATCTACGAATTGTCCCTTTTGAGTCGCAAGGTTATCAATGAACAGTCGGCGTGATTCGCCTCTTACTGTTGTCACTCCTGCCTGCTTCTTGCTTCCGAGACGTACGGTTACTTTGTAGTTGCCGTCCGGCACGCGGACAGAAAAGAAGAAAGGTGCCTTACTGCCTTTTTCCGGTGTATCGGTAAGATCATATCCGTATCCAGTTTCTTCGCTGTAACGCGGTGCATCCGACAGTTGAAAAGTTCGGATTTTCTCCTGTGCGTTTATATAAGGGGCTATCAGAAACAGAAGCCCTATGAAGGTAGTTTTCATATCAGTCTGCTTAATTAATTTTCGGTTTGAGCTCGTCAGGAGAATCTTTGGTATAAGATTTCACATCTCCGGCTATTTTAGTAAATAATGTCTGAATCTGTTCGGGACTTATACTGTATTCGGGCGGAAAGCATCCGAATTCATATAATTCAGGATTGCTTTGTGCATCTGGCGGGCAACGATTCGTTTTTCCGGTTGCGAAGTAATGTCCATACTGGTCATCATCAATTTACCGTTCAATACCTTTGCTTCGAACAACATTCCGATTTTCCGGCTGATAAACCAGGTGTCGATGCTCTGGATGGTCGGTTGGAACTCAGCGGGGAAATGCGTAAACTGCATAACTTGCGCTTTGTTCAGCAATTCCCACCATTGCAGGTTACTATGAAATTCCGTAGGAAATTCACGGAAAAGCGGGTGATAATCATTCAGAAAAATACCTGTCGTATGTGGCGGGCGCATCTTGAACCAAGATGTATTCCAAAAAACGGGTGTGAAATATTGCTTGACCTCCCTGCCGTATTTTATTTTCCCGGCTGCTGTTATCAATACGTTTCCACCTTCCTGCAAGATGGATATCGCTTTCTCGTCCAATGTGTCCGTTGTGTATACGTTTCCTTGTGTAAGTTTCACTTTTGTCAGGATATACCCAAAAGTCCCAATCGTTGACAATATCACTGTTTTCCAAACGTACTTCCAGATTCAGTTTTTGGGGAGTACGGATATCGTTCAGTTTCATGTCTATGCTGCCCAACGAGAATAGATTGCCGATAGGAATATCCCGTGTACTAACCACTCCGCGAGCATATATCTTGCCATATTTATCTTTTACGCAATAGACTGTATTTGCTTTTTGCAAAGCTTCTTTTCCGAAGTGGGATATTTCGATATCTGCATGAAACGTTTCGTTATTGGTGTATGTGAACTTGGGGATACGTGCCAATAGAACGGTCGGACTGCAAAAACGGCGGAACTCTGCGGCATTAATGTATCCTTTCTCTTCAAAGAATACATCCAGCAATCCTACCAGTGCCGTTCCCTGACCCGAATAATCATTGAGAGCTAATAATTGGAATCCCGCATAGTCGGGAGTACGCAATGTCTTTTCTATCTCATGCTTGTAACAGATCGCTTGCAGCTTGCCGGAAGCCATCATAAAATCGTGTCCCATACCTCCCATGTGGTTATCATTCAAAATATCACGGAAGATTTCAAAGTTCTTGGCCTTGTTTACTCCGGTGTATTTGCGTATCTCGCTGAAATTCGGGAATGCACACCATTGTCCGGTTTCATGGGAAACATACGGCTGTTTTACCGTATCAATTCGGTTACGGTAGTCCGATGTGCTTTCCGGCTGCGCACCTGCCCAACTCAAACCGCGTGCTCCGGCTTTTACATGATATTGATTGTGGGGCTGCCACTGCCAGCTGCTTCCTACAGAAGCTCCTGTATATACATGGCGGGGGTCGGTCGCTTTCCAGTAATCAACGAATTTGCTTACCCATGGCACCCAGCGTCCGGAAGGCTCATTTCCACACGCCAACATGCAATAAGAGGCATAGTTTCCATACTGCTTGGTCAAGGCAATCGTTTCGTCCATCAGATACTTGTCAATCGGCTGACCGTTGCCTAGTCTCGGACCGTGGTTCGGCCAGCTCGGTCCTTCCGGTTGCAGATAAAAACCGACGAGATCGGCAGCGATGAAGGCTGCTTCCGGCGGACAGAAAGAGTGGAAGCGCATGTGATTCAGACCATAGTTGCGGCAAATGCGGAACACCCGTTCCCAGGAAGCTACATCCATAGGAGCGTAGCCGGTAAGCGGAAAATCGCAGTTCTCCACTGTGCCGCGAAGCATTGTTTTCCGACCGTTCACATAGAACCATTTACCTTTGATGGTAAATTCGCGCATACCGAATTGTACTTCTTTGACTTCTCTCTCTTTGCCACAGGTCAGTGTCGCTGTCAGTTTATAAAGTGCCGGACTGAATTCATCCCACGTCAGAAACTCTTTTCCCATCGGAAGTTCCATTTTGATTTTGTTATCTCCGGAACGTACTGAGATATTCTGTTGTACAGTAGGGACGGAATTTTTTTTTATCCGAGTTGAAACTTTCAGCGGATAATTGTAACGTTGCTTTGGCAGAGGCTGGTGCGTACAGACTGATTCGCACTGTGGCTTTCCGTGATTTTCAAGTCCGGATATATCTGTATGTCGCTAAAATGAACTTTAGGAGTGGTCTGTAACTCTATGCGTCCTACGATTCCATTCCAATTGCCCTGTGTCTGGTCGGTAATACTATGAGAATCCGGTCCTACGTTGATATCCTTGATACGGTTATCAATGCGGATGGTAATCCGACAAGATTTTCCCGGAGCAACGGCGGCAGTTAGGTCATAAACGTGCGGCACACAGAGGCTATTCTGCATTCCTATCTCCCGGTTATTTACCCAAACGGTGGTTTCTATATGAGGACGTTCTAAAAATAAAATGATCCTGTCACCTTTCCAATCGGATGGTATGGTTACGTTTTTCTGATACCAGGCCACACCTACATAATGTTTGTCCGGAGTCAGGAAGAATGGTAGTTTTACTTGCCCTTCCATTCTGTATTTCTCCATATAAGGATTAAAATAGTAGGAACTGTCGTATAAACTTCCTGTCCATTGCGTGTGTACGGTCACTTCGTCGCCTTTTAACTTCTCGGGCATGGAACCGGGCAGATTGATGTGGTCTTCCAATATTTTTCGAAACCATTGCTCTTTTACGCCTGTATCTTCCCGGTCTATTTGGAAATTCCACTTACCGGATAGATCAAGAGCATTGCTTTGACCTGTAACGGTCGATATCGAAAGAAATGCAAGAATAATACTGCCTAGAAAATGTTTTATCATGATACGTAAGATTGATATATTTTCGTTATCTTTTAAATTCTGGTGCTAAAGTAGGGCTTTTTCGAACTTCTTGAAATATAAAGATGTACAGAAACATAAACAATCGTATCAAAAATGGGATGTATAGATGTATGTGTACAAAATTGTATGAATATACCAATTAATCTATCCCTTTGCTTTTCGGTATCTTTGGAAGATACGGTATCTTTGCGAGCTGAATCTATTAATCTTAGAATGAACCATGAAAAATGTAATTGTCTGGATGATTTTGACCGTCTGGTCTATAATGAACGTTACCGCCGGAGATACCGTTTATCTCTTTTCCTATTTCATAAATAACAGTAAAGATGGCTTGTATCTGGCTTATAGTTATGATGGACTGACCTGGACGGCTTTGAATGGTGGTCGTTCCTTTTAACTCCTACTGTGGGCAAAGATAAATTGATGCGCGATCCTAGTATTTGTCAAGCTCCCGACGGAACTTTTCACATGGTCTGGACTTCTAGTTGGACGGACCGGATTATCGGATATGCTTCTTCCCGTGATTTGATTCATTGGAGTGAGCAACAGGCTATTCCTGTGATGATGAATGAACCTGCCGCACATAACTGCTGGGCTCCCGAACTGTTTTATGATGAACCTTCACAAACCTATTATATCTTTTGGGCAACTACGATTCCCGGCCGTCATAAGGAAGTGCCTACCAGTGAAAGTGAAAAGGGACTGAACCACCGTATCTATTATGTAACGACTAAGGATTTCAAATCTTTCTCGAAGACTGCCATGTTTTTCAATCCGGATTTCAGCGTTATCGATGCTGCTATTGTGAAAGATCCAAAGAGGAACGATCTGATTATGGTAGTTAAGAACGAGAACTCCAATCCTCCGGAGAAAAACCTGCGTGTGACACGCACGAAGAATATAAGGAGAGGATTTCCAACCAAAGTATCGGCTCCCATCACAGGCAACTATTGGGCGGAGGGGCCTGCTCCTCTTTTTTGTGGGTGATGCGCTTTATGTGTATTTTGATAAGTATCGTGATCATCGTTACGGAGCTGTCCGTTCGCTGGATCATGGTGAAACATGGGAAGATGTATCCGATCAGGTTTCGTTTCCGAGGGGTATCCGTCATGGAACGGCGTTTGTGGTAGATGCTTCAGTTATTCTTGATATGATACAATAAGGTTTCCATCATTTCATCGTTGTTTTCAAGGGTTTTCAGTGCGAAGATTAAAGATTTTCAGTGCATAAAACTAGTATAGTTTATGCATTCGGGTAGTTGTCACCTTATAATGGGACAATAGTCATCTTATAACGGGACAAATGGCACTTTATAGAATGACAAATGGCACTTTATAAGGTGACCATTTGTTTTTGAGAAGATGGAAACTTCTAAGATACAAAAATAATTAGTAAAAAGCAATAGTCGGACATGAAACTTGGACTGTATTACGGATAGATTCGACTTGTTTTTTCTGATCCGGGTTTTCTGAATTTATCAAAATATGTAATAGAACGGATATGAGATGTTCTTTTGGCCTGTTTATTCCATATATGTCCTATTCATCCCATGTTCATTTGTACAAAAGGCAGTATTTTTTTATGCTTATGTACAATATTGTATTGTTAATAACTGTATTGTTCTCTAAGTTTGCATCAGTTTTTAGGTATATAATATAAATAATGATGCCTGATTAAAACTTAATCTAACTTTTGTTTAACTTAAGTATAATAAAAATGATACACAATGAAAAACAAGCATTTTCTACTTTAGTTGCGATGCAAAATGAATTTTGTCGGCAATTTCTTTTCATTCCATATTATAATGGATTTAATCAACAATATATATTTATAAAAACTTTAAAATGCATGGTATGAAGAAAAACTATGTAATGATTGCTATTATTCTGTTATTCTTAGCAGGATGTAGTACTGATGTTAAGGAATCTGACATCAAATTTGCAGGGAGAGACGGGGTGAAAGTCTCTTTTAGTGCAGTGATCAATAACTCAACAGGAAGTACGTTGGCACCGACTAGAGCAACTGATACCCAATGGGAAGTTGGAGATTCTATAGGGATCTCTTGTGGAAATAATCAACAGAACATTCACTACAAATACACCGGTGATGCAAATAATATGTTTGTAGCGAAAGGTGGAGTAGCAGAAGAAATTTGGGTGTTAGGTACACAAGAATATGATGTGGCTGCCTATTGTCCATTTGTTGGTACATCCGGTATCAGTCAAGGGGTAGTGCAGGTTTTGACTGATAGTGAAAATCAAGCTACGGAAGCAAAGAGGAAATACCTTGACTTTCTTTATGCTACAGCAAAAGCAAGTGCTACTCAGCCAAATGTGCAGTTGTCATTTAATCATAAGATGAGCCGCCTGAAAGTGGAGTTTAAAGCTGGTGATGGAGTTGAGCTTTCGGATATTGATTGCTATCTCATCGGTTTGAAACTCGAAGGTACATTCAATACAATGACGGGGGCAACAACTGTTAACGAAACTGCAAAGCCTACTGACATTTATTGGGGTAATGTGGGAGCGGTAGATGAATATAAGATGCAGGCTATTTTATTACCGCAAACTGTAGATAACAAGTGAGTATTCAAGCACGAATGGAAGGTCGTTTGTATGAAGTAGAATTTCCCAAATTAACGAAGTTGGATATGGGCGTTTCTTATAATTATACAATTACGGCAAATATGTCGGTGGATCAAAAAAGAGTATGTATTTAGTATCACGAAAGAGGGTACGCAAATAAATGATTGGACTACGGAAGAAGAAGATATTGAAGCCGAATCCACCGCCCCTGATACAGGAGCTACGACAGAGAATCCTAATTGGAATGTAGAAGAAGGGGAGATTACTGCTACTGAAAAACAATAGTCTATCTTTTAAACCTATTTATATATACATTAATTATTCAATAAAAAGAAATACGAATATGAAAATATATAGTTATATATCAGCACTTTTAATTGCAGGTATTGCAAGTTTCTCTTCTTGTTCACAAGAGGAAGATGTAAAGGAAATGAACGGAGACAACTCTTCTAGTGGTTTACAAATCAGTGTATCTGATGGTGGATATTTTGATACAACTCCAGGTACACGTGCTATAGAGAAAGGATATGCTACCGAGTTTACCGAAGGAGACGAGATTGGTATTTTTGGAGTGGACGCTAATGGAATAGTAGAGAATATCAATAATCGGAAATGTATGATGACGGCAGACGGTAATTGGAAAATAGACGGTGAACAAATCAAATACAACGGAGCTGAATTCAAACAAATGAAGTTTTATGCATATTATCCATACGATGTCAATGTGAAATTTAATGTTACGGAGGGGGATCCTTTTGCTGAGTATATTAGTGAGTGGACACTTGGTAATGATCAAAGCGGTGAGAAATATACGAAATATGATTTGATGACAAGTTCAAGCAGTGCTGTGGTAGACAATCGCTTTAAAGGGGAAATCAACTTTAAGATGCAGCATTGTATGGCTTTTAGCTGTATTGAAGATGCCTAACCTAGTCTATAACTTTATTAATTCGGATGTAACGATAGATGATTATGAGTTACCGATAACGAATGCTTCTTTCAAACTGAATAATAAAGAAGTAACTCCGTATTATCAAAAGAGTACAGGTGCATATCGTTTTTTGGTAAAACCGGGAGAGGAGTTTAAAATAGAAGGCTCTTATACAGGAGTAAAGGAAATGACGTACACTGCTACTGCTAAGTTAAATGAAGGAACTGCTAAAGTGTATACAGTTAGCGATACGAATAAAAAGAATATACGTTGTCAATAGGAGATTATTATTGTGCAGATGGTTCAATTGTAAGCAAAGATATAGAATCTGTACCTGATAATGTAATTGGTATTGTATGTTATGTTGGCAATCCGCAACCTTCGGTTACGCATCCTCAGAATTATACAGAAGCAAATGATGCGTTACGTCGTGATTATGCTAAATGTAAACATGGATTAGTGTTGGCATTGAATAATGCGATTAATGCTAAGGCACCTGTTATTTCTAATGCTGATTATACAGTTTCTAATCAATTCCATGAGAATAAAGATCTGGGAATTACTTATGGTGATTGGTTTAGTGCGGATGAAGAGTGGAAGAGCAAATTTGATAATTGTAATACAGCTAACTCATCTACAGTTCCAGAGACTAGATATCCTGCCTTTATGGGTTATAATAATACTGTATTGCTGACTATGTGTTATGAAGGTAAAGGAGATCAAAAGTGTGCAACATAGCTTATGATTTCATTAACGCCTATCGTGTGGCGGTTGAGGTTCCTGCTGTCGCTACCTCGTGGTATCTTCCATCTTCAGTAACTTGTTGGAATCAGGTCGCAAAAAAATTTGGGTACGATTAACGGCAGTTTAAATAAAATAGCAGGTGCTGATCAAATGGTATCATCTACCATAAATGATAAAAAAAAATGCAGGAACAGATCATTACTGGAGTAGTACCCAACGAAATGGAAGTACGCAATGGGTACATGGAATGGGAAATGGTAATTATGCTTTAACAGGTGAACGTGCAGGGAATCGAGGCTATTTTCGCATGATGCTTGCATTTTAAGATAAAATCAAAGGCGGCGTATTTTGCCGCCTCATACTCCCTATCATGAAAATAGAAATATATGAATAAGAAAAACTTAATAAAAAGGAACAACTTTACCTGTTGCCCTGTTTTTTCTTTTTTCGCCCTGATACCGACTTTCGGCAATCAGGACAGGCTGTAGCTGCTGTTGACATCGTTCAGCAACAAGGCAGTATTAAGGGAACTGTGGTGGACGATAAAGGCGAGCCGGTAATTGGGGCCAATGTCCTTGTTGTAGGTACTTCTGTCGGTACTATTACTGATATCGACGGTGTGTTTAAGATCAATGCGAAAGCAGGGGCGAAGCTGAAAATCACCTTTATCGGGTATACCGAACAAGTGGTAGTAGCCCAGAATAATATGCGAGTGGTTTTATCTGAAGACGCTACCACTTTACAAGAGGTGGAAATCGTGGCGTATGGTGTGCAGAAGAAAGTAACGATGACAGGTGCTGTGGCAAGTGTTAAGACCGAAGCCCTGACACGTACTTCCATCGGTTCTGTATCTAATGTATTAGGAGGTCAGATGGCTGGTCTGACTACTATTCAAACATCCGGTGAACCGGGTGCAGATGCCGCAGAGGTTTTTATCCGTGGTAAAGCGACGGGGAGATGCGTCTCCATTGATTCAGGTGGATGGTGTAGAACGTAGCATGAATGACATAGATCCCGAATGAAATTGAGTCTATATCCATTTTGAAAGGACGCTTCCGCTACTGCTGTGTTCGGTGTACGCGGAGCCAATGGAGTTATTCTGATTACTACCAAGCGCGGTAGAGAAGGAAAGGCACACATCTCTTTCAGTACTTCTGCTTCTATACAAATGCCTACTAAAATGGTGGAAACTGCCAACTCTTATGAATATGCAATGTTTTATAATCAAATGATAGCCAATGATACACCTGCGGGGGAAAAACCTGTCAAGACATTCTCGGATGGAGTTATTCAGAAATTCCGGGATGGTTCTGATCCTATCCGTTTTCCAAGTATCAATTGGATTGATTATATCATGGGAGACGCTACTCTGCAGAGCCAGCATAATCTGAATATTTCGGAGGTACGGATAAGGTACGTTATTTTATCTCAGCAGGTGCTTATACGCAAGGCGGACTTTTCAATGAGTTTAGTTTGCCTTATGGTATCAGTTATCAATATCGCCGTTTCAATTACCGAAGTAATTTAGATATAGATGTAACGAAAACCACTACTATCTCGTTCAATGTCGCAGGAAACGTTAATTCTTCTGAGAAGCCACGCACTAGTCAAGGGTCATCCGGAATGGTTAAAAATATCTATTATTCTACTCCGTTTAGGAGTGCCGGCTTTGTAAATGATAAATTGGTATATACTACTACTGACTCACAGTCCGATGGGTTGAACTTGCCTTTTGTCGGTGATGCAGATCCATTCACTTATTATGGGGTGGGGCAGCACATAGTATCAACAACTCGTTGAACGCCGACCTTATTTTGAATCAGAAATTGGATTTTATCACTAAAGGACTTTCATTCAAATTGAAAGGTTCATACAATAGCTCATTTACCATTAATAAGAATTTGTCGGGTGGTACGGAAATGACTTATACACCGGTATTGCAGAGTGATGGAAGTGTAGGACTACGACCGATAGACGGTAGTAAGTATACTAATGTGAGCTATGGAATTACTCGGGGAAAATCACGTAACTGGTATATGGAAGCCGCATTGAATTATAATCATTCGTTTGGTGATCATAATATAGGGCATTGGTGCTTTATAATCAGTCTAAAGAATATTATCCTAAAGAATATTCAGATGTTCCGCGAGGATATGTCGGTTTGGTAGGACGTGTAACTTATGACTGGAAAAACCGTTATATGGTAGAAGCTAACATGGGTTATAATGGTTCGGAGAACTTTGCTGCGGGCAATCGTTTTGCTCTCTTTCCGGCAGCTTCCGTAGGATGGGTAGCGAGTGAAGAAAAGTTTTGGGAATCTGTCAAACCGGTAATAAGCTTTCTGAAACTACGCGCCAGTTTCGGTTTAGTAGGTAACGATAAAATCGGTGGCTCTCGTTTTATGTATACTGCTAATCCTTATCATGTTAATTTGAACGGATATGTAAGTAACTCTGGTTATGGAACTGGTAATCTTGCTCAATTACAGGCTGCCTATGGATATCTTTTCGGTCAGGGAGGACAGACTTCTACTGTGAGTTTAGGAGCACATGAGTGGGCGATTAACAATGCGAATGTGACATGGGAAAAAGCGTTTAAACAGAACTATGGTGTTGATATCAACTTTTTAAACGATCGTTTATCTGCTACAATAGAATACTATAAGGAACACCGGTGGGACATTCTTCTGCAAGACGGAACAGCTCCGAGTATGTTAGGTTTTGCTCAACCTTTCTCCAATTTAGGTGAGGTAAATAACTGGGGATGGGAACTTTCGTTGAAATGGAACGATAAGATTGGAAAAGATTTCCGTTATTGGGCGGGTATAAACCTTTCTTATAATCAAAATGAAATCATCGAGCGTAAAGAAGCTCCTCAGAGTACGACTATCTGTACCAGAAAGGACATCGTATCGGTTCACGTAAGCAATATGCTTTCTGGCGTTATTATGATGAACAGACACCGGCACTGTATGAACAAACATTCCATCGTCCGTTTCCTGCTCATTCGGTTGTTCTGCAAGATGGGGATGCTGTGTATGTCGATTTGAATGGTGATCGAAAAATCGATGAAAATGATATGGGCTATGATTACGGATTTACGGATGATCCGGAATACATGGTAGGTATGAATCTCGGATTTTCTTGGAAGAATCTGGAAGTGAATACGCAATGGACCGGTGCATGGAATGTGAGTCGAATGATTTCGGATGTATTCCGTCGGCCTTTTTATCTAGTTCCGGTAATGTTGCGGGTGGTTTGCTTGCCTATCACTTGACGAATACATGGACAAAAGAGAATCCGTCGCAAGATGCGAAATATCCACGTGCTACATGGGAGAACGCTGATAACAACTATGCGGAATCAACTCTTTACGAACAGGATTCCAAATATTTGCGTCTCAAGACCCTTACTATTGCTTATAATTTTCAGTTCCCTCTGATGAAGAAGTTGGGGATGAGTACTTGTCAGCTATCGTTTAGCGGTTATAATTTGTGGACTCTTACACCTTATTTATGGGGAGACCCGGAAGCAAGAGCTAGTAATGCACCTTCGTACCCATTGACAAAGACATATACATTGGGGCTGAAACTGGGATTCTAAAAACAGATTTAAAGATTGATTATTATGAAACAAAAATATAAATGGTTTATCGGAGCAATGATAGCAGGAGTGCTTGGTATGGGAGCGACTTCTTGCGTAGACGAGATTAAATTCGGTAACAGCTTTCTCGAAAAAGCACCGGGTGGATCTGCTACTCAAGATACTATATTTAATAGTGTCACTTATACCCGGCAGTTTCTGAACACCTGTTATAGCCGCCAATATTATGGTTTACCTTACGTAAATTCTTCTGTTGACGACTTTCCGGATTCTTCTAATCCTTATACAGGAAAGTTTGATGCATTGACTGATTGTTGGCAACTTCACTATTCGGGAACTACAATTTATAACAGTTATTATAGTGGTACACATACTGCTAATTACGGTGTTCGTGGGGATATTTTCGGATATACTCGTGAAGGTGTTTGGCAGACTGTGCGGTGGTGCTGGTTACTGTTGGAGAACGTAGACAGAGTACCTGGTATGGGAGAAGATGAAAAAGTGCAGATGAAAGCAGAAGCAAAATGCCTTATTGCTGCTCGCTATTTTGATATGTTCCGCCACTATGGCGGGTTACCGCTCATTTATTCATCGTTTACGGGAACAGAGACAAACTACCAATTTCCGCGCGCCACGGTGGAAGAAACCGTGAACTATATGGATAAAATGCTGGAGGAGGCTATTGGCTCCGGTGGCCTGAAATGGTCGTATGAAGGAGCTGATTTTAATTCCGATGGTGGTCATTGGACATTAGCAGGGGCTATGGCATTGAGATGTAAGCTATGGCAGTTTGCTGCTTCTCCTTTGTTCAATGATACTCAAGGATATGCCGGTGGACGTAGTGAGGCGGAGCAACAACATTTGGTGTGGTATGGAAGTAAACGCCCCGATTTGTGGAATAAATGTCTTGAATATTGCAGGCAGTTTTTCAACGCCATAGAGGCAAATGGCTTCTATGAGTTGCGGAAAGCAGCAGGTGACAATCCTACTCCTACTGAATATCGGTATGCTTACCGGATGGGATATATCCTTCTGGATAGTCCTGAGGTCTTGCATTCTGTACGTGTAGCGGGCTATGAACGTCCGGGCGGGTCCTCTACTTATATATGGCGTACTTGGTGTAATAATGGACGTAACTCTTATACTCCCACCCAAGAGTATGTTGAAATGTTTCCTTGGGCGGATGGAACACCTTTTGACTGGAATAAGGCAGATACAGAAGGTAAGTTGAACGATATGTTTTTGACTGGCGAGTTTGTTAATGGAGAAAATACTCTTTCCAATCTCATACTGACTCGTGATCCACGGTTATACGAATCTGTTATTGTGAACAATATACCTCGAAATTTGGGATGGTCTTCTCCTAAAATGAGTGATTACCCATGGGAATTGTGGGTGGGAGGTACAGATGCAAAGACGGCTCCTGCATTGGAAAATATGCGTTTTGCTACCGGATATGATAATATGAAATATTATTTGAGCGATAGTGATTATGAACGCCAACCTATTCATTGGGTATATCTTCGTTTGTCTGATCTCTTTTTGACGTATGCAGAGGCTTTATTACAAGCCGATAATAATTTCACAGATGCTCTTTATTGGGTGAATGAAGTACGTAAGCGCGTTGGTTTAGGTAAACTGGAAGATTGCCTCCCGAATAAAAATCTGACGAGTGATAAAGATGCTTTATTGGAGGAAATACTTCGCGAACGTGCCTGTGAATTAGGTATGGAAGACAGTCGATATTTTGACTTGATTCGTTACAAACGTGCAGATCGCTTTGAAAAGAAACTGCATGGGCTATTAATTTATCGCTTGGATGAGGCGGGTAACCGTATAGAGAAACCTTGGAGAGATGGAACAGATGCGTTTGGTAAAAATGCCATGCAGCCTACGAGATTCGAATATCAGAAATTTGAATTGCATAACAGAGCACGTGTTTGGTGGACGCAGGGATTCGATCCGAAATGGTATCTGTCTCCGTTTCCTCAGAATGAAATCAACAAAGGATACGGTTTGATTCAAAATCCCGGCTGGTGATGAGAAACATGAGTAAAATTGATTTTAGAACAGTGATATGAAAAATAATAAAATGCTGGTACTGGCTCTGTTGGCATCTTTGGGTATGCCGATAGGAGCACAGAATATGGATAATAAAGGAAGAGTGTCTGGAGATTCCGTCACTGTAGATGAGGGGCTAACCGGACGTTCAGTCGTCATGAATCGACTGCGGCAGTCTCTACCGTTTATAATGAAGAATTTGATAAAAGGGCGTCAAAGAATATCTCTAACTCTCTTTTCGGACAGGGACTAGGATTAACAGCCTTACAGAATGCGGGTAACTTTTCCAGTACGGAACCTACTTTTTACGTACGTGGTTTACAAAGCCTATCTAGCAGTTCACCGTTAGTTTTGGTAGACGGGTTGGAACGTGATATGAGCCTTGTGTCACCGGAAGAGGTAGAATCGGTCTCTATATTGAAAGATGCCGCTGCAGTGGCGTTATATGGTTATAAAGGTATTAATGGAGCTATTCTGATAACAACCAAACGGGGAAAATATCATTCGAGGGAAATAAAGTTTACTTACGATCATGTAATCAATTTCCAATCACGTCGTCCTGATTTTGTAAATGCGGCTACTTATGCCGAAGCTGTGAACGAGGCACGAGGTTACGAAGGATTAGACGTACGTTATACTCCTCTCGAAATTCATGCGTTCCGTTATGGAAGAGTGAAGGGACTAAGTGATCGTATCAATGTGCAATTGCCTTATTTTTATCCGAATGTGGATTGGATTGATGAAACATTTCGTGATATGGGAGTTTCTAATAAATATAATATTGAGTTTACAGGAGGTGGCAGTAAATTCCGTTACTATGCTATGTTGGGGTTGATGACAGACAAAGGGTTTGTTGCCAATGCTAATATGAATGACGGTTATTCTACACAAGACAAATATTCTAGTGCTAACTTACGCACAAATTTGGATATTGACTTGACGAGTACTACCAAACTCAAATTAAATCTTCTCGGCTCATTGTCTGAATCAAGTCGTCCGGGAACCCTAGTACGGATTTGTGGGATATGGTTTATTCGATTCCTTCCGCAGCCTTTCCTATACTATCAGATGATGGTTCGTGGGGAGGAAGTTCCACTTGGTCAGGTACGATGAATCCGGTGGCGCAATCGCAAGGAGCAGCTTATAGTAAGGGACATACACGTAGCTTGCTGGCAGATTTGACTTTATCCCAAGATTTGTCCGGATTAGTGAAGGGGCTAGGTGTGAGTTTTCGTTTGGCGTATGACAACTACTCTTCCATCTGGGAAGATCATAGCAAGACGTATGCTTATAGGGGATATATACCTAGCTGGCAGGATTCAAGCGCCGGTGGTCCGTTGTACACAGTTGTTACAGGTGGAAAACCCAGTGAGATGGCAACCGGTGCCGATACAAACGATTGGGCGCGTCAGTTCAATTTCTCCGGAGGTTTTGATTATAATCGTTCGTTCGGCAAACATGATGTTTATTCGCAGTTGAAATGGGAGTATGAATTTCGTGACACTTATGGAGTGAATACCAGTATATATCGTCAAAATATATCGTGGTATACTCACTATGGCTTCAATAAGCGTTATTATGTAGATCTGGCATTGGTCGGATCGGCCTCAAATCTATTGGCTCCGGGACATAAATGGGCTTTCTCACCAACTGTTTCTGCAGCTTGGGTGCTTTCGGAAGAAGACTTTATGAAAGAGGTTTCTTGGGTTGATCTTTTAAAGTTACGTGCTTCGTTTGGTGTTATTAATGCTGATTATCTACCGAAAGACGGTGACAACTCAGTGTATAACTATTGGGAACAAATCTATACGACAACGGGTACACGCTATCTGTTTGATGTCGGTTATGGATCCAATTTTGGAACTACTTACATGAATCGGTTGGCTACAATAAATTCGACACATGAGAAAGCTTATAAATATAATGTGGGGGTGGATGCGACACTGTTCAAAGGATTGAATTTGACGGTAGAAGGATATTATCAACGTCGAAAAGATATTTGGGTAGACCCTAGCGGTCAATACTCAACAGTACTTGGTATGGATTCTCCTTATGAAAATGCTGGTATTGTGGATAGTTGGGGCACTGAGTTCGGTTTGGATTATACGAAGCGATGGGGTGACTGGACTGTTAATGCCGGAGGAAACTTTGCTTTTAACCGGAACGAAATTAAGGAACAGAGAGAAGAACCGCGTTTATATGATAATTTGAAACGGACAGGACACCGGTTGAATCAAGTATATGGCTTGGTAGCGGAAGGAATTTTCAGAGATGAGGCAGAGATCGCGAGTAGCCCGGCACAGAACTTCAGTACAGTAGTTCCCGGTGATATCAAATATAAGAATGTAAATGGAGATGAAGTGATTGATGCAAACGATGTGACCGCTATTGGATATAGTACGGCTGCTCCGGAAATTTATTATTCTTTCCATTTGGGAGCAGAATGGAAGGGGATTGGATTAGATGCTATGTTTCAGGGAACAGGAAACTATTCTGCCGTCTTGAATACAAAGAGTATGTTTTGGCCGTTGATTAACAATACATCACTTTCCACGCACTATTATGAAAATCGCTGGACTCCGGAGAACTTGAATGCAAAATATCCGCGTCTGAGTTCGCAGAGTAATGCCAATAATTATCAGACTAATACGATCTGGCTTGCCGACCGTTCATTCTTGAAATTGCGCAATGTGGAGGTTTATTATAAATTCCCTCAACGTCTGATGAAGCGGACAAAAATATTAGGTAGTGCCAAATTGTATGTACGGGGAGTGGATTTGCTTTGTTTTGATCATATCGACGTGGCGGATCCGGAATCTTACGGTGCGACAAATCCATTGACCAAGAGTGTGGTAGTAGGTGTTAAGATAGGATTTTAATCATTAAAAACGAGGTAAAGAATGAAACTGAATAATTTGATATATGGTGTTCTGACCATCTTCGCTTTTTTCTTCTTGTGCGGACCAGATGGAATATTCGGAATACAATCCTTATGATGCGGGTTATGTAAAGCGTACTTTTTATGATGTAGGAGGATTGGTATCTAACATTTACCAGTCGCTCGACTCTGATTTCGGAAATTATAGTGGTGCTATTCTTGGTTCTGCTACGGATGAATCACAATATTCCTATACAGGTAATGCTATTGAGACTTTTTACAATGGGGCATGGAGTCCGGTAAATGCACAAAGCAGTATGTGGACTTCCTGTTATAAAGCAATTGCTAATTGTAACAATTATCTGGAGGAATTTACCGGACTGACATTCTCGGAGTATGAACAAATTTCTGACTATGAAGCTGAAATGTATCGCTATAATAACTATCAGTATGAGGTCCGTTTCCTGCGGGCGTATTTCTACTTTAATTTGGTAAGACAATATGGGGATGTACCATTTACCGACCATGTATTGTCAACCACTGAGGTGAATACGCTAACACGTAAACCTGCCCAAGAGGTATTCGACTGGATTATTAAAGAATGTGACGAGATAAAAGATCTGATAATACCGGATTATAATAACCTGGGGGCTTTGGTACCTTCCGGTGAATCGGCGGAAACAGGGCGTGCCAACAAGCGTACTGTACTGGCATTGAAAGCGCGTACGGCTCTGTATGCTGCAAGTCCGTTATTCAATTCTCATCAGGAAGGGAGTCAAGGGTACAAGGAGTTGTGGTATCGCGCAGCCAAGGCCAATAAGGAATTGATCGAGACTTGCGAAGATGCCGGTATGAGACTGATAGATGACTACGAGAATTTATGGGATGCAAAAAGTTATAGTATTGCAATCGATGAACTCATTTTCGGTTGTCGTGCCATACGTGCTACCAATTCTTTTGAGAAATATAATTTTCCTGTCGGACTGGAGAACTGTCGAGGTGGAAACTGCCCTACACAGACATTGGTGGATGCCTATGAGTTGAAGGACAGTGGTGAAAGGCCTGATAAAAAGCGGATTATGATAAAAATAAACCTTATTACGAAGGACGTGATCCTCGATTTGAGAAAACTATTGCTAAGAATGGTGATACAAAATGGCCGAATTGGAATGAAACTGCGTTGGAAACCTATCAGGGAGGTGCAAATGCGGAACCCCTGAGCGGAGGACACCTACAGGTTATTATTTGAAAAAATATTGCCAAACAAGTATTAATACTACGACAGCGAAACCTACGACGGATAATCATACATGGATTATATATCGTTTGGGTGAGTTCTACCTGAATTACGCAGAAGCGTTATTCAAATATTTAGGTACTGCTTATGCTACCAATAATGAGTTCCCTATTCCTGCCAATGAGATGGTGAGCAAAACTCGTCGGCGTACAAAGGTAAATATGCCTAAATTTCCCGCAGGTCTGGATAATAAGTTATGGTGGGAGAAATACCAGAATGAGCGTATGGTAGAGTTAGCATTCGAGGGACATCGTTTTTGGGATGTGCGCCGTTGGAAGGAAGGAGACAAACATTTCAGCAGTATTGATGAAATGAAAATATATAAGAGTGGGGATTCGTATTCATATAGGCGTGTTACTGTGAATAGACAATGGGATGATAAGATGTATTTCTTTCCTATTCCGCAAAGTGAGAAAGCAAAGAATCCTAATTTGACACAGAATCCGGGGTGGTAGAGGTTACCCCGGAATTGAAAAATGATTGTTTAATATTAAAAGCAGAATATGATGAAGATATTATATACACTGGGACTGTTTGGGCTATTGACGTTGAGTGCATGCTCGGACGCTGAGCCGATAGTGGACGAAGAACCGGATTTTAATAATAACATTACGGAAGAACCATTGAAAGACTTGCCTACAGAGGTTATTACCGGAAGCCGTGCAATGTGGGTGAGCTATGACCCTATGGCAAACGTTGATCAACATAACGCAACGGGGATTTCATTCGCATTGATTAGCTGGCGGTTATTGCTGACCGATCCGGATAATATAGGTTTCGATATTTATAAATCAGAAGACGGGGAAGAGGAAGTCAAACTGAACGAAGAGCCGATAACGAAGACTACTTGTTGGGTAGATGAGGATATCGATCCGGCAAAGGTAAATTATTATCGGGTGACATTGGCTAACCAAGAGGAAACATTGTGCGATTATACGTTCACTTCTGAAATGGCTACTAAATTTTATAGGGAAATTGTCTTAAGAAGTGATGTGCCCGATGTTGCATTAACCTATGCTCCTGATGATATCCAACTAGGTGAATTGGATGGAGACGGAGAATTGGAAATTGTAGTCAAGAGAGAACCGTATGATGGAGCTAATCAAGGAGGATGGCACAATGGGACCACTCTTTTGGAGGCTTACAAAATGGATGGTACCTTTTTATGGCGTATAGATTTAGGACTAAACATTCGTTCCGGTTCACATTATACCTCTTATATTTTATATGATTTCGATGGAGATGGTTTGTGTGAAATTGCATTCCGTTCATCTGAAGGTACTAAATTCCCTAACGGAAGAATTATTACTGATGCCAATGGGTTCGTGAATGATTATCGTTTAAGAGATACGAACGGTGTGGGATGGTATTCCGGAAAAAGTTTGTATTCTACTGCCGGACTAGTGTTGGAAGGTCCTGAGTATATTTCTATCTGTCGTGGCTTTGACGGTTGTGAAATTACCCGAACTCCCAATATACCTCGTGGCCGTGAGGATGAGTCAAAAGTAGCACGTGCCCAATATTGGGATTCTTATTGGGGAGATGATTATGGAAATCGTATGGACCGTTTCTTTATCGGAGCAGCCTATCTGGATGGTATACCTGATGAGAAGACTGGTGTAAGAAAAAGCAATCCAAGCCTGATTATTTCTCGAGGTATTTATAAAAACTGGCAAGTCTGGGCACTTGATTTGCAAAGTAACCAATTAGTGAATCGTTGGAAATTTGATACTGCTGATCATAGCGAAAAATGGTTGGCAATGTGTTCACACTGCTTCCGTGTGGCGGATTTGGATGGTGATGGAAAAGATGAGATACTGTATGGTTCGGCGGCGATTGATGATAATGGGAAAGAATTATGGTGTACGGGAAACGGACATGGTGACTGTCTGTATGTAGGTAAATTCATTCAAAACCGTAGTGGATTACAAATTGTCGCAAGTTTTGAAGAGTCTGTCAATTATGAGGGACAAGGACACGTTATGCCTGCCAAGTGATTGATGCGAGAGATGGTAGTCTGATTACTGGACATGGGAAAGGATTACCACCAAAAGAAAGTGATGTTGGCCGTTGTATAGTGGCAGACGTTGAACCGAATAGTCCTGACTTTGAATATTGGTCTTCTGCACAACAAGGTATGTTGAGTTGTAATGGCGGTAAATTGGTTTCCGGTTCATATCCAACAGGTATTGGTAGCGGAGTGATGTACAATGCCGCTATTTATTGGAGTGGTCAAGGGACGCGGGAAATGTATGACCGTGCCTGTATTGTGAGCTATAAAGAGAATCCGGATGTAAATAAAACAAATAAGAACCGTTTGGTTTCTTTCGATCTATATGGAAGTAATCAAGGTAATCATGGAACGAAATACAATCCTTGTTATTACGGAGATTTCTTGGGAGATTATCGTGAAGAGGTTATCTTAGGCTCTAGTGATTATCGTTCTATTTATATTTTCTCTACAAATCATCCGACTACTCACCGTCTTCGCCATCTGATGACAGATCATAATTATGATATGTCTCAAGCTATGCAGAATATGGGATATAATCAAGGTACTAACCTAGGATATTATGTCGGTGCAGAAACAATGAAATAAAACATAAAAAATCCCTCGATATAATGTGGCTCTTACGTATATCGAGGGATTTTTATGTTTTATTTCTTCAAATAATCCTTCAACGGACAATTAACCATTTTCAATCCTTCCGCAATACTTTCGGCATTCATGTGTGCTCCTTTTAAAGAAGTATGCGTATGGTCGTGATTGTAATAAGCGGCTGTCTTTTCGATACCTTTTTTTTCCAGTTTGTCGGCACTGATTTTATTCAAATCAATAAAATAGGCTCCGGTAGCTTCTGCTGCTTCACGTGTCCATTTCCCAAAAGAATCGGTGTTGCGTTCTATCTTTCCGTCTTTCCATTTGTTGCGTGGAGTGTGGCTCAATACGATAGGTATTGCTCCTTTTTCCTGAGCATCCATGATGAATTTGCGAAGATACCAGCCAAAAGTATATACTACCTGATATTTGCCGGTCTTTTCCATCAGAAAGACTTTACTTTCCTCTCCGGAACCACGTAGTTCTGCACGGGCTTTTCCTGTATTGATAGCTCCTGCGTCGTTGTGTCCGAACTGAATGAGTACAAAATCACCGGGCTGCAAAGCTTCGTATACTTTATCCCAACGTCCTTCATCCAAGAAAGTGCGGGCGCTACGTCCTGCCATAGCACAGTTCTCGACGGATATTTTGTCAAGGTTGAACTCATCGGCTATTACGCTGCCCCATCCCCACATACCATTTTTGTCGTTATCTTTATTTTTCACCGTGCTGTCGCCGATGGTGAATAATACCGGTCGTCCTTTTTTCCGGCTGGAACCGGTCTTTGTGTCTTGCGAGACAGGCTTTAGGTAATTGGCAAGTTCCAGTCCCTCGTAGGCTCGTATACCGTCAGCGGCAGATTCGGCATTGACCTTTGCTCCGAATGCACTGGTATGAATACGGTCGATATAGAACATATACTTCACTTTGTTTTTACCGAACTTTTCAAATTTGCGGGCTGAAATGTCATTCAGATCAATAAAAGGTACGTTCTGTTCTTCTGCTATTTGCTTTGCCCATAGACCGAATGTTTTATTGACACGTTTGATGATAGTACTGTCTTTATCTTCATAGGCGTAACGTGGAGTAAGGGAGAACAAAATGGGATGTCCGCCTTTGGCTTTGACATCACGGATGAAACGACGCATATATTCTCCGTATGTATATACAGTTTCTTTCACTCCGGTTTCTTTGATTGTCACGTTCAGGCTGTCTTTGCCAATTCCCGGAATAGAGGCACGGGCACGGCCACTATCGTACGGACCATTGTCATTATGCCCAAGTTCTATGATAACCCAGTCTCCGGGACGTACCCCTTTGATGACATCCGGCCAAAGACGGTTATAAAAAGTACGGCTGCTGGTTCCTCCCAATGCGTGATTCTCTACTGTGATCTTGTCCGGATCGAAGTAGTCGCCCGCATAAAATCCCCATCCCCATTGTCCGTTGTTTCCGTTTCCCAATGTACCTGTACGCATGGTGGAGTTACCGACCAGGAATAATACCGGATTATCGCCTTTCCGGCTGGAACCGGCTATCGGTCTGGCTGTACGTGCCTTGTTCAGACTATCCAATGTGTTGTCGATTACTTGATTGACATCTTTCATCGGAGCAACCACTTTATTTTGCGCTTGCGCCTGCAAACTGCCTGTGACGGCTGTCAGCCAACATAGATAATAAAATAACTTGTTTCTCATGATTTATTTTTTATAGATAATTGGTGCAAAAGTACGATGTGTTCTTCTTCTTTTCAATATAAATTCATTCATATTTATTCAATATTGTGCATAGTACAGTCTGAATGAGGTTATATCACAATTTCTATATAATTACGTACAATATTCTATTTTAATAAAAAGCTATGGCCTGTACCTTTGTGTGTTGTTTTTTTAGTACTTTTGCCTGTCTAATTCATTATTAATCTGAAAATCTATTATGATAAACAGACATATCTTATTCTTCATCTTATCTATCGGTCTTGTGCTGAACATTTACGGGGCGACTGAACTTCGCTCTACACAAATGAGAACAAGTGATGGTTTGCCCAACAATTCTATTCGCTATATATATCAGGATACTAAAGGATTCTTATGGCTGGCAACCTTGAATGGACTGAGCCGTTATGATGGTAATTCGTTTCTGACATTCCGCCCGCAAGCCGGAGATAAAGTATCGTTGTCTGATAACCGTATTTTTGACCTTACAGAAGACAAGGATGGCTTTCTATGGATTTCTACGACACCGGAATTGATCAGTTGCTATGACCTGCAGCGTGCACGTTTCGTTGATTATACAGGTTGCGGAGATTTGAGGCAGAACTATTCGACTATATTCGTAGCGAACAATGGTGATGTGTGGTTATGGCATTCCGGAAATGGTTGTCGGAGAATCGTTCATAAGGATAACGGAGAGATGACATCGACTGTGTTTAAAACAGAACGGGGTAATATGCCGGACAATAGAGTGCGGTTTGTCAGTGAGGGTGCGGATGGACGGATATGGATTGGGACACAGAGCGGATTAGTATCCGTTTCTAACGGTCAGTACAGGATTGAAGACCGGTTGATTCATTTTGCTTTTTCTCAGTCCTATAAGAATGATATGTATTTTCTGACGGAAGAGGGAGATGTCTATTGCTATCAGGCTACTACGCAAAAGATGAAAAAATGTGCTTCTATTGCTTCTATTGCGGGAAAAACATCACCTACCGGGAATTTTCTGTTGAAGGACCAATGGGTGATCCTTACTACTACCGGAGTGTATACGTATGATTTCAGTACCGGAGAAATAGCTGCGGATTCTCGCCTGAATATCAAACATGGCAAATTAACAATGGACAATCGTGGTGATTACTGGATTTTTAATCACACAGGGTGTCTTACCTATATCACAGCCGATAGTGGAAAAATAAAGGAATTCCGGTTGATTCCCCAAGACAAGTTGAGCTATATCGATTTTGAGCGTTATCATATTGTGCACGATTCGCGTGGCATTATCTGGATATCTACGTATGGTAATGGTCTCTTTGCCTATGATACGGCTGAGGATAAATTGGAACATTTTCTGGCTAATATAAACGATAAAAGTCATATCGCTTCAGATTTCCTGCTTTATGTGATGGAGGATCGTTCCGGTGGAATCTGGGTAAGTTCGGAGTATTCCGGATTATCCCATATCTCTGTTTTGAACGAAGGTACTTCTCGTATTTATCCGGAATCTCCCGATTTGTTCGACCGTTCGAATACCATTCGTATGCTGACTAAGACATCCGACGGAGATATCTGGTTTGGTACGCGTAGGGGAGGACTGTATACCATTGACTCGGATTTCCATTCGAAGATAACAAATCAGTATTTTCATTCCAACATTTATGCCATTACTGAGGATAAAGAAGGAAAATGTGGATGGGGACTCGTGGAAACGGATTAAAGATAGCGGATTCATGGTATGTCAATGATCCTTCGAATCCGACTACATTATCCGCTAATGATGTCTTTTCGATCTATCGTGACCGGAAAGACCGGATGTGGGTAGGTACTTTCGGGGAGGACTTGATTTGGCTGAACCGACTGCGGACGGGGGATATAAATTCAGGCACTTTTTTCAGGAAAGGTTGGGCCTGCGGATGGTTCGTGTGATAGAAGAAGACGAGAACGGTATGGTTTGGGTGGGAACCAGCGAGGGAATATGCATTTTCCATCCTGACTCATTGATTGCCGATGCCGATAATTATCATTTGTTCAGCTACACGAACGGTAAATTCTGTAGTAATGAGATTAAATGTATCTATCGGGACGATAAGGGGCGTATGTGGATTGGTACGTCGGGGTCGGGATTGAATCTTTGTGAACCACAAGAAAACTATGATTTGCTGAAATATGAGAATTACGGAACAGACGAAGGGTTGGTAAACGATGTTATCAATCCATTCTCGGAGATAAAAAACGGTGACTTATGGGTGGCTACCGAGTATGGTATTTCGAAGTTTAATCCGGTTACTCATTCTTCTGATAATTATTATTTCTCTTCTTATACTTTAGGAAATGTATATAGTGAGAACAGTGCTTGTGTGGGAAAAGACGGCAAGTTGCTTTTTGGAACAAACTATGGAATGATTGTCATTGATCCGGAGAAGATACAAAACAATGATTCTTTTTTCTCCGGTTGTTTTCACTAATTTGTATGTGAATGGAATCCAGATGAATCCCGAAATGGAGGATTCGCCTTTGCAACAGTCACTGGCTTATTCGGACGAGATTTCTTTGAAATATTATCAAAGCTCCATTCTGATAGACTTCTCAACACTGGACTATTCGGATAGCGGACGTACGAAATATATGTATTGGCTGGAGAATTATGATAAAGGATGGAGTGCTCCGTCTTCTCTTAATTTCGCATCTTTTAAGTATCTCAATCCGGGAACCTATCTGTTGCATGTAAAATCTTGCAATGGCTCGGGAATATGGAATGAAAATGAGACTACTTTGAAGATTGTTGTGGTTCCTCCGTTTTGGAAGACTAATTGGGCGGTATTCGGTTATATTCTGGTATTGGTTATAGCCCTGTATCTTGCCTTCCGTATTATCCATAATTTCAATAGCTTACGCAACCGTATCAATATAGAAAAGCAACTGACGGAATACAAGCTTGTGTTTTTTTACAAACATATCTCATGAGTTCCGTACCCCTCTGACATTGATTCACGGGGCTTTGGAAAAGATACAGCGTGTGACTGATATTCCGCGTGAGTTGGTACATCCGTTAAAGACAATGGATAAGAGTACTCAACGTATGCTGCGCCTTATTAATCAGTTGCTTGAGTTCCGGAAAATGCAGAATAATAAACTGGCTCTTTCCCTTGAAGAGACGGATGTAATTTCTTTCCTCTACGAGATATTTCTGAGTTTCGGTGATGTGGCGGAACAAAAAGCGATGGATTTTCGATTCCAGCCTTCCGTCCCTTCTTACAAAATGTTTATTGATAAGGGCAACTTGGATAAGGTGACTTATAATTTGCTTTCCAACGCATTTAAATATACTCCTTCTAAGGGTATTATTATCCTGTCTGTAAATGTGGATGAGGTGAAGAAGATTTTGCAGATTCAGGTTTCAGATACGGGGAGTCGGTATTCCGAAAGAGAAGCAGAATGAGTTATTCAAACGTTTTATGCAAAGTAATTTCTCCGGTGACAGTATTGGAGTAGGTTTGCATTTGAGCCATGAACTGGTACAGGTACATAAGGGGACTATTGAGTATAGAGATAACGAAGGTGGCGGTTCTGTGTTTACGGTGTGTATTCCGACAGATAAGACAGTTTATGAAGAGAAAGATTTTCTGGTTGCCGGTAATGTGCTGTTGCAAGAAGCGGATAGCTGGAATCACCATTTGGAACAATTGCCGGAAGAACTGCCCGAACAGGATAAAATGACGACTCCTTTGAATAAACGGAAAATCTTGATTATTGAGGATGATAATGATATCCGTCAATTCCTGCAGGAAGAGATTGGCGTGTATTTTGAGATGGAAGTGGCTGCCGATGGAATTTCCGGATTCGAAAAAGCGACTACGTATGATGCGGACTTGATAATCTGTGATGTGCTAATGCCGGGAATGACAGGATTTGAGTTGACAAAGAAGCTGAAAACGGATTTTGCAACCAGTCATATACCGATAATTTTGTTGACGGCATTGAATTCTGCGGAAAAACACTTGGAAGGTATTGAGGCCGGTGCCGATGCATACATTGCGAAACCTTTCAGCATCAAACTATTGTTGGCACGGGTATTCCGTTTGATAGAACAGCGTGATAAACTGAAAGAGAAATTCTCCAGTGAGAAGGGAGTGCGCACTACGATTTGTGCTACCGACCGGGATAAAGAGTTTGCCAAAAGGTTGGATATTGTGATGGAGCGTAATCTGTCCCGACCGGAGTTCTCTGTGGATGAGTTTGCGCAATTTATGAAATTGGGGCGGACGGTATTTTATAGAAAATTACGTGGCTTGACAGGTTATTCCCCTAATGAATATCTACGTGTAGTACGTATGAAGAAAGCTGCCGAGCTATTATCGTCGGATGAACGGTTGACGGTTTCGGAAGTGGCTTATCGGGTAGGGATTAATAGTCCGTTCTATTTCAGTAAATGTTTTAAGGAGCATTTTGGTGTAGCGCCTTCTGTGTATCAGCGCGGAGTAGACGGAGATGCTGTACCGGAGGAAGAGCTACCAGAAGAGAAATCCGGTGAACAAGAAGAAAATAGACCGGAAAACTAATAGGAATGAACGATTTTATATGAATTATTAAAGAAGAATGTACAAAAGTGCATTCTTCTGTTATTTTAGTCCATTCCTATTTACGGTGGATGTGATAACTTTGCAATGTACAAGTTTAATCAAAAAAGTAATATCGAAGATGAAATTGATTGTTGCATTTATCACACTTTGCTGCTGCTTGCAGGTTTTGGGACAAGATAAGTTCCCTGATGGTAAACTGATTCCTGACTGGTTCAGGAATAATGAGAGCGTGAATATAAATTCGCTCGGTAAGCAGTATAGGATAACAGATTATGGGGTAGTTAATGACAGTGCAAAACTACAAACCGAACAGATACAGAATGTGATTGACCGGGCGGCGAAGAATGGTGGGGGAGTCATTGTAATTCCTAAAGGGACTTTTCTAAGCGGTTCGCTTTTCTTTAAACCGAAGACGCATTTGTATCTTGAAGAAAATGCCGTATTGAAAGGAAGTGATGATGCGGGTGATTTCCGAATTCAGCTTACCCGCATGGAAGGACAAACGGTAAAGTATTATACAGCTTTGATTAATGCAGACGGCATTGACGGTTTTACTATCTCTGGAAAAGGTATGCTCAATGGCAATGGTTTCCGTTATTGGAAAGCGTTTTGGTTGCGTAGGGAGTGGAATCCGAACTGTACGAATATGGATGAGCAGCGTCCCCGTATCATTTATTTGTCTAACTGCAAGAATGTTCAGATAGAAGGAATCAGTATTGCCAATTCTCCGTTTTGGACTACTCATTACTATAAATGCAGTTACGTGAAACTATTGAATCTTCATATAACATCTCCCCGCAAGCCGATGGAGGCCCCGAGTACGGACGCTGTTGATCTGGATGTCTGTAACAATGTGTTGATAAAGAATTGTTATATGTCAGTGTGCGATGATGCGGTGGCATTAAAAGGGAGGCAAAGGTCCTTGGGCGGACAAAGATGTCAATAATGGCGGCAACTATGATATTGTTATTGAAGATTGCCGATATGGTTATTGTCACAGTGCTTTGACCTGCGGGAGTGAGTCAATACATAACCGCAATGTAATATTCCGTCGCAGTACGATGGATCAGGCACGTATTCTTCTGCATTTAAAGATGCGTCCCGATACTCCGCAGAAATATGAATATATCTTGGTGGAAGATATAAAAGGAAATGCTGGAGATTTTATCTATGTGGCGCCGTGGACTCAGTTCTATAATTTAGGAGACCGGAAAGATATCCCTATCTCATATTCTAATAATATTACTATGCGTAATATCGATCTGGATTGTACTACTTTCTTCAATGTGAAAAAGTCTGACCAATATCGGTTGTCCGATTTTTGTTTTGAGGATCTGAATATCCGGGCGAAGAAAGGCCAGTTTGATAAGGATATTGTTGACCGTTTTGTAGTTAAGAATGTAAAGGTCAATTCGCAAGAGGTACGCTAACGGAGTGGATGGAAATTCAAAAGTAAAACGCTGATTAACGCAAATTATCGCAGAAATAATGTTATAAGTCGTTGATTAATAACTGAAATAATACGATAATTTGCGTTAATCCTGCGTTTTTTTATCACCCTCCTTCTTGTTTATTTAAAATAAACTTTGATTGCTTCTCCGAAAGGATTAAAATCGAATATGAATTTATCGCCAATTTTATGAACTGCCAGTTTTTTTCTTTCCTTGTCTGGCTGTCATCTTTCTGACACCTTCTTTTTGAATGACCATTGTAAGCGGTTCTGTGAAAATCTCTTTATCCAGATCCAGTTGCGGGGTTATGATGAGTACTTTCTTTTGTTGGCGAATGCCCAGGCGCGTATGTTTCTGTTCTTCGGTATAAGCTGCCACTTCCCGGAAAGTACCTACCCAGATCTTATCTTCCATAGCTTTTACTTTGTCCCAATGATCCCATAAACGTTGTGGATTCGGGAAGGCATCGTAACCATACGTCAAACCATGTGTCATACCCACTCCCCAATCATTTGTGGCAATTAATGTCGCCACCCATTTTTCCAAGTCTCGTGGAGTGGATTTTCTTCCTATGGAACGTTGTTTGGTCCTTGTTCCTACCCGGTTCTGTACGGCAATTCGTTTGCCTTCTTCTTTTTTGTTATTATTGGGATAAAAGAAAGTACGGGGCATGACGCCGGTATTGGCTAATATGGCACTATCATTCTTTACTATATCTTCCCGGATTTCCTCTAAGGGAAAACGGGAGAAATTCTTATGTGCCCATCCGTGATTTGTGATTTCATGACCTTTGTCGGACATTTCTTTTAACTGTGTCCAGGTCACTCGTGTGGTATCTGTGATGTGTTTGTTGTCTTTGTTGACTTTGGCGCCATTCACACAGAAAGTTCCCCGAAATCCCCGTTTCTCAATTGGGGAGCAGCCAATGTATATTGTTCTGCTAATCCGTCATCAAAGGTATAACTGATGGCACAAGCTTTGTCTCCTTTATATCGGGCGACGTAAATGCTATCTGAACTGAAAGCATAGTTTGAAAAGAGTCCTAAAGTAAAAAAGGTAAAAAAGAAATTTCTTCATGATATTTGAGTTTATTATATTAACTATGCAAAAGTAGGGAATATGATTTAGCATTTCTATGGATATATGTGCGGATTTCATGAAAAATAGTACATGAGGAAGTTGTAAGTGTATTATTTTATATGTATTCGGTAGAATTTATATAGGGATAGATGATTTTCCGGTTTATCTTTGTTGGGTGAATGATAATTATATGGATCATCCGTACAATTATTTAAGAATAATACTAAGAAAACAATCTAAGATGAAAAATTTTATTCTATTATCCTTTTTAGTACTGCAAGCAGTGTTAGTCTTTGCGCAAGAACAGCCGCGTGTATCGCAATTATTTAATTTTGACTGGAAGTTTCGGGCCGGTGATTTGAAAGAAGCTCAATTGGTAACTTATGATGATGATGATTGGCGTGTGCTGGATTTGCCTCATGATTTCCAGATAGAGCAAACGTGGGATGAGTCCGCCGGAGGGGCACGTGGCTTTAAAGCTATGGGGACAGGTTGGTATCGTAAACATTTTAAGGCAAATCCTGCATGGAAGGGTAAACGTGTCTTGCTTGACTTTGAAGGCATTATGCTTGTTGGAGATGTTTGGGTAAATGGCAGGAAGGTAGGAAGTACCGATTATGGTTATCTTGGTTTTGAAACGGATATTACTGATTTGCTTAAATATGATGAGGATAATGTAGTGGCTGTCTGGGCCTCAACGGGCAAAAAAGACGGATCGCGTTGGTATACGGGCGGTGGTTTGTTTCGGGATGTTCATTTGGTCATCAAGAATCCCATTGCCATTGCAAGACATGGCGTATTTGTCTCAACTCCTAAAATCACGGAGCAAAGGGCGGAAGTCAGTGTACAAGTAGAGTTGGAAGGAATTCGCAATAAAAGTCTGGATATTGAAATCAATGCCCGAATATTGGCTCCTGACGGAAAAACGGTTGCCGGTACGAGAGGGAAGGCTCCTCAAAAATCGAAATTACAAACAGTTGAGGTTTCTCTTCCGATAGTAACGGTAGACAGTCCCGGGTTATGGTCTTGTGAGACCCCTAATCTTTATACTGCTGAAGTTTCTTTGGTGCAGGATGGTAAAGTTATTGATTGTGTGACGGAGACATTCGGCATTCGTACGTTAGAGTTCTCTCCTGATTTCGGATTTAAACTGAACGGCAAAAATTGTTCCTAAAAGGTATTTCCAACCATCATGATTTGGGAGCTGTAGGAGTTGCCGCTTTTGACAGAGCTATCGAGCGGCAGTTTCAGCTAATGAAGCGGTTCGGTTATAATCACATTCGTTCGTCTCACAACCCTTATTCCGAGTCGTTCTTGAAACTGGCTGATAAATATGGTATTTTGGTAGTGGATGAGCTGATTGATAAATGGAGCGACAATAGCTATTGGGGTGGTAGAGTGCCTTTCACACAACTATGGTATCAGATGATTCCCGAATGGATCAAACGCGACCGCAATCATCCGTCTGTTATATTATGGAGTTTGGGAAATGAATTGCAGATGCGGGAAGACTTAGCCGGATTTCCTACCGGTGATTGGGGTGTCACCACTTACCGTATCTTCGATGTGCTTGTCAAACGTTATGATAAGACTCGTAAAACGACTGTGGCTATGTTTCCGGCACGTGCCGGAGCTATCGGAAAGAATGAACCGGAATTTAACACCAAAGTATATCCTCCCGAGCTGGCAACTGTAACAGAAGTGTCAAGTTTCAATTATCGTTATCTGAACTATGCCCAATATCTGGAAAAGTGTCCGCACATGACCGTATATCAGAGCGAAGCTACAACGAATGAGCTTGCTGCTCCTTTCTTTGGCATGGATCATGATAAGATGGTGGGACTCGCCTATTGGGGAGCTATCGAGTATTGGGGGGAATCGAACGGATGGCCGAAGAAAGGCTGGAACTTTTCTTTCTTCAATCATTGTCTGGAACCTTATCCGCAAGCCTATCTGATAAAGAGTGCTTTCTGCGAAGAGCCTTTGGTGCATATCGGAGTGATGGATAATGGTAAGGAAGCCATTGAATGGAATGATATTATGGTGGGAAGTTTATCTTTGGCTTCTCATTGGAACTGGGCAACGGGCAGTATGCAGAACTTATATACATATACCAACGCTGATGAAGTGGAATTGCTGGTTAATGGCAAATCTATGGGGATACGTAAGAATGACCGGACGGATATCACCCGGCGCAATATCATTTATTGGGAAAACATACCATACGGTAAAGGAGGAAATATCATAGCAGTTGCCCGGAATAACGGAAAAGAGGTGGCACGTCATAGGTTGGAAACGACCGGTAAGGCGACTGCTTTGAAAATGGTGGTAGAGAATCCGGAGGATTGGAAAGCGAATGGGATGGACTTACAATATGTAAAGGTATATGCGGTGGATAATAAAGGAAGGGTAGTACCTGATACTAAAGACGAGGTTACTTTTAAGGTTTCGGGGGCTGCAAGGCTGATTGCTGTGGACAATGGGGATCATTTTACAGATGAGTTATTTACCGGAAATACGAAGAAGTTGCATAAAGGATTCATCATGGCGATCTTACGTTCGGACCGTTCCGGTGGCGAGGTAGTAATAACTGCATCCTCCAAAGGATTGAAGGATGCAGTAAAGAAGTTGGTTACAAAGTAGTTATCGGAATCAGTTTCACACCTCCATTGAGGCCTGAAGGAAGGACTTCCCAACTGTCGTATTTATTCTTTTTGTAGTTGAGTCCTACAAAGTTGATTTCTTTAAACTTGCGCCAGGGAACGTTTTGTCTGTCCAATTCTGCAATACGGTTAGCGGGAAGATTGGTCACCTCAATCTCAATCAGATTCTTGCCCGGTTGCAGATATTTGCCGACCTTTAACCGGAAAGGTGCGGCCCAGACAGTTCCCGCTTCTTTACCGTTAATGCGTATGCGAGCACTTTCCCGCAAATCTCCCAGATCGAGAATCCAATCATCAGCGTTCAGCGCAGGCAGAACTGTCTCAAGACTGTATAACCCTGTGCCCATATTGATTTTTGCGTTTGGATGGTTGATTTCCGTCCATGAAGTCGGGCTATCGATAGCGAAAGTTCCTTCGATAGCGGGGGTACTTTTGTACAAAACGCAACGTCCAGTCATGGTCGAGGCTGAGGCTGACAGGTTGCTCTTGGATATATTTCCATGCTTGAGTCTCAACCGGATGATCGAATGTTTGAATAATCACACTTTCGCCGGACTGTAATTGCAGATATACTTGTAACTTTCCGTCCTTTATCCGGGTTTGCGCTTTTCCTTTTTCTCCGGTCATCGGATCAAACAGCATGGCTGTTGGTTCATTAACACTGAGAGTAATCCAATTATCCACTCCTTTGTCTTGCAAAGAAGAGATGAAATAATGGTGTCCGGTGCTGTGTTGGCGGCGGATATATTGCAGACCAAAGTTCGTCTTCATCTCTTCAGGCATTACCTTACATTTACCTAATGTCGCAGCATAATCCGTACCGGTTATGATATGTCCTTTTCCGAATGAACTGCTAATGCTTTGGTTAAAATCGCTGATGTCGGGAAGTTGTTTTTGAACTTTTGTGAAAGCATTTCTGCGACTTTCCAGATTACCGAATCCGGGAACATCTTTTAGGATAATTCTCCATGAATACAATTGTTGCTCCTTGTTTTGCCAATGAGACTAGATGTGCCAATACTTTCTCCGGCATATATTTTACAGCGGGCACGATAATTGCTTTATAGTTACTGCCTCCTTCTGTACGGAGATTTCCTCCCTCGTAGCGGGTATTCTGGAGGTACTTGTCCGAAATATAGTCTACATCGTAACCATTGGAGGTTATCTGGTGGATGGTTTTTATAAACTTCGGAGCACGCTTGGCCATTTGGTGGATGTCGAATAAGAGAAGCCGTCCCGGTTGTTCTTCCCACATATCATATACCGGAAGATAAACCAGGAAGTCATTATCAGGCTTACCCATTTGCAGGAAACTCTGGCAACGGGTGATGTATTGGAAAAAAGCCGGGGCGTCACGCCAGATGCTATTGGTCGGTGACATATTGATAGTGGCGTAAAATAACCAGCCCGGCCATTCCGCCTCTTTGGGAGAATAGGGGGTGCCGTGAAAAAACATATGGTTCACTCCGGAGACAAACATCAAATCCATATCCGGTTTACATTGCGACAGGGAAGTACGGAAATGCTCCGTCAACCAGGTAAACGTCTCACTGGATGTATATGGCTTTCCTGTGATATGGGCAGCGGAAGAGGCATATTTCAGCATTGAAATGTCCGAATCGTTCTTGCGGGTAAGTGAATCCTGGCGTAATCCTTTGATATGGAATTGGGAAAGTCCGAAACCTTCACATTCCGGAATATCTACGGAGGCATATACATCAATCAGATTGGCGGGTGAACCATGCCCTTGATTACGCGTGATACTTCCATGCTTATGTGCCCATGCAGTCCATTGCCGGGTAAAGTTCTCAATCAGTAAGTCGGAGATCGTCTTCCGGTAATCCGTTATGATGCGTGTCGTTATTTCCGGTCGTTTTTCATCCAGAAACTCGGGGAAGTAATTTTCTAATTTGTATCCTCTTCGGCGGGCGAACTCTTCCAATAGGGCAGGTGTCCAATCGGCTTGGTACACTTCATACGAATCATTGAAGAATGTTTTGGGGTAAGTGACCTTATCTCTTTGAAAAGCCCTGTCGAATTTGTCAAGATAACGTTTAACGCTTCCCTTATCCAAGTGGTTCATTACATAACCTTCTCCTCCGGGAGCGGCACGCTTTACTTTTTGCTGTGTCTTTCCTATATATAATGCAATGATTCGCCATTCTCCTTTGGGAGCTTTCCATGTGAGCCGGTAATCTTTTACTTTTGAGGTAATATCCAGTTTCTGTCCCTGTGCATTGTAGGCCATAACTTTATTCAACTTTGCAACCTTTGCTTGCTTAGGGTCTTTTACCTCCAGATTGAGAATGTTTTCTTCCCCTCCTTCTATCTTGTATTCCTGAAATATGGCTTTGGTGGCAGCGTCCTCCAACGTAACTTCCGGTCCTCCGAAAGGCCAGCCGGTTCCGGTATTCATATCAATCTGCATACCGTTTCTATTTGCTTCTGCCTGGGTATGCTTTAACATAGCCGTCCATTCGGGTGACAGGAATTTCAGTTCTTTGTCGTCCATTCCTTGTACCCCGTAGATTGGAGTCACTTCCAATGTTCCCAACCCGGCTTTAGCATATTCATCGATGTTGTAAGTCAGATTGGGAATATCGACTGTGTTTCCCATCCACCACCATCTGCTGCCGGGACGCGCTTCTGTTTGGACTGTCGGCCAATCTTGTGCCGCTAAGGTTCCGCTGACAAGCAGGAGACCTATCAATAGTGTATTTTTCTTCATGTTTTTATATATGTATCATTAGCTTTGTGAGGCTGTTTCTTTTCACGTTGCTAAATTACGGCATTCTTTCCTTAAAAAAATGCATATTTGTACTAATACATAGAATTATGTACAAATGTACATTGTTTCGTACGATTAATCCATCTACTTTTGCGGCATGAAGTTTAATTAATCATTTTGAATACACATGAAAAATAATTTAGTACTCTTATTCTTTTTTGCGTTGACGGTTTCTGTCAGTGCCCAATCTTTGCCCGACCGGAAGGAAACGCTGGAAGTCATGAAAAAAGTGAACGGTTACTTTATGAAAAAGTATGCCGATTACACGATTCCCAGTTTTACGGCCGTGTACGTCCGAGCAATATCTGGACACGAGGTGTTTATTATGAAGGACTGATGTCGCTCCATTCTATCTATCCGCGCGAGGATTATTATGAATATGCTTATGATTGGGCAGCTTTCCATAAATGGGGAATGCGTAATGGCAACACTACCCGCAATGCCGATGACCATTGCTGCGGACAAACCTATATCGATTTATATAATATCTGTCCCCAACCGGAGATGATTAAGAATATCAAACTATCCATTGATATGGTGGTAAATACTCCGCAAGTCAATGACTGGTGGTGGATTGACGCCGTACAGATGGCAATGCCTATTTTTGCCAAATTCGGAAAAATGACCGGAGAGCAGAAATATTATGATAAGATGTGGGATATGTATTACTATACACGCAGCCAGCATGACGAAACAGGTATGTTCAATCAGAAGGATGGCTTGTGGTGGCGCGATCAGGATTTTAACCCTCCTTATAAGGAACCGAACGGTGAAGACTGCTATTGAGTCGTGGCAACGGATGGGTATATGCCGCTTTGGTACGTGTGCTGAACGAAATCCCGTCAGACGAGCTGCATCGTCAGGATTATATAAATGATTTCCTTACCATGAGTAAGGCATTGAAGAAATGCCAGCGTGAAGATGGTTTCTGGAATGTCAGCCTGCATGATCCTACCAACTTCGGTGGAAAAGAAACTTCCGGAACGGCTCTTTTTGTATATGGAATGGCTTGGGGAGTGCGTAATGGCTTGTTGGACCGTAGTGAATATCTGCCCATTCTCTTGAAAGCATGGAATGCTATGGTAAAGACGCTGTTCATCCGAACGGATTCTTGGGTTATGTTCAAGGGACGGGTAAAGAGCCGAAAGACGGACAACCGGTGACTTATAAGAGTGTGCCTGATTTTGAAGATTACGGTGTAGGTTGTTTCCTGCTTGCCGGAACGGAAGTGTATAAACTGAAATAAGCATTCTTTAAGTAATAAAGAAACCAACTGTATTTTATTGAAACGGTTGAAAACAATTCATCGGAAAAGATGCATTGGCTTTCAACCGTTTTTGTATATATGTAGAAGAACCAGGCTTTTGGGGGACAGGAAAAGCCGTGAATGGATAATCCTCCCTGCATTAACGTATAATTTTCCATTATCCGATTACTTGATTCCCGCTATCTTTGCGATAATTGAGAGAACGCGATGAAATGTTCAACTTTAAATAATTCAGATATAATGAAAAAGATTGCATTATTGCTAAATGTTTTACTGGTTGCAACGATATGTGTTGCCCAAAAGCAGACCTATAAGTTCGATTTTAGTTCGGATAAGAAAGTAAAGGAGGGGTATTTGAAGGTTACGCCTCAGACTTTGTTTAACAATGAACAAGGCTATGGGTATGATTTGCAACCCGCATGGGATGGCAAAAGTAACAAACCTTTCTTCTTTTCGGTGAATGTTCCTGACGGAAATTATAAAGTGACAGTGGTCATAGGCAGTAAGAATGAACCCTCCAGCACTACGGTACGTGGTGAGTCGCGCCGTTTGTTTATAGAGAACCTGTCTACCAAGAAAGGGGAATTGAAAACAGAGACGTTTACAATTAATAAGCGTAATATTAAAATATCCGGGAAAGAGAGAGTACGTATCAAATCCCGTGAGAAGAATAAACTTAATTGGGATGATAAACTGACACTGGAATTTAACGGAGAATCTCCCCGTTTGAACTCTTTAATAATAGAACCTGTGGAGAATGTTCCGACCGTTTATCTTTGTGGCAATTCAACGGTTGTAGACTACGACAATGAACCTTGGGGAGCTTTGGGGACAAATGATTCCCCGTTTCTTCACGGATAAAGTGTGTATAGCCAATCATGCCGAATCCGGTTTGTCCGCTAATACTTTTATCAGTGGTAACCGTTTGAAAAAAATCATGTCCCAGATTAAAAAAGGAGATTATCTTCTCGTTGAATTCGGTCATAATGATCAAAAGCAGAAGCAACCGGGAACAGGGGCTTACTTTTCTTTTGTCTATAATCTGAAAATATTTATTGATGAGGCCCGTGCTAAGGGAGCCAATCCGGTGCTGGTCACTCCTACTTGTCGCCGTCGTTTTGACAAAGAAGGAAAATCTGTAAATACACATGGGGAATATCCGGACGCTATTCGTTGGGTAGCACAAAAGGAGAATGTTCCTTTGATAGAGCTTAATGGGATGACAACCATGCTTTGTGATGCTTTAGGAGTTGACGGCTCCATGAAATTATATGTTCACTATCCGGCAGGAACTTTTCCCGGACAAACGAGAGAGTTCAAGGATAATTCTCATTTCAGCACGTATGGCGCTTATGAGACTGCGAAGTGTGTGGTGGAAGGAATGAAAAAGGCAAAATTGGATATTGCCAATTATTTGAGAGCAGATTATAAAGGATTCAACCCTGCCCAACCGGATAAATTTGAAACCTTCAAATGGAATTTATGTCCATTTACGGAGATAGAAAAACCGGGCGGCAATTAAAGGGGAAGCAATGGATGATTACCAAGTCATTTGCGTACAATCGTCCATTGTGCACTTCGATAAGTAGGCTTACATTTGCAAAAAACAATCGGAAAATAATAACTTAAAAATGAAGACATCAATGAAAAACATGTATCTAGCTGCCGCTATGGCAGTATCATTGGCTTTTACAGCTTGTAGTGATGATGAATCGGGAAAAGCGGACCGTGCTTATAATCCAATCGAGATTTTGGGAACTATCAATGATGCGACTGATGTTCAGAATACCCGTGCTGTCGGCTCAAACTGGGGAGCTGACGACCGTATCGGAGTCACTGTGGACGGACCGACGAGTGGTAATGCAGTCGATACTTATATCAATATTCAGTATCGTAAAGACAATGGCAATGCATTCCGTGTTGTGAACGAAGGTTCTGTGGATAACAATATCCGTTTGAAGGGTGATGGCGCATACACATTGGCGGCGTATTATCCTTATCAGGGAGAGAACGGTGCTTTGCCGGGAGAAGAAGGAGTGATAACAAAGAAAATAAGCGGAGCGGAACAGTCTGCCGATAAACAACCTCAGATTGACTTCCTTTTCGCAGAGGCTACCGAAGTATATGCGGATTCTCCCGTAACATTTAATTTTACACATCGGATGGCTAAAATCATTCTTCGTTTCGCAGCAAAGAATGGTGCTACATTGAATGATATGACTGTACATCTGAAAAGTCTGCAACTGGAAGGTACATTTGATGTGAATACCGGAGAGGCGGTTGCTAAAGAAGGAGCTACTCCTGATTCTGAGTTGACAGTGGATGTAGCCAAACCGTCGGAAGGGGAAATGAATGTTTCCATCATCCTGTTCCCGCAAGAAATGACTGAAAGTGTGTTGTTGGAAGTCAGAATGAACAATGAGACTTATACTGAATATGTTCCTGCACAAAATCTGTTGGCCGGTCATGCATATCCTTACAATGTGACATTTGAAAATCCCGCCATGACTATTAAGACTGCTGAAATTGCCGATTGGGTTGAGGAAGATGAAAAGGATGTGACAGCGTCAGTGACAGAGTGAATAAAGCATGATAAGGATTCAAAAAAAGAACGGTATGAAAAGAAATAAATTAGCCCTTTCTTGCTTATTGATGGTAACAGGTTTCTTCGGAGCGTGTACCGATATGGCAGAAGATGACTTTCAGAATAATAAGTATCCGGTAGAATTGATGGCGGAAAAGGCGGATATGACCTTTACCCGTGCTATCGGAGAAAAGACCTCTTGGAATGGTGGGGAGGAAATATCTCTTTATGATGGCGTTACGCAGAAATTATATGAGGTTTCGGCTTCCAAGGAAATGACAGCCAAGAATAACGATCCTCTTTATTGGTACACAACTACGGAGGAAGAGACTTTATTTGCCTGGTATCCGGCTTCGGAGACATTGCTGACCGGATGGACTGTACCGGAAGATCAGACTACTGAAGAGGCGTACAATCAGGCGGATTTCCTTTATGCGTATGAAAAGATGAAATTCCGTAGCGATCGGAAACTTACTTTCCGTCATGGAACGGTTAAGTTGATTATTAATGTAAAAGGAGATGACGATACGGTATCAGAGACAGATTTGGAAGGTGCGGTATTTACTGTAAGAACCGTGACAAAAGCAACTGTTTCCGAAGGGAAGATCAGCCCTGCAGAGGGTGTGGAGACTTCCGTGATGCATCCGTTTGTATCGGAGGTTAGAAAAGATTATGTCGCTTCTTATCAGATGTTGACGGTTCCTCAGGATATGTCAGGTAAATTGTTTTTTCAGGTAGAGTTGAAAGATGGGAGAAAGTTTGCCCATACACCGGGCAATGGTGAAGGAATTTTGGAAAGCGGACACCAGTATACATATAATGTAGGAGTAGGAAAACCGGGACTCGTGGTGGAAGTAGAGAAGAATTCAGCGTCATGGGATGGTGATGATGAATCAGTGGAAGGAACTGATGATGCAGAGTAATATTCAAAACTAAGAATCGGATATGAAACAATATAAATTTATACAAAAGCTGTTGTTGGCAGTGTTGGCATTGGGTTGTGCAAGCTGCTCACAGGATGAAGAAACACAAGTAAATCAGCAAAATCTGGTTGTATTGAATGTGGCTGATACAGGGTTGGTAAGTAGTGAATCGCAGACGCGCACGGTTGACGACGGATTTGTGACTACCTTCACGCAGGGTGATCAATTAGGACTGTTCGCAGTGAAGGATGGTGTGATTATGGATGAAATAAATAATATGCTGCTCACTTACAATGGTTCTAGTTGGTCGGGTAAGCCGATATTATATGATGAAAGCTTGAAGGCGTAGTATTTTATGCGTATTATCCTTATCAAGCAGATATGACGGGTAAAACTGATTTGCAGGGAGAGGATTTCTTTGCTCCTCTTGTAGATAGTTGGAATTTGACTAATGCACAAAGTGACCAGAAAGAGTACGCAAAACAGGATTTAATGACTTCGGGTAAGACGGAGCTAATTGGTGAAAATGGAAATTATTCATTGAGTTTTCAATTATCGCATCGTATGAGTCTGGTTGTGGTGAAGTTGCCTTCTACACATTATCTATTTACGGATGCAGAGGGAACGGTACTTCCGGAAGAAACTCCTTATATTGCGAAACCGAATCCGGCGAGTATTTCGTTTGAGATAGGAGAAGAGAAAATATTGCCTTATTATGATGCAGCTAAGGATGAGTATCGCTTGTTGAGAAAACCGTCGTCTGCAGAAACGATTACAGGGTATTATAATGGAAAGAAATGTTCACTAGTGACAGAAGGTAAAATGGAACAAGGCAAATATAAACGCTTCGTTGTTGATGGTGGTCATCAGGAAAAGAAACATCATTTGCAGGTGGGTGATTTTTATTATGCAGATGGTAACATTGTCTCTGTGACAGATGAAAATCCTCCGGTCAAAGGATGTATTGGTGTGGTTTATTATGTGGGAAAAACTTTTCCTTCTGAATTATATGAGGGTGAATATGGAGATGTGACTAAAGATGCATTGAAACGTGACTATCCTGCATGTAATCATGCTTTTTGTTGTTGCTTTGACTGATGGAGAAGATGAACGTATTTATTGGGAGACGGAAAAGAAAAGTATAGAGTTTGGTAAATGGTTTGAAACATTATCTTTGCAGAGTTCTTTTTTCAATGTGCAAATAGCAGATTATGGAATTCCAAGTAAGTTTGAAAAAATGCTTGGATATAATAACACAAAAGGTAATAGAAACTATAGTAAAACAAGCACCTGGATCTGAATATATTAATATTGGAAGTTTACAGGGATATCGTGATAATTGTTTACTACCTGAAATGACGACAAACTGGTTTATTCCTTCTATTCAGGAATTGGCTATACTTTATAAAAATAAGGATATAGTGAATCAGAAGCTAGAAATAATGCAGCAAAAGGAAATGGATTTTGTACTTAATGATAAACAACTAGGTTATTGGTCAAGTACTGAATTTAACAACCAAATGATGTATGCATACAATAGTAAAGTAACAGAAAAAGTATCAAGGAAGCTAGAGCCTATAAGTCTACTAGAACGGCATATCTTCGTTTTACTTTTGCTTTTTTTGAATGAATTAATATAAGAAAATGATGAAAAAGGTATTTGTATCAATAGCTTTAGCTGCTGTAGCATTAGGCAGTCAGGCTCAAATCGTTAAGAATGACCTATTGAAAGGTTATAAAGAAGGTGATGTTTTGGAGAAAACAGTTTATAATGATAAAAGAGCGCCTATCAACGTAGATACTTGGTGTGGTGGTTTTACTTCTAAACCGGTTGAAGGATCGGTAAGCCCTACGATAGGAAAGGCGTTGACTTATGAGGGATATAGTGAAGCGGGGCCATCTATCACTTTGGGTTTTCCGCAAGGTGTGAAAGGCTCTCGTGTCAGCGTATATTCATTGGTTGAATCCGGAAAAGTATATTCTAAAGGTACATATTATATTGCCTGTCTGGCGAATTTCTCTAAAGTCGGAACAAACTTGGCCGACTTCTTGGCTGCCAGTGCCAGTTATGTAGGTGGTGGAAATCGCGGTCAGGTATATGTGAGACGCGAAGGAAATGATAAAATCAAATTTGCAGTAGGATTGTTGAAAGAACGTGCTGAAGCTCCGATGGCTTATGATTATAATAAAACTCATTTATTGGTCTTGAAGGTAGACTATACGAAGAATGAAGTTTCATTATTTGTAGATCCGGAATTGGGACAGAGCGAGCCAAAAGCTGATATAGTAGTTACTGGTGAAGAAGGTGCTTTGAAAGCAGGTCTGAAGTCTGTCGCACTCAGAAACCGTAATGGGTTTAAAGGAAATATCGGTAATTTCCGCTTTGCCAAAGACTGGGCTGGTGCCATAGGAAAATAAAAGAAGATTCATTTCTTATAAGAATGGGGAAAGCTGTATGTAAGGACAGTTTTCCCCATTCTTATTTCTTCAGTGCAACAAAATTGTCTTTATTTTAAGTTTTATACGGGGAAAAACAAAAATGTCACATCGCTTATAATCAGATACTTAATGATGAAAATGCCCTAAATTAAAGTAAGTTTACAGAAAACATAAGGTCGTTTTCGCTCTTTTTGGAAATAAAATTGCACTTTCTGGATAACAGTCTGTTCATCAGCCTGTTACTTCTATATTATTCTGCCTGTTTACGATTAGTCTGTTGCTGTTGGGCAACCGTGATGATGCACAAGTCTGACTTAATGGTTACACTTGTGTATTATTGAGGTTGCTCAAGTGTAATATCTTAATTCTATTAGGAGACTTTATTAGTATTACGGTATGCAATGATTAGTTTGTGCGGGAGAAGTGCTTACCTCGTCTATATGTTTCCGATAAAGCATACGGTCTTTACGTTCCAAAGCTAAGGGGAATTGATACAAGTAAACCTTATATAATAAAGAAAAGTCCTCCGATCCGTAGAACCAGACCGGAGGACTTTTCTTATCAACCTTTTAATAAATGAATGCCGGTATTGTATCGTCTAATTATATCCTTTATTTTGTTCATATAGCCCTTCTTTTACCTTCATTTGCGAGTCGGGTATCGGATAGATATATGAGTCTTTTGTAACCAATTTATATAGTTCGTATGTTTCCGGTTTGCTAATCACACCGTTCTCGTCCGAGCCATTAAACTTAAACATTTCCTGCAATACCTCTACATAACGGTTTTGGCGTACGAGGTCATGCCAGCGAATGCCTTCGGAAGCCAGTTCAAGACGGCGTTGCCAGTCTACAATTTCGGCAAATTCTTCGGGAGTAACATGATCGGGTACGGTTGGGACACCGGCACGTTCGCAAATATCATCGACCAATGATTTTGCTTTATCGGTAGGTCCTACAATTTCGGCATACATCAACATTACATCTTCAAGACGGATTATCGGATAATTGATAGGGAAATAGGTACGGTCTGCAATCTGTGCATCAATATCTTCGTAACCTAGCATCTTGCGTTTCATCTTATGTTCAAAGAACTTCTGGAAGAAAGGACCGCCCGTATAAGGCACACCGTCGTCATCCACGAAATCATCCGTGTAAATCGTGCTCGGACAACGTATATCCAAAGACACCCCTTCCGTATCCATTAATTTGAAACGTCCTGCCAGTCTGGCTTCACACCATATTCTATTACCGGACATTTCTAGTTTTGTATACGAATCATTCACTTGCGGAACCGAGTTGAACACCATCGGATTACCATAGTTTTTGGAAGCTATGTATTGAATTTCAAAAATATGGTATTTGTTATCATTGTCGCTGATCCACACTTTTTGCCATTCGTCACCCGTTTGTGCCCAATATTTATTATTGGCGCGGGCATAGTCTATCACCTCACTGAATAGCTGTTCCGCCAATGCTTTCTTGGATTCGTCTTGCACGGGATATCCTGCCATTGTCAGATAAACACGTCCCAGCAACGATTTGGCAGCGGCTAAGGTGGCGCGTCCGGCAGAAGCATTGTTTCCCTGATAATTCAAGGGAGTGTCTACCAGCTTTCTCACTGCATCTTCCAGATCGGGGACAATTGCGGTCTCGTAAACATCGACTTGTTTTGACTGTTTGATGGTCATTGCTTCATTCACCGATACAGGTTCCAATACGATGGGGATATGTCCGAAGTAACGAACCAGGTCGAAGTAAGCCAATGCCCGGAGGAATTTGGCTTCACCGATAAACTGATTCTTTATCTTTTCGTCGGAGAAAGTAACACCGTCCGTTTTGCTGAGGAACATATTGGCACGCGCTACGATTTCATACAAATCATTCCATGCAGACGAAAGGGTGCTGATGGTGGATATATTGGGATTAAACGTACCTATGTCGATATAGTCGCGCTGTTTGTCGGTGGTTTTATCTACCCAAGCATTGTCCGAACGAACTTCCGACAACATCCATGAATAATTGGCAATCGGCAGCAGACCGTTGTAGATACCGATCAATGCCTGCTCCATTTCGTTGGGAGTGGTGTAGAAATAATCAGTGGTACGTGTATCGTTGGGTTCTACTTCCAACCAACTTTCACAAGAGGACAGAGTCAATGTCAGCGCCAGTCCTCCGCAAATGATATATTTATATAGTTTCATAGTTTATTGCTTTTTTAGAATGTAACATTAACGCCCAAAGTAATGACTCTTGCCTGCGGGTACGAACCGTAGTCGTAGTCTCCGCTTGAACCGGCGTTGTTGGCTTCCGGCGAGAATCCGCCGTCGTACTTATCCCACATCAGCAGGTTTTCTCCCGACAGATAGACGCGTGCGTTCTGAATAAATTTCTTTTTGAACGGAAGACGATAGCCCAATGTAATATTCTTGATTTTGATGAAGTCGGTGCTGTACAGCCAGCGGCTGTCGTAGAATTGTCCGGTGTTGGCATTGTCGATACCGGGAGTCTTGCCGTCACCGGGTTCTGCTTCCGATTTCCACATATTTTTCCAATGTGCAAGCACGTTGATATTGGCGCCCATACCCGGGCGGTCCATTGCACGTCCCAATACTCCGTAAATATGTCCGCCTGTCTGTCCTGTGATCAGGATGGAAAGATCGAAGTTCTTGTATTTGAAAGTATTGGTCATACCGAAAGTATAATCCGGATCAGGTTTCCCCATCAATGTACGGTCACTGTCGCTGATCACTCCGTCACCGTTTGCATCCCGATAGCGTACATCACCGACTTTGGTGTTCTGCATGACAGGGTATTTCTGTAAGTCGGCTTGCGTCTGATACACACCGACCGCATCATACATATAGAATGATCTTAAAGGCTGGCCTACCATGAACACTTGTGTCGTCTTGTCGTATCCGGTGAATACGGTGCTGTTGTCATCTCCCAGACTGAGAACTTTATTCTTGTTGTAAGATACATTCAGAGAAGTTGTCCATTTCAGTTTTCCCGTCAGGTTCTGAGTAGTCAGCTCCAGTTCAAAACCTTTATTGCGGATCGAACCGATATTTCCCCAAGCTTGGGTGAAACCGAGCAAGGCGGGAACAGTAACTTGATACAGCAGGTCTTTGGTTGTTTTTACATAATAGTCGGCAGATAGAAAGATACGGTTGTTGAACATTCCCATATCGAATGCGATATTCCAGCTTTCCGTCTTTTCCCAGCCAAGATCCGGATTGGCAAGCGATGTCGGTGCAAAACCGTTAATGATGTTTCCGGACGAGTAATTGGCGCTGCTTAGTTTGGCAAGGGCGGTGTTGGTAGGGATTGAGTTGTTACCGTTGGCTCCCCAACTTCCGCGTATTTTAAGAGAGTTCATAAAGAAGTCTTTCGGCCAGAATTTCTCGTTTGAGATGCGGTAAGCGGCAGAAACGGCTGGGAAGACTCCCCAACGGTTTTCCTTACCGAAACGTGAAGAACCGTCGCGACGGATACTGGCTGTCAGCAGGTAACGGTCATCATATTCGTATTGCACACGTCCGAAGTAGGACATCAGTCGGGAAGGGGTGGACAAAGAAGCTGCGGCTGCTGTCAGCACTACATCTGCCATGTCGAACACTTCCAGAGAATTATCAGGGAACTGCGTAGCGCTTAATTTGCTGGAAGAGCCTCCGGAGCTTTCCATCGAATAACCTGCCATCGCTCCGACAGTATGCCTGCCGAACGTTTTGTTATAATGCAGGATCGTTTGGAGAAGGAATTTATTGCTGCGTGCTTCCGAACGGCTTGCAGTCGTTTTGTACCCTTCGCTGTCTGTTCTGTATTTGGTGACGCTGCTCGGAATGAATGAGCGGCTTTGCGTACTGCTGAAATTGTAGGAACCGGTAACTTCCGCTTTCAGCCCATCCCATATATCCGCTTTCACATAGGCAGCGGAATTAAAACGGACACTTTCACCATGATTGGTCACTTCCTCCATATATGCGATGGGACTTACCTTGCTTGAACTGGTCCAGCGATAATAACCTTTGGAGCCTGAACCGGTATATATACCGTCTTCCGGTTCCGCAACGGGCACCATAGTAAGAACGTTGGTTGCCTGGCGGTCTTTGCCGTCTACCCGTCCGCCGTCACTCCAGTTGGCAGAAGGCGCCAGATTCACTCCGACGGTAATCCGGTTGAATAGTTTAGACTCTACATTGGCACGGAAGTTCAGACGTTTGTAACTGCTTTCGATAGCGATACCTTTCTGGTCGGTATAGCCCAAAGATACACGGTATTTGGTATTGCCGCGACCGCTTGAAAGTGACAATTGGTAATTTTGTATCGGTGCCAGGCGGAAGAATTCATCTTGCCAGTCAATCAGCTGCAAGTTGCCGTAGCCGGGTTCTGTCCAGCGCGGGTCATTCAGGAAATAATAGCTTTCTTTGCCTCCTATCATTGCCAGACGGGTGGCGTAGTCGTCTTCAATAGTAGCTCCTTTACTTCCGTATTGGGAAATATACCGGTTATTATTGTATGCGGTGCGGAACTCAATCCACTCTTCCGGTGACAGGACATCCACTTTCCTTTCCAATGATTGGATACCGAAAGAAGCTTGAAACTGTACTTTTACTTTATCATCGGCGCTCGCTTGCTTGGTTGTGATCAAAACAACTCCGTTGGCACCGCGCGAACCATAGATTGCCGATGAAGAAGCGTCCTTCAATACCTCGATAGATTGTATGTCACCCGGATTGAGACTGCCTAGATCGTCTACGGGAATGCCGTCCACCACATATAATGGGGTAGCATCTGCATTGATCGAAGCGGCTCCACGTACGCGAATCTGAAGTTCCGAACCCGGTTCTCCGGTAGTGCTGCGTACTTCTACACCGGCTAACTGTCCTTGCAGTGAAGAGGCAATGTTGGTTGTTGCCCGGTCTTCCAGTTTCTCAGCATTGACTTTAGCGATAGCGCCGGTCACATTTCCTTTCTTTGCGCTACCATAACCGATAGCAACAACCTCATCTAGTGCAATGGCAGATTCGGTCAGCTTGATTTGGAGAGTTTTACCGGTGATTGTAACAGTCTGGGTGTTGTACCCGATAAAAGATACTTCCAGAAGTTTGGCATTCGTGGGAGCGGAAATCACAAATTTACCGTCCAAGTCTGTAATCGTTCCTTTGGAAGTACCTTTCACTGTGACGTTTGCACCGATAATTGGTTCATCTTTCTCATCTACTACCACTCCCGTCACGGTTCGGTTCTGTGCGAGCGACAGGGTAGATTGTAATACGAACAGAGTCATCAAAAAGAGAGATTGCATCTTCCTTCCCAGACTACCATTTCCATGCAGAATGTTTTTCATGTTGATATATCTAAGTGATTAAATTAGTAAATAACGAAAGAAACAAACAGAGCCTGACGGTCTGTCCGACTTCCGTTGCAAAGGAAGCGTATCGGAAGAAATTATGCGCAAGTATTCGTACGAAAAAGATGTAATATTATACTAATGGCTAAAAAATACTCCTGATATTTGTACGCAACCCCTTATAAAAGTACAAATATAGCCTTTTCATCGCAGTTTTTTATCTGCTCGTACATCTGTTTGCCCAGATATTCGGCTGAATTCTGATTGAAATGAAGGCGGTCTCCCATCAATTCCGCATCCGACATATCTATCAGATAGGCATTCTTGTCTTCTTTCGCCAGGCGTTTCATCGCTTCTTCAACCTCACTGCCGTATTGCTTGTTCTTCTTGGCTACCGTACCGAAGATAAACGGAAGCTTGGAGTAGTCTTCTCCTGTCTTTTCACTCAGATGGTTGCGCACATAAGCGACGACTGCTTTCAGGTTCTCGTAGTATTTGTCGCCGTATGCACGGTCGCTTTCTCCTTGATGCCACAGGAATGCGTCAATCCGGTAACCGTTCTTTAATTTCGATAAGGTGTTGTCGATGCAACCGTCTATGTCATTGATAAAAGAAAGCAATAAGGAACGTCCCTTTTGGCTGGTTGCCACGTTGCCGGATAGCCATTCGGGATTTGCCGACCAGTGAACCGATTTGTCCGAACTGGCGGACGGTTCGATAGAAGTGCCTCCGATAGCCCATTTGATAACGTAAAAAGGCTCTTGCCATAATTGCTCCAACCAATAGTAGGTGATGGCGTCATATCCCCATGTGTGGGGCTTGGCTCTTCTTTTGCTCTTCGGCCAGAAAGGACGGAACTTCCCGTCTGTGCGGTTCTGGGCTATTTTACAGTATTTGTAGGCTCCTGTGGTGAAGGCCGTGTCTGTGGACATAGCTTTGATGTAATCCGGCAGACGGTCGTTGGGCACGCGTCCGTCGGTGTTTGACTGTCCGGCAGTGATAATGACATGGGCAGGTTGGTTATTATCTGCCAGGCAATTGCAACAGAATGCAAGCATTAAAATGATAACTAAATTTTTCATGATGAAATGATGGTTTATGATTTTAAATACAAACTGAATAATAAAAAGTCCTCCCAAACGATAGAAACGTAAAAGAGGACTTTTTAATCAAACTAACAATCTTATGTGGGTTCTATGTACCTGTTGAAAACGAATCTATTTGATTGTCTCGAGGAACTCTGCCTCGATGATTCGCAGCTGATTCTTACTGCTGCTCTTTTCCAGTTCCATTTTGTTGGCGGCTTTCGCTTCTACTTCTATCAACTGCCCGAAAGCGTCCTTGTCACTTGTATTGCCTTTCAGACGGATCGTAATGGTATTGGCACGTACCGGCTTTTCTATGTTCAGGTGGACATATCCCAGGCTCTTCTCTGTGTTGCCGCTCCATATCAGCTCTTTGCCTGCATATACTTCAAGCGGGTAGCTGCGCGAACGCCATCCGTGCAGTTTCAGACAAACGTCATCTATCATTGCTTCTTTTTCCAATGTATAAGTAATCCATGCAGTGCTGAGCTTGCCGTCGTTTTTCCATTCAGACAGTTCTATATCATCGTAGCTCTTGGCAACATCTCCGCTGTTGGCTCCGGCCTTTGCCGATACAACCCGGATTCCTCTTTTGGTATCTTTATAAGAAGGAGTGGAAGGAGTCTCACCTCTGTCCAATCTACCTTTCAAACTAGCTTGAGGCAGATAGGAACTTAATCCATTGTTTACTTTCACCGGAACCGTTTCCAATGTAAGAGTGGCTGCAGGTAACCCTTTGGCTTGTGCGGTCAGTGTTATTTTTCCAGCAGTTGTCGTACTGCGGATAAGTGCACGGTTGATACCACATTCTACCGGTAGATTGGTATCGAGGATATGGTTGTTTTCACCTTGTGCGATACCTCCGCGCCATTCGGCATTTCCCTTTAAAGTGAACTGGACAGTGCGGTTATCCAATGGACAACGTTTGCCGTCTTTATCTACTATCTCTACCTGTATCAGAGCCATGTCGGCACCGTCTGCGTGGAAGCCTTCCGGATTCTGAATGGCGGTAAGTTTCAGTTTGGCTGGCTCACCTACCGTGTTTACGGCGTAACGGCTGATTTCCTTTCCGCTCTTGTTGTAGCTGACAGCTTCCAGCTTGCCCGGTTTGAAAGTGACCTTGTCGAAAGAAAAGAGGAAGTTGTACTGCCGTTTACCTTTTTCCTAACGATTTACCATTCAGGAAGAGTTCCACATCCTCGCCGGTGGATACTACATGTACCGGTTTTACTGTATTCTCCGGGTAGTTCCAATGACCGATGATGTAGGTCTGGTCTGCTTCCGTGTCCACCCAGCCGTTCCACATGACCTGATGAGCGTAGAATGCGTCTTTCTCAATGCGCATGGCATCCGTCACCCCGCTTCTGCGGTAGTTCTCTTCACCGCGATAATGAGTATTGGTATCGGAGAAAATAATCTTGGTTCCACCGGAACTGACTCTGTTGCCTGTTCCGGGACGTTCACGCCAATAGTCATACCAACGGTTAATCATAGTAATGGCAAGCTGGTCTTGATTGTGGTTGTAATCGGTAGCCGGTTGTCCTTTGTGAAGAGGTCCGTCTCCTTCTTTATGGAAAGGGTAACTGTATTCATCCCAATATTTTCTTAAACCTTCGTCGCGGCAATATTCGGTTGCCCACATCGGATGATGTTCGCTTTGTTGATATACAGCATTTCGCCGCCATATTCCGCTTCACGGATATCCAACATCTCGCGGGAACCGATGGCACGGCCGCCGAACGGATCATATTTATCACGAACAGCTTTCATCTCAATCATGTGAGGCCGGCTGATCGCTTTGTTTCCACATTCATAGAACAAGATACTGGGATTGTTGCGATTATAAATGATAGCGTCACGCATCAGCTCCACCTGTTGTTCCCATTGGCGTCCTTCACGGTCTTTTTTCCGAATCACCGGCAGGCATTGCTTGTATCAAACCTACACGGTCGCAAGATTCCACATCCTGTTTCCAAGGGGTGACGTGCATCCAGCGAACCAGGTTGGCATTACTCTTCACCATCAGGTCGTTTGAATAATCACTCAGCCAAGCCGGAACGGAAAGTCCGACAGCAGGCCATTCATTGCTGGTACGTTGGGCGTATCCTTTCATCTGGATCACCCGGTCGTTCAGCCAAACTTTTCCTTCTGCAAAACGTGTCTTACGGAATCCGGTACGAGTGCTTACTTCGTCGAATATGCGGTTGTTACTGTCTTTCAGAGCTGTCTTTACTGTATACAGATAGCCATATCCCCAACTCCAGAAATGAAGACCACCGACAGGGGCAGAAGCTTTTACTGTTTTAGTTTCTCCTGCTTTCAAAGTCACTTTGTCGCCTTGAAAAGTCTTCACTTGTTTGCCGTCGGCATCTAATATAGTCACCTGATAGGTGAACTGGCGAGGCTCTTTACTGTCATTTCTGACTTCCGATTCTGCACAGATCGTAGCTTTTCTACCTTTGATGTCGATGTCCTTAGCGTACGTATATACTCCCGTCGTTTTCAGATTACTATACAGGGAAGTGTCTGATATACATTGTCAGTAACGTAGAGGAATACGTTTTTGGGAATACCGCCATAATTGGCGTTGAAGTTACGGTCGTTCCATTGAAATTTGGACTTGGTTCCTTCTTCCCTGTACATCCAGTCGTTGTCCGTCCGCACGGCAATCACGTTTTCGCCTTGTTTGATATAAGGAGTCAGGTCGAAGCCTACTGCCATCACCCCGTTTTCATGTCTTCCCAGATTGTGTCCGTTGAGGTAGAAGTCTCCACGCTGGCGTACTCCTTCAAATTCGATAAACACTTTCTGATTACTTTTTAAATCGGGAATGCGGAAATTTTTACGATACCACACCACCGTGTCTGTCAGTTGTTCGATAGAAACTTTGAATGCTTCATCTTCATTGAAGGCATGAGGCAAAGTGACTTGTTTCCACTTGCTGTCATCGAATGTTGCATCTTTGGCTTTAGGAAAATCTCCTGTTTGCAGTTTCCATTCGCTGTTGAAATTGTACTTTTTACGTTCACTTGCCTGTCCCTTGACGGCGGGCAATGCGACCAGCAAAAATACGAAAAGAAATAAGTTGTGTTTCATGATGATCAATTAAAATGTTTTGCTGCAAAGGAAGCGCATTAATGGAAAATACGCCTATACTCCCGTACGGAAAGGATGTAAATTTTATCTTTTGATGAAAAAACAGTAATGGAGATTTGTACGCAAATCCGTAAGATAGTACACTGGGGCTTCTTCTCACCACAGATTAACACAGATAATAGATCTTGATTATTAATGCATTAAATTAATCTGTGTTAATCTGTGGTGAACTCGAACCATGCTGTCCTTTATTCTTCTGATAAATCGAAGGAGCGATTCCAAATTGGTTCTTGAAACATTTACTGAAATAATAAGGATCATTGATACCCACTTTATAGGAAATCTCGGCAACGGTCAGGTCTTCGGTCAATAACAATTCCGCTGCTTTCTTCATACGGATAACACGTAAGTATTCATTCGGAGAGTATCCTGTCACTCCACGTACTTTCTTATAGAATACGGTACGTCCCAATCCCATAAGGTTGGCATAGTCGTCTACCGAGAATTCGGCTTCTACCATGTGCTCGTTCAGTATTTCGTTCAGCTTTGCCAGGAACTTGCTGTCTTTATTGTTGGTGCAGATTGCTGAATGGACGATTCCCGGTTCATTGGAGAACTTCTCACGGAGTTTGTCCCGTTGCTCTATCAGTCTGGATACTCTGGCGAGCAGCAAAGATACACTGAATGGTTTGGTGATATAGGCATCCGCTCCGGCCTCTATACCTTCCAGGTATTTTTCATCCATATTAAGGGCAGTCAGCAGGATGATGGGGATATGACTTGTTGCGAACTCATTCTTTAGTTTCTTAGTCACTTCAAATCCGGTCATTCCCGGCATTAACACATCACAGATAATCAAATCGGCGTCATAGGTCTGTGCGCGTTCAAAGCCACTGATCCCGTCCGCTTCGGCTACCACTTCGAAGTATTGACCGATTTCCTCTTTTAAGAATTCACGGACATCGTTGTCGTCTTCTATGATTAATACTTTCCGTTTATTCAATGGAACGGAAGGTGCTGCCGGTTCTTCTGTCTTGTCACTCGCAATAAATTCTTTATGGCGTTGTTCTTCTTCCTCAATCAGTATTTGGTTAGGGATGAGGAAGTCTTTTTTCCTCGTAAACGTCGGCATTTGCCGGTAGTTCTACGGTGAAGATAGAGCCGCCTCCTTCATTTTCCTTATAAGAAATCGTTCCTTTATGTATATTGACCAGACCATAGGTGAGGTGAAGCCCTACACCTACGCTGCTGTGTGAGAAGCTGCTTTGCATGAAGCGGTTGAACAATTCGTTTCTTTTTTCTTTCGGGATGCCTACTCCTGTGTCCGTCACTTGGATACAAAGTTGTTGCTTTTGTTCCGAAATGTCTACCTTGAATATGATTTTCCCATTGGACGGAGTGTATTTGAATGCATTTGAAAGTAGATTGTAAATCACCTTGTCGAGATTTCCTTTATCGACAGGCATTTTGTAAGAGGTATGTGATGGCTCGAAGCGGAAATCCATGTTTTTGGATTCGCTTACATCCTTGAAACTTAGGAATATCTCATAGCAGAAAGCGATAATGTCCGTTTCTTCTAATGAAAGGGCAAGTTTATTCTTCTGCATCTTCCGGAATTCCAGCAATTGGTTGATAAGCCGCAACATCCGCTTGGTACTCTTATCCATGATTTTTAGGGAATGTTGCATATCTCTGGAGTGGTTTCCCATATTGACGATTCTTTCCAAAGCTCCTTGAATCAGGGTTAATGGAGTGCGGAACTCATGAGAAATATTGGTGAAGAATTCCAGCTTATATTCGGTCAATTGCTTCTCAACAGCGATGCGATTGCGTAATCTGTTGAAATTTCGTATGATATGGAAACTGAAATAACCGGCTACTGCGATTAACAGGGCATATAACAGGTAAGCCCAAGTCGTTTTCCAGAACGGAGGGGCTATCACAATCTCCATCACATTCTCTTCTCCCCAGATACCTGCGGCGTTGCAAGCTTTCACGTGGAGTTTGTACTTGCCTGGAGGCAAGTTCCGGTAAGTGGCGAAGTTCAGGCTGGAAGGCGAACTCCATTCCGTGTCATAAGGGGGCAGGCAATAGGAATACTTGGATACCCCATTCAGATAGTTGAATGTAGAGAAGGAGATGACAAATGATTGTTGATAATATTTCAAGTTCAGCTCGTTGATGTATGGCATTGCTTCCTGCAAAGGAGAATCTTCTACACCGGGAAGCATATTGGCTCCGTTGATCTGAAGTCCGGTAAAGACTACGGAAGTCGGTTTGTCCAGATTCTCTATTTTGTCGGCATTCAATACAACTAAGCCATAGTTGGTACCGAACAGTAGTTTGCCGTCGTTGCTTACACAAGCGGTGTTCTCACTATATACATTTCCCAAAGTGTAGGAAGAGAAAAAATAATTCTCAATTTGCTTGGTTGCAGGAGTGAAGCGTGAAATGCCATATTCGGTAGCTATCCACATCTTATTATCCTTATCCTGAACAATGGACTGCACTACGGCATTGGACAACCCGTCTTTGATGTCGTAACAGTTGAAGGTCAGATGCTGATAATCGCCTTCCGGATGGCAGACGGCAAATCCGGCTCCGGCGGTTCCGATCCACATATTGCCTTCATGGTCATTCATCAGGCAACGTATCTCATTGTTGGGGAATGTGCCGTTGACATGATTGTATATGATATAATTCTCGGGCGAAGCGATGAGGGAATCCGGATGGAAGATATAAATACCGTTATTGGTGCCTACCCACATCCGTCCGTTCTTGTCTTCTTCGATGACACGGATACGTTTCTCTCCATAGTTGTCCTGCAAGAAGTGCCGGAATTGATAGCCGTCCTTCGTCTTTACGGCTAAGTTCAGTCCTCCGCCGAACGTTCCCAGCCACATTCGGCCTTTCCGGTCACGGTAGATGGAGAACACTTGGTCGTTGGAGAGCGAATTGGGATCTTTGCTGTTGTTCTTGTACCATTTGTCCGCTCCGATACGAAGACCGGTTCCTCTCATACCCAGCCATAGGTTACCTTCCGAGTCCTCGTTCATACTGTACACATTGTGGGTGAAATCCTCGCGGCGTATTGTCTTGGTCAGACCGGGGTCGTATTCGTACAGGCTGCCCATGCGGTTTGCCATATAGATATTTCCGTTTCGGTTTTGGAAAAGCATACGGATGGTATTGGAGCGGTCGGAACTGTTCTCGCCGCTGGGATGGAGACGTTGTGTGCCTTTGTTCAGAATCTCCAGATGAGATAAACCGGAAAATTCGAGCTTACCCAGATACCGCCGGAACGGTCTTCCATTACATATTGGAGATAATTAGAGTTAATATGGCTGGATTGGCCGATGTCAAAGGTGAAATGCTGCAGGTCTCCCGTAGCCAGCTCGTATGCGTAAAGTCCGTTTCCGTAAGTTGTAATCCAGATGATATCCCGTGAATCGTGTACGATACTATATCGCTCCACATCTATATAGCCGATATGTTCGGAAGAAAGGAACTGAAAAGGTTTGATATTGCCCGTTGTAACGTTGACGTACCATAAATGTCCGGTATAGTTGTGCACCCATACATTCTTTTTATTGTCTTTGGTGACCGCACCGTTTTTGATATTCAGGTCGGAGTAGCGGGAAAAGTTTTCCGGTAGGGATATCCAGCAGATAACTGCCGTTGGCGGTAAACAATACCCATTTGTCTGCCAGGAGGAAGTTGCCCGTGACACGATTGTTGTCGTCAAAGCTTGCGGCAAGTGAACCTACTTTTTCCAGTTTGTCGGTAGAGTAGGTGTGACGGTAGATTTCATTCTTGTCGGTGATGATGCAGGTATATTGGTCATAAGCGATGATATGTTCCCAACTTTGGCTCTGCGGGTCTAGATTGTCAGTTTGCCCGTTCCGGTATTTCAATAGCCCTTTACGGGTTCCGATCCAGACTTCTCCTTTGGCGCTTTCAATACAAACTGCACTCTGTCGGAAGGTAGATTTCCCAACTCTTTCTTATAAGTCTGTGACGAGAACTTTCCATCCTGATAAACGATTCTCCTGCATCCGTTTTGATTATGCCATAGCCAGACGGAATTATCGGAGGTAATGAAGAATTTAGAATAGTTTTCTCTATATTCGTTGCATCCGGTGAAATCCACAAAACGGCCGTGACGCAGGTCATAACAACTGATAAAAGAGGACATCGTTGAAATCCATAGGAAGCCGTTCGGATCTTCTTCTATACTCCGGATGCGTGAATCGGCCAGTGAAAGCGGATTGTGGATGTCAGGGTAGATGTTGACAAAAGAATTGCCGTCATAATAACTTAATCCGTTGAGCGTACCCAGCCAGATAAACCCCTTACTGTCTTGCGACATATACCGGATGGAGTTATTGGCTAATCCGTCTCCGGTAGTCAGTTTATTGGAACGTACCTCTACGGAGGCGAATGCCGGGTACAAGTAGAATAACAGGAGGGAGAATATAAGTAACGTATTCTTCTTCATAGTGAATTTATGTGTTTTATCTAAGGGCAAAGATAGTTATTTCTTTGGATTCCGTATAAATTTGCCCTTAGTATAACATTTCACTTGAACTGATATCCTCTGAAAGTCCCTTTCTTCTTAGTAAGATCCGGACCGAAATAGAATCCCGGTTGCGTTGGTTGGTTGTAGCCTACATTCTGGGTTGCGATACTGATTCTGTATATAGGATCTTCCAGGAAGGTATGGAAGCGGTATTCAGTAGGAATAGTCGATACATACAGGCGCAGGGAACAGTTGTCTTCCGAGCGTAACAGCACTTCTTCACGCCAGTCACCCACGATGTCACCTTGCAGACAGGGTACGGCTTTCGTTCCGTTATTGGAGAGAGCCCCTTCGAATGTTACGATTCTGTTTACCTTTTGTGCTTTCCAATCATACTTGCTGATAATGTTCTTATCCAATAACTCGCGTAGCAAGTCACCATCCCACCACACAGCCATGTTGGTGGGCAATCCTTTTTATCCTGCCTGCAATAGCTTCTCCTTTTGCATTGCGCATTCCTGCTTCCCACGACCACATTTCCACCCGGGCTGGGTCGGGTCGATGTCGGCTGCCATACAGCGGCCTACATCCTTGTTGCTTTTCACTTGGAGAATGATCTCTCCCGTTGCCGCGTCGCGATAAGTACTGCCGTCACGTTTGTTCTCATGACAGTCCCATACTTGCAGTCCCTTGCGTGAAGGGTCAAAATGGGTAAGATGGATAGCGTCTCCGTGTCCCATCTTGGTGGAGTAGAGCCCTTTGCCGTTGTGGTCGATTGTGCACGAACCATAAATAATCTCATCGCATCCGTCACCGTCCACATCTCCTACACGCAGGTTGTGATTCCCTTGCCCGGCATAATCTTCGCAACCGGGGTCATTACTATCGAATACCCAGTGTTTTTTCAGCTCTTTCCCGTTCCAGCCGAAGGCAGCCAGGACGGTGCGGGTGTAATACCCCCGGCACATCACTACACTTGGATGAATTCCATCCAGATAGGCTACACAAGCCAGAAAAACGGTCGCTGCGGTTGGCACGTTCATCTCCCCAATCGGAAGGATCACCGCGCTGAGGGATATAGTCAATCGTGTGCAATGCTTCTCCCGTCAGTCCGGAAAATACGGTTAAATACTCCTTGCCTTTCCATACCCGTCCTTGATTGACAATCGCGTTTCTTTTCTTGCTGAAAGTACCGGGTTCACGATAATCGGCTTGAGTGTTCCCTATGACATTCCCTTTGCGTCAACACTTCCGTCTGCTGTGCGCGTCACGACTCCCGCTTTCCCGTCACCATCCAGGTCATATACCATAAATTGTGTATAGTGTGCCCCTGCCCGTATATTTTTACCTAGATTAATGCGCCATAACTGTTCACCGTTCAGCCGGTAACAATCGATAAGCACTTCTCCGGTATATCCGTCATGCGAATTATCCCGTGAATTGCTTGGATCCCATTTCAAGATGATTTCATATTCTCCGTCACCGTCCACATCACCGATGGAAGCGTCGTTGGGACTATACGTATAGCTGTCTCCTGCGGGAGTTACTCCGCCTTCCGGTCTTTTTCAATGGTATTTGCAGATAGCCGAGAGGAGAGTTCTCTGGTAAGGTATACTTGCCACCCGTATGGTGGGTCTCTTTGCCTTTTATCACAGGGCGTACTTCATAAACTGCCGCTGCCGGACTTCCGTTCTTGTCGCGAAACATCGTACCGGTGATAACGGGTTGGTCATTCAGTTTCTTGCCGTCCCGGTAAACATTGAATCCGGTTTTTATCGGGTCGGAAGATAAATATCTCCAGGAGACGACAACTTCCGAAGGGTTCTCACGGATAGCGATTACTCCGCGTCCGAGCTTCTCCCGTTGGAGTTTGGAATAGTTGTAATTGGGCTGTGCCATTACAGTCGGTATACTAACCAATGTAAGCATACATAACAGTAACCAGCTTGTACTTCTTTTCATGTCACTCTATTATTTTGAGTATTAGATAATTCTTTTTATTTCATGTGGCAAATTTAGTCCTTTTTTGAATGCCTGTACATGGAAATATGTACAAAGACAATATAGAATTGTCCACCTGTGTATATAGGATTATCCATTCCATATAAATTTCTATCTTTTATGTACATTCGTCTATTTCGCCTTCTACGGAATGCGGTAATTTTGCAATGTGAATAAAAAGGAGTGAATATGAAGTATCTTTTATCTATTGTACTATTGGCATTGATTGGCTTTACGAGTCCGGAAAGAACCATTACCGTTTCCGCGCATGACTGGGGAATGTCCCCGTACAACCCGATTTGTCGTGGGCGGAACAGGTAGGTGCGCAACGGGTTCCTAAGTCCGACTGTATCCATGCAACGGACTTCGGACTGAAAAGTGATACTTCCGTTCTTAGTACCCGTTTTATTCAATCGGCTATTGACGCTTGCCATGAAAGGGGGGGAGGGACGGTTATCATTCCTTCGGGCGTTTACCGTATAGGCGCCTTATTCATTAAAAGCGGAGTGAACCTTCATCTGAGCAAAGGCACAACGTTGATAGCAAGTGAGGATATCCGTGACTATCCGGAATTTCCTTCGCGTATTGCCGGCATTGAAATGACATGGCCTTCGGCCGTTGTCAATATCATGGATGCGGAGAATGCTGCGTTGACAGGAGAAGGATTCATTGATTGCCGTGGAAAGGTGTTTTGGGATAAATATTGGGAGATGCGCAAGGAATATGAGAAGAAGAAACTCCGTTGGATTGTGGATTACGACTGCAAACGGGTGCGGGGAATCCTTGTCTCAAACAGCAAACATATCACTTTTAAAAGATTTCGACCCTTGTACGTACCGGTTTTGGGCTTGCCAGATTTTGTATTCCGATCATTGTTCGGTGGATGGCGTTACCATTAATAATAATGTGGGAGGACACGGACCGAGTACGGACGGAATTGATATAGACTCTTCGACCAATATTCTAGTTGAGAACTGTGAGGTGGATTGCAATGACGATAATATCTGTATCAAGGCTGGGCGTGATGCCGACGGACTGCGTGTGAATCGTCCGACGGAGAATGTGGTAATCCGTAACTGTACCGCACGCAAAGGGGCGGGATTGGTGACGTGCGGCAGTGAGACTTCCGGTTCTATCCGTAATGTGCTTGCCTACGATCTGAAAGCTTACGGCACGGGAGCGGCGTTGCGTCTGAAATCATCCATGAATCGTGGAGGAACGGTGGAGAATATTTATATGACCCGTGTGAAGGCTGATAGCGTAAAGTATGTATTGGCTGTGGGGTTGAACTGGAATCCCAAATACAGTTACTCCGCTTTGCCCGAAGAATATAAGGGGAAAAAGATTCCGTCACACTGGGTTACCATGCTGACTCCCGTCGAACCGAAGGAGAAAGGATATCCCTATTTCCGTAATGTGTATTTCTCGAATATACAGGCCGACAGGGCAAAACGTTTTATCACAGCTTCCGGATGGAATGAGGAGCTCCGCATTGAAAACTTCTACTTGTCTAATATTAATGCGAGTGTGGAGTCTGCCGGAAAAATCGCTTATAGCAAGAACTTCCGGTTGAAGGATATTCATCTGACAGTGGAAGATAAGACTAAAGTGCAGGAAGAGGATAATATAGACAGTCGGATTGAGATAGATTATAAATGATTTTTCCTTTTGCAATAATACCTTATATATATTGATATGAATACCATGAAACGCTTTTACTTTTTTCTTTCTTTTATAGGGATGTGTCTTTGTCTTCCGGCAACAAATTATTTTGTGGCTACGAATGGTAGCGATACCAACAGTGGAACAATAGAGAAACCTTTTGCCACTTTGAGGAAAGCACAATCGAAAGTGGTTGCCGGAGATACTGTTTATATCCGCCGGGGAACATACAAGATAACGGAGTCTGAGGTGATGGAACACCATACGGCGGGGAGTACTACCTGGAGCCGTGTCTTTAAAATGGATAAAAAGCGGGACGGGGAAGGATAAGCGGATCTGCTATTCCGGCTATAAGAACGAACGTCCGGTATTTGACCTTTCGAAGTAAAGCCCGTCAATGAACGGGTTATTGTGTTTTATGTAAGCGGTTCGTATCTGCACTTCAGAAATATGGAAGTAGTGGGCACGCAAGTGACAATCACAGAACATACACAGTCCGAATGTTTCCGCAATGAAGGAGGCAGTAACAATATCTATGAGCATTTGTCTATGCACGATGGCATGGCTATCGGCTTTTATATAGTGACGGGCAAAGATAATCTGGTGCTGAATTGCGATGCATACAATAATTATGATCCTGTATCCGATAGCGGAAGCGGAGGAAATGTGGACGGCTTCGGAGGTCATCTGACTTCGGAAGCCTATACGGGTAATGTGTTTCGGGGATGTCGTGCCTGGTACAATAGCGACGATGGCTTCGATTTAATTAATTGCAAGGCGGCTTTTTACCATTGATAATTGCTGGTCTTTTCTGAATGGATATACGAAGGAGGGGATAAGGCCGGAGATGGAACCGGATTTAAATCGGGAGGTTATGGCATGAGTGATAATCCAAAGGTGCCGAAGGTGATTCCGATGCATATCGTTCAGTATTGTCTGGCTTATAAGAATAAAAACAAAGGGTTCTATGCCAATCATCATCTGGGAGGGATTGCCTGGTATAATAACACGGGCTACCGTAACCCGTCAATTTCTGTATGTTGAACAGGAAAAGTGCATCCGAAAAAGTAGATGTGCCGGGTTATGGTCATATTATAAAGAATAACATATCTTATATGCCTCGAAGCGCGGGCAAACACTTGATAGACGTGGATGAAACACTGTGCGAGATTGTGAACAACTCTTTTGCTCCCGAAAGTTATGAACTGACTTCTGCCGACTTTATAAGTCTTGAAGATACGGAACTGATGAATCCGCGTCAGGCGGACGGAACTTTGCCGGATATTGGCTTTCTGAAAATAACGGCAAGCAGCATGCTTTATGGCAAAGGCATGGGATATGAGGCCGGAGGGCAAGTTCCTGTTCCCGATGAGGATCGAATCGGTTGGCTGGAGGCTGCCGATATCGCAGTGGAAGATAATATGGCAAGTGTGGTAGGACCGGATGCAGAGTTGTTTACCAGTTTTTTGTGAACAACAATCGCGTATCGTTTACAGAAAGAAAAGTTGACCTTTCTTCTATCAAGGACTTGTAATGTTGGAAGCGAGGGCTGCCAACGGTACTATTGTCCGGTTAAAAGTAAACAAATAATAACTTTGAAAATATTATTGATATGAGAAAAACATCACATAATAACAAGAATCTTTTTTAGCTACGGGAGTACTGTTCTGTCTCTTTCTCACTGCTTGCGGTAATGATAATGGCATGGATGACATAAGTCCCGATATGTCTTCGGAGCAAACTCCCCATTTCTTGTGGGATACGAAAATCCTTTTGGAAGAACCGAACGGTTGGGGGTTGCTGGTACAGCCAGGTTCTGTTGCAATAACCAATCTTACAGAGGGCAAACAATACAGATTGCTATGGCAGGAGATTGGTCTACGGGAAAGAAGGCTACTCCTGTTTTGAGAATTGTGGAAAAAGGAAAACAGACTGAAATCATAGCTTTTAAAACAATTGGAAGTGTCTGTGATAAAGGACGGGCACTATTCTCTCACGTTCGGTAGTGATGATAGAGAGGGGGGAGTTGGTGCTCGCTAAGTGAGAGGTTGCATTAGCCTTAATTTCTTTTATCATGGTTCTCGATCCATATACCAGAGCTTCCATGCTTAATCTGGATATTCGTCAAAGAAGTGAAGATTGTGAAAGATCCGATAGTAGATTAGGTGGCGGATGCCTGTAGGTAATACCTAAAGGCTACGTGCCTGTTAGTAAGAACATACGTGCTTAGTATGTAAAACGTCTGAGAATCGTAAAGGCTCACATTAATGAACGGTTTTGTCCACAGCTGTGAGCTGAAAGGTTTATGGTTGTTAGCTCAAAGGCTCACGAATGTGAGCCTTTTATAAATATCGGGAGTTTGATGTATGAAATAGGGTAATTAACTTTGTCTGTGTTGTTGTTCTACATTAAACATACGGTTGTTCAAAGAGTGTATACTGCTTGTTTATATTTGAAACTATGCCTGATAGTAAGTATGAGAGTAACTTTGCTCTCATACTTACTATCAGGCTTGCTCTCATTGCTGAAATGCGGATGAATAGGTCGATGCAGATGTTTATGAGGGTATGAGGGTAAAAAGTGATAAAATCTTTTCTGTAGTATCTACGATAAATGCCGGTTTGAATTCTTCCAGTTCGCTTTTGGGACGAAAGCCCCATGTTACCCCACAAGCGGTTACTCCTGCATTGGCGGCCGTTTGCATATCTACTCCGGAGTCTCCTATGTAGAGAACTTCGTCTTTTCTACATTGGCCAACTTTAATATATCGAAGACAAACCGTAGGGTCTGGCTTACACTGATTCCTTCCCGCTGACCGAACACGGCAGTGAAATGAATGCTCGGAAAGTAGTGAGCTATCAGTTTCTCCGTAGCGGCCTGATATTTATTGGAGGCTACGGCAATCTGAATGCCGGCGGACTGCAGATCGGTCAATAACTCTGGAACACCCGGATAGGGACGGCTATCATCCGCATTGTGAATATCATAATAAGGAATAAACTCTTTTCTTACCCGGAGCACATTTTCCTCTGTGTTTTTCTCCTTCGGGTAATGCACGTTCAAAGAGTTTGTTGATACCATTTCCTACCATGAAGTTATACTTTTCTATTTCATGCGTGGGATATCCTAATTTATTTAGAACATAGTTGGTACTGTGTGCCAGATCGGCGATCGTATTTAGCAATGTACCGTCCAAATCGAATATTGCTAGTTTC
>VOFH01001000.1_pt1 | contig 76001 bp, 90 predicted proteins | sample 5384091 | NCBI WGS metagenome assembly VOFH01 (sample SAMN12384727, study PRJNA508395) | human gut metagenome | isolation source: healthy gut G | host: Homo sapiens
TTACTTGGAACAGCCGCGAAGATGCTGCCCTGGATGTTGTGCAGCAGGCACAGGCGCTGAACCCCGGCGGGCGCTTTGTGGCTCTGCACGCCGATGTGAGCGATTCCGCCCAGGTGAATGCCGCGGTACAGGAAGCACTGCAGCAGTTCGGCAGCCTGCAGGCGCTGATGTGCTGTGCGGGGATTGCCCAGCAAAAGCTCTTCACTGACCTGACCGATGAGGACTGGCACCGCATGATGGGGGTAGATTTGGACGGCGTGTTTTATGCATGCCGCGCCGTTCTGCCTGGCATGATCCGCCAAAAATACGGCCGCATTCTGCTGGTAAGCAGCATGTGGGGCCAGACCGGCGGCAGCTGCGAAGTACACTATTCCGCCGCAAAGGCCGGTGTGATCGGCCTGACCAAGGCGCTCGCCAAAGAGGAAGGTCCTTCCGGCATTACGGTGAACTGCGTGGCTCCCGGTGTGATTGAAACCGACATGATGGCCAGCTTTACCGCAGAGGACAAAGCTGCCCTGGCGGAAGAGACCCCCGTGGAGCGCCTTGGCACCCCGGAAGAAGTTGCCCGCACGCTGGTATTTTTGGCCGGGCGCGGGGCCGGGTTCATCACCGGGCAGGTGCTCGGCGTAAACGGCGGCATTGTGATTTAACGCGTCCCTGCTTATTCAGCGCCGCCGCATGAATGCGCCGGCAGCAATTTCATAAGATTCACTTCCCTCTCCTTTCCAGCATAACATGCTGTAGGATACACCTGCACGGCAGGCAATCCTGGGAGGGGGATTTTTGTATGGCTTTGTTTCAGGTGGGGATTGATGTTTCCCGGTATCAGGGCAGCATCAACTGGAGTGCCGTTGCCGCGGCGGGCAAACAGTTTGCCATTGTACGCATTGGGTCCAGCAACAACAACGGCGCGTATGTGGACCCCTATTTTCTGCAAAATATCCCCGTCGATTACAATAAAGCTGAAGAACGCTGGAACTGGGATCTTGTGTTCTGCGAACTGTACGCGGGAGGCAAATATGGCGAGGGTAGCGGCAACTATGACTTCTCCCTTGGCCTGAACGGCCTTGGCCTTTGCGCCACCCAGTATTCCAGCGAATGGATGACTGCGGATATTTACCGCGATGGCATGCACTATCACCTGGATTTCAAAAAAGGTGAGAATGTCGGCGGGCTGAAAAAAGAGCCGTTCACCGGCCGCCGCACCGGCTCCGTCATCCGCTGGAAACCGGACACCGATGTGTTTACCGACATTAATGTTCCGGCGGATACCTTCAAGGATATGCTGCGCCGCCAGGCCGTTGTCAATGACGGTGTGACTCTCGTGTTCAACGACCGCACGGGCGAACGTGCCGAAAAAATCGAATATTTCTATGAGCATGGCATTCAGGACTATGCCAATGAGATCGCCGGTGAGGGAACCCTGACCCCGGTGTATTTCTGCTCCGGTTCCGCAATCGGCCGCGACCGTGATGATCAGCCGGAATATCAGGTCAAAATGAACGTGGCGTTCTGCTTTTCCAACGCGGTGCAAACGCTGGAATACTATCACAACTCTTCGTGGCTGGAGCACGGCGGCAGCCCGGACCGCGCTGTCCGCCTGGCCTTTGTCAACCAGATCAACAACTGGCTGAAAAATAAGGGTCTGTACAAGAAAAACGAAAGCTCCATCACCTTCAACGATGTGCAGGACTGCCTGATTCTGGTTTCCTCCAGCTTCTCCACCCGCACCAGCTACGAGAACCAGACCAAAAAGGCCATCACCAACAAGTTTGTGGCCCAGGCCATGACGGAGTTCCTCAAGCACCAGCTGGAAGTCTACTTTGTGGAGCACCCGGACGAAGCCGAAAAAGCCTGCAAGCAGGTGCTAATCAATAAGCAAAGCCGCGAGCACGCCGAAAAAGCGCGTGTGTCCATCAAAAAAACAATGACCCAGCAGATGGACCTGGCCAACCGCGTGCAGAAATTTGTGGACTGCCGCACCAAGGATGCCACCCGCCGCGAACTGTACATCGTGGAGGGCGATTCCGCTATGGGCGCGGTCAAACAGAGCCGCGATTCGGAGTTCCAGGCTATCATGCCCATTCGCGGCAAGATCCTGAACTGCCTGAAGGCCGATTACGCCCGCATTTTCAAGTCTGACATTATCACAGACTTGATCCGCGTGATGGGCTGCGGCGTGGAGCTGGGCGGCAGCCACAATAAGGACCTGGCTACCTTTAATCTGGACAACCTGCGCTTTAACAAGATCGTCATCTGTACCGATGCTGATGTGGACGGTTATCAGATCCGCACCTTGGTGCTGACGATGCTCTACCGCCTGACCCCCACCCTCATCAATCAGGGGTATGTGTATATCGCGGAATCCCCGCTGTATGAGATCAACACCAAAAATAAGACCTACTTTGCCTATACCGAGCCGGAAAAGGCCGATATCATGAAGCGGATCGACGGCCAGAAGTTTACGATCCAGCGATCCAAAGGTCTGGGCGAAAACGATCCCGAAATGATGTGGCTGACCACCATGAGCCCCGAAAGCCGCCGCTTAATTAAAGTTCTGCCCACCGATGTTCAGCGCACGGCGGAGGTGTTTGACCTGCTCCTGGGCGATAATCTGCAGGGCCGTAAGGAGCACATTGCGGAGCACGGCGCTGAATATCTGGACGATCTGGATGTATCTTAATCAGGGGAGGAGAGAGCAAAATGGCAAAAAAAGCAACCAAAAAGAAAGCCGCCCCTGCCCGCCCGCAGCTGGGCGATAACGTCGAGATCCTCTCTGCCGGTGAGGTCATCGAAAGCCCCATTACCGATACGCTGGAAACAAACTACATGCCTTACGCTATGAGCGTTATTGTTTCCCGCGCGCTGCCGGAAATTGACGGCTTCAAGCCCGCCCACCGCAAACTGCTGTATACCATGTACGGTATGGGCCTGCTGAAAGGCGCCCGCACCAAAAGCGCCAACATTGTGGGCAGCACCATGCACCTGAACCCCCACGGCGATGCCGCCATTTACGACACCATGGTGCGTATGGGCCGTTCCAACGAAAGCCTGCTGGTGCCCTTTGTGGACTCCAAGGGTAACTTTGGCAAGGCGTACAGCCGCGATATGGCTTACGCCGCCGCTCGTTACACCGAGGCAAAGCTGGAACCCGTGTGTGAAGAGCTGTTCCGCGATATCGACAAGGATACCGTGGATTTTGTGCCCAACTATGACGGCACCACCACCGAACCGACGATGCTGCCGGTCACCTTCCCGACCATTCTGGCCAACAACACACTGGGCATTGCGGTCGGTATGGCGTCCAACATCTGTTCCTTCAACCTGGTGGAGCTCTGCAATGCAACCATCGCCCTGATGAAAGACGACCAGGCGGACCTGGCCCAGCTGATGCCCGCGCCGGATTTTGTCGGCGGCGGTTCCATCCTGTATGATGCCGCCGAGATGCAGAATGTGCTGGAAAAAGGCCGCGGCAGCATCCGCGTGCGCGCCCAGTGGGCTTACGATAAAGAGAACAACTGCATTGACATCACCCGCATTCCGCCGACCACAACGGTGGAAGCCATCATGGATAAGATCACCGAGCTGGTCAAACTGGGCAAGATCCGTGAGATCAGCGATATGCGTGATGAAACCGACCTGAACGGCTTGAAACTGACCATCGACCTCAAGCGCGGCCAGGACCCGGACAAGCTGATGGCGCGTCTGTTCAAGGCAACCCCTCTGGAGGACAGTTTTGCCTGCAACTTCAATGTGCTGATCGGCGGCCAGCCCCGCGTGTTGGGCGTGCGCCAGATTTTGTTGGAGTGGATCGCATTCCGCTCCGAATGCGTGCGCCGCCGCACCTACTATGATCTGCAGGGCAAGCAAAAGCGTCTGCACCTGCTGCGCGGCCTGGAAGCTATCCTGCTGGATATTGATAAGGCAATTGAAATTGTGCGCAACACTGCGGAAGAATCCGAGGTTGTGCCCAACTTGATGATCGGTTTTGGCATTGACGAAGTGCAGGCTGAGTATGTGGCGGAAATCAAGCTGCGCCACCTCAACCGTGAGTATATCCTCAAACGCACCGAGGAAATTGAGGAACTGGAAAAGGCGATCGCAGACTTGGAAGATGTTCTCAAACGCCCCGCCCGCATCCGCAAGATCATTATGAACGAGCTGGGCGATGTTGCCAAAAAGTATGGCAGCCCCCGCAAAACGGAAATTCTGTACGACCTGCCGGACGATTCTGCTGCCGATGAGCAGAACGAGATCCCGGATTACCCGGTCACGGTGTTCTTTACGCGGGAAGGCTACTTCAAAAAAATTACCCCGCAGAGCCTGCGCATGTCTGGCGAGCAGAAGCTGAAAGACGGCGACGAGGTGGTTTATACCAAAGAGACCACCAACAGCGCCGAGCTGCTCTTCTTTACCAACCATGCCCAGGTGTACAAATCCCGCGCATCGGAATTTGCCGATACCAAGGCCAGCGTGCTGGGTGATTATGTCGCTTCCAAGCTGGAAATGGAAGAGGGCGAAGTGCCGCTGTTCATGACGGTCACAGTCGATTACCGTGGTTACATGCTGTTCTTCTACCAGAATGGCAAGTGTGCAAAGATCCCGCTGGCCAGCTATATGACCAGTTCTCGGCGATAGAGCCGAGTTCGGTAAAAATGTACCACACCAACACCACCGGCAGGATCAGATTCTGGTACGTAATGCCCAGGCCGGGCAGGTTTTCGACCGCGATGCTGAGAACCGCATCGGTCAGTGCAGCCACGCAAACTACCACGATCATACCGGCCTTGTGCCAGATGCCGTCTCTGGCCACAGAACTGGCCCACTCTCCCCTGCTGGCAGCGGCCGCGCTGCCGGAGAGCCAATCCAGCACCATGCAGGCAGCCCAGGCCATCACCAGCCAGCCCAGCCAGCCGAATGCCGCGGTAAAGGCACCGCAGGCGGCTGCGATCACCGCCTTGACCCACAGGAAAATGTTGTCGTCTTTCATGGTTTACTCCTTTCGTTCACGCTGCCTGCGCGGTGCCCTTAGCACCTACGGCGGACAGCTTGTCCAACACGGCCTTGGCATCGCCTTGGGTGATGGGGCCGACTTCGATGTTCTGATGCGCCATCTCGGCATCGCTGAATTCTGCCCAGTACAGCCGCATGGCCACCAGCTGCAGCTGGATCGCAAGGCTGAACACCGCCATGGCCTGGGCGTTGGTCAGGTTGCTGGCACAGATGGTCTGCAGCGTGGAGGCGGCAGGCTTGTCCTCGGCCGGGCGCTCGACCGCATGCTCACCGGGACCGTAGGTGTAGACGCTGCTGCTGGCGGTGGTGAAGTCATCATCCAGCCAGGTCAGAGGGTTGGTGCGCTTGCCGCCCAGCAGCACCTCGAAGTGCAGGTGCGCGCCAAAAACGTTGCCGGTGGCACCGCTGTAGCCGATCAGCTGGCCCTCTTTGACCTTTTCTCCCTTGGCAACAATAAACTTGAACAGGTGGGCGTAGCGAGTGACAAGGCTCTGCTGCCTGTAGTCGGCGTGGCGGATGTCCACGTAGTTGCCGTAGCTCTGCATGCTGCGCTCGTCGGTGGTGTGGCCGTCCCACAGCTGGGTGGCCGACACCGTGCCGTCCTCTGCCGCGTAGACCGGGCGCACGGCGGTGTTGCCGATCTGGGTGCGCAGGTCGATGCCGTTATGGCTGCGGCCGCTGTTGTAGTGCCAGCCCTGGGTCAAAATGTGCTGATCCAGCGGCCAGCGGAGTAAAACTTCACCATTCGATAATCTCATTTGAAAACTCCTTTTTATGTTCTCAACCACCAGTTCATCACAACGTCCGAACTGGGCTTTTCTTCTACCAACGCCGTGATGGTCCCGGCCCCGGTGTAGACCAGGCCCGCGTTGATCTTGTCCATCGAATCGGCGAGGATCACATCGGTGGCGAACACGCCAGTCTTGTTGGTCGAGCCGAGGCTCAAGAACATGCTGTTGGCGGTCAGGGTCGGTGCGACCGAGATCTTTTTCGAGGGGTACACGGTCTGCTTGTAGGCAAAGCCCTGGGCTTGCTCATCCGTGGAGGTGGTCGTCCAGCTGTCCACGTAAAAGGTGGCGTAATACTCCCACGGCAAGGCAACGTAGAGGATCTTGTTCTGCACAGGGTTGGCACTGGTGCCGGACAGCGCGTCATCGACCGTGGTTTTGTTGGCACCTGATTCAATGCCGCTCAGTTTGGAATACTGGGCCGGGCTCATCAGGCCGTTTTTGTAGGCCGAGGCCAGGCTATAAGTCGTGTCGGAACCCGGAATGCCCAGGGCGGTGATGTCGGTCTTTTCCACTTTCGCAACAGCGGTGACGTGCCCCAGGTTATCCACGGTGATCTTGTACAGGCCGCTGGTCCGGGCGGTATGCGCGGGGTGAGTGTACTTGTTCGCGCCCTCATCGATGCCTTTCAGCTTTGTCACGGCGCTGGGCGGCATTAGGCCCGCGGCCGTTTCCGTGGCCTCGGGAATCGTAACGGACTCACTAGTGGGTGTAACGTAAAGTACATCCTCATCCAGCGTACCGGCCTCTTTCATTGCCTCGTACTCATCCTGAGATACCGCAACAACCAACTTTTTTTCAGGGGTAAAATATAATTGATTGGGGTCGATCTGGTTATTCTTTTTCGCATCTGCATACTGCTCCGCGGTAAGAATATTCATTGTGAATTCGCTAATCGTTTCTGTAGTCTTTGCCAAAATCTCACCCCTTTACGTAGTTGGTATCAGTGCTAAACGAATTTGCAATATCACTCTGTTCTACCCAAATACTGTTTACTTTTTTGTAGACCTTTTCTATAAAAGCAACTTTGACCCAGCTGTCATTTACCTTAGTGCTCAAAACAGGGCCAGAAGATCCGCCACCAGTGTAATCTACAGTCAGATCAGCGCCGTAAAAACGCAAAGTATGGTTGTTGTTTGCGGATAGCGAGCCGCGTGTACAGGTAATCAGTAAGATAAGATCGTCCAGGCTCTCACGATCCCACCAGCCGGTATCGTTAAAAGTCTGAGCCACTGGGGATGTTCCCAACTCAATTTCGCCGCTCAACCCGGCCGTGCCGTAATACAACTGCGCAACACCGCTCAAAATATACGGTGACGCATTCGAGATTCTGGCCTTTATCTTACAAGAGATAGAATTGATTTTGGCATCTGTCGGAATCTTTGACACATCAAATTTGACTGCCAGCTTAGAAACCGCACCACCACCTTTGTTCAGGTTTAGCACCGCAAAGGTGTCACTGCTTGAACTGGTAAGGCCATTTGAAAGCGGATAAGACGCATCTACCGAAATATACGATGAGCGTTGACCATCATATCCTGCAGGAACCAATGTTACACTTGCCATACATTAGCCCCCAGTCTGCAAATACAAATCGCCATTGCTGCCGATCGAAGAACTGGGCTCGGAACTACCGGTGTAGTATTTCTGGATGACAACGGTCCCCGCCACCCCAAAGATGGACTTGCCTGCCAGAATATTGCCGCCAACGAGGTTGGTATCGCCTTTAATGGTTTGCGCCCCGGACAAATACTGCCCAGCTGCAATGACCTGGTCGGTGCTTTTCGGGGTATAGGTCGCCGCCGCCTTTTTGGTGACACCGCTGCCAATGTACCCCGCGGGCACGGCATCCACCGTGACCTGGCTCATGCCATCGTAGCCGGTGTCGGGGGTCACGGTTTGCTGGCGCTCGGTCGGCGTGACCGTCTTTTCCTGCAGCTTGGCAGCGCCAGCCCCCGCAAAAATGCTGACTTTCTTGTCGCCTAAGTAAACGGGCATATTCTCACCACCTGCAAATTTTAATCGTTGTCTGCGCTTCGGGTGTGGCCCAGCTGCCATCGCCGCACAGGTACTTCTTTTCGTCCCCGGCAGCGGGTGGCGGTACCAGGCCGGATGTGCCCGCGGCCTCGGCGCTGGCCCCGGTGAACACATCCGGGGGCGTATATTCGCCCTCGATCTGTTCACCGGCCGCATTGTGGGCGGTGTGTCCGGCCAGCAGGGTGGCCCTGGTCACGGTGTCCCCGGTCAGGTCCAGCAGAGTCTCACTGCCCAGCATCACCTTGTTCACCGCCATGGTTAGCCTCCCACCGTCAGGGTCTGGCCGCCGGCGGCGTTGTCCACGTAGTTGGTCGGGATGGCCGCCACCGTGACCTGCGACAGGCAGTTGTAGTCGCGGTCCGGCAGCACGGTCTGCTGCTCAAAGGTCGGGGTCACGCTCTTGGCCTGGGGCTTCATGCCCTCGGAGGAGGACATGGAACCCTCCACGCCCAGGATGGTGACACCCTCGCGGATGTTGGCAGGCACCAGCTTGGCCTGCTCGGTCTCATCGATGGCGGCGCTGCCGCTGCCATCGTGGAAGCCCATGGGGATGGTGTACTTGCCGTCCTTTTGGGTGATTTTCCCGGCTACGGCCCCGTTGTTGGGCATCGTGCCGGTCAGCTTGGCACCGCGGGCGTAGGCGGTCTTGCCCTTCAGCATCTCGGCCACAGCAACCGTAGCGTCCGTGGAATCCACGTCCTTAGTGCTGGTGCCGGTGATGGGTGTGCCAGTCTTATCGTGGGCGGTAATGCCCTTGGCCAGCTTGTCCGGGGTCACGCTGTCGGCGGTCAGGTCGAGTTTGACCTCCTTGCCGATGATGACCTTATTTACATATTGGTTAGCCATTGAAATACTCATCTCCCATAATCAGGGTCACGCCGCCGCAATCGTTGGAGACCTCGTACCGGGGAATCTTTCGCACGGTCACATCGTCCGGCATCATCTTGTCTTTGGTTTCCAGGCGGGTCTCCTCGTAGGTGCGCGGGGTCACGGTGGTCTCGCCCTTGTACTGCGGCGCGGTGGATAAAATGGTGGTCTGCCCCAGGTCGGCGGCCAGATCGGCATCGGTGCCAAACTCCACCACAAAGGCGGAGGGTGCGGCAAACTGTACGTCTAACGTCATGTAAGCACACCATCTTTCAGAATCTGGCTGACCGGCACACGGAACACCTGTGAAGCCATGCGGGCAGATCCAACGCCAACGCGCAGCTGAATTTGCAGTTCCGTGTCCCCGCGCAGCTGCAGGGTCTCTTCCTCGGTCAGGGCGCAGGAAAGCACATTACCGGACATCGTCACGTCCGGCAGGCCGCGCTCAAACAGCAGCTTGCCGCCCTGTTTGAACGCAACGGACAGTTTGGAGATGGTCTCGCACTCGATGGGCAGCGTAAAGGTAAAGGTCGGGGTCGTACCGCGATACATATCACACCACCTCGAACCACTCGGTATCGGTCAGCGCCGGGGCTGCGCCGTCCTGCAGGGCCACGTACAGTTTGTCGCCGTCGGTGTAGTAGTAGCCGGTGCAGACGGTCATGCCGTCCACCCAGTACAGCGGGCGGTCGTGGGTGCCGTAGGCGTTGGGGTCCTCCTGCAGTTCCCACGCAAAACCCGCCGTGCTGCTGTAGGTCGGCACCCACTTGTAGCCCAGTTTCGGGGGCATGGTGGGCTTGGCCTCGGTGGGGATCTCGGCCAACATCAGGGAGAGTTTGGTCGCATCGTCCAGCACAATGGTGCTCGCCTCGATCTCCGCCTGCTGCCGCTCGGCCAGTTCGGCCACGGTGTAGCGGTGGTACAGCTGGCAGTCCTCGTACACATCGTAGCCGGAGATGATGTGCTCAAGGCCTTTGGGGTCGTCCTCGGTGACAGTGCCCTGCATCACTTCCCGGCTCTCCGGCACATGCTCGGCAACCCGCCGGGCGGTGTAGAGGCAGCCCGCGGACAAGTCGGGAGAGGTCAGCTCCTCATTGGTGATTTCATCGTAGATTTTCATTTTGTACCTCGTTATTTGTAGACGTAAATTTCTACAGTTAAGGACAGAGCGTTGGCGTGGTAGTCATACTGTGTATATGTCCCCTTCAGGGTTAAAACCGAGTTGGAAAAACCGGTAATTTCCAAATTCGTGAAACTACGGCTTTGCTTTTCGGCAGGGCTGGAAGTAAAACCGGAAATACGAACGAAAAAGTCCTCCGCCTTTTTTCCTGCCACATTAAATTCTGAAAGGTCATACGTCTGAAACGAGCTTGTGGCGGTACTGCTGCCGTTAATAGGTGTAAATGTAACGGTCGTAAGCAGCTTCAATTTTTACCGCCCGGAGTTCTCGGTGACATTCCCATAAAATCACTCGCTTCCATTAAGTTGTAAGTATAATCAATGTTGCAGATGCTGTAGAAAAATAATCCATGTACTGACTGGGGATACTGATGACATCTCCTGCACTTAACTTTTTTTCAAGGTCAAAACCGTTGTTAATAAAAGGGCCGAAAATTGTAGCATCATTGCATTTCAAATAAGCCTTATAGGCGGCATCCCGTGCCTGCACCCAGCCAATAAGCCGATACGTACCCGCTTTTTTAATATGGATTTCAAAAGCGCCATCTGAAGCGGTTGCCAATTTCTCGTTAAAGTAAAGTGCCTTAATGCTTGCCGACCCTGTTCCGTATTCATAGATTTGTGCAAGCATTTTCCCTTTTGCGTTCTCGCCCGGAATCCTCGGTGCTACTCCCATCAGCAGTACCCCCGCGCAGCACATGCCGCAGATTTCTTACGGGGGGGTAAAACTACATACAAACGAATGTTTCATGCTAAACCTCCATCAGGTTGTAATCTGCCACCGCGCGTTGATCTCTGCGGTAGGCTTTTCCTGCACATATACGGTCACGGAACCGTAACCACTCACAGCCAACCCCTCATTGATAATATCCTGGACATCGCCCAAAATCTCATCTGTAGCGGGTACACCTGTTTTGGTAAGCTGGATTCCGCTTGTAAAGGTGCTGTCGGCGGTCACTGTCGGTGCGCCGCTGTTATCCGGCACCAGCGTGGCCGTCTGCTTATAGGCATAGCCGCTGTAGGGCTCGGTGCCAGTGCAGGCGGTCCAGCCATCCAGCGTCAGCTTGGCGGTGTACATAGCGGCCGTGCCATTGATGCCTTCTGCCACACGGTTTTCCAGGTCGTTCATGTTGGAGGCATCGAAAGCGTCGCCGTCCTCCATGACCAGGCCTTCGGCACGAGATACATCGTAGGTGTTCGTGGTGCCGGTCGGATTCAGAACGCGCCGGGTAGGATGTTCGCTTTGGCGATCCTTCCAGGTCTTTTGGTGAAACTCAAGGTCAAATCACTCCTATCATCTGCCCGGCGTACAGTTCGCCGGTATATACCTTGCGGGCCGGATTGTCGTTGCGCTCCCAGGTCTCCCGCAGGCTCCACAGAATTTGCTCGATTGCATTTACATCGGCATACCCCGTGGCAGGGAAAGCCGGGATTTCAGGTGTTCCGGGCAGTGTGTTGTAGGCATCACGCACGGTTTTGAGGTTTGCAAGGATGCGCTGCATCTGGCTGGGGGTCAAAAAGTCTGTACTGGCCCAGGTCTTGGTCTGGATCGTAACCCCGAACAGATCCGCCAGATAGGCAAGATTGCCCTCAATTCGGTTGAGCATTGCGGCAGAAAAATAGCATTTATCTGCTTTAGCCTTTACATCCGTCTCGGTGCGGTCATAGATTGGAACTTGCCAGGGCATCAGATCAGGCTCCTTTCTCCGGCGTAGATTTCGCCCGTGTAAGCATCTGCGCCCAGGCTCAAGCGCCGCCCGGTGACCCGCACATCTGCACGATAGCCGCCGGTCAGGTCGAACTCCATCTTTTCCAGCTGACCGCGTACCATCTCGCCGCCGAAGCTCTCCACGATTAGCATATCCGCCAGCACCTCTGTGCCTGCCAACATGCGGAAAGTTTGCTCGTAACGCTGGGCGTAATAGGTCAGGATTCGCTGGGCCAGGGCCTCGGCGCGGTCTGGGCTGACAAGCGTTGCATCGGTCACGGTCAAGACATTGTCCTGTGCGTTGGGCGGCAGATTCGATGCTGTCTGTTGCAACACGGTCGTGGTTTCGATGTACTTTTGCCCTGTAACGACTACTTCCCCGGGGGTGGTGACCGTCACATTGCAGTAGTTTGTGCCCCGCTCTACCAGCGTACCGCCGGTCACGGCCAGGCTGTCAGCCAATGCCGGGGAACTGAACGTGATCTGGTGCGTTCCTGCTACAAGTTCATCTTTGTACAGTTCCTCGGTTTCAGCACCGGCAGTGTAGCGGTGAGACGTTACAGAAACGCCGGTAATCAGGGGCTTCAAAGTGACTTTGTTCCCATCCGAGAACTTGCGCTGGTAAGTAATCAGGCCGCTGGACCGCTCTGGCGCAGGGAAAATCTTGATTTTATCGCTGCGGCTGCAATCCACGACAGCACCAACGGCAAAGGCAATCTGCTGCAGGGCGGTGCGCCGGGTATCAATGGGCAGGTAGCCGCTGATCGATTCGGTGGCCAGCGCGGCATCAAGCTCATATTCGTAGCCGTCCAGAACCTCGGCCACCAGATTGCCCACGGTCGTGTTGTAGACCCCACCGTTGAAAGGCGCACTGTCCAGCAGGCCGATGGCATCTACGGCGGTAAAACTGGCGAGCGTGTCGCTGGTGTTTTCCCAATCGCTGAGGTAAAAGGTGCCCATGTTATGGCTGACGATTTCGGTGCTGCGGGTATTCTCCCGCACATCTTCCCAAACGGTGAACTTCTGCTTGTGCTGCAGCACATCGAACACGCCGTCCGGGTTCAGGATGGAAAAGTCGCCCTTGCGGTTGAACAGCGTTAGATTCAAGGTGTTGATGGACAGTTCATCCGACAGCGGGTTGATTTCCTCAAGAATATGGGCTTCTACAACTTCGGCCCCTCAAAGGTCAAAAACTTGCCATAATCCAGGCCGGAAAGTTTCAGGTAGCGTCCAGGCCGGTTGGTGGCCGTAAAGGTCAGAACGATGCTGCGGTAGTTCTCCACTTTGCGGGCGCAGTAATAATCGACCGCGTCCGGGGTGAATACCGCGGTCGTCAGCAGACCGCCATCGGAGCCATACCACTGGATGGTCAGTTCACTGGCCCAATCTTCGGTAGGAGCATAGAAGTGCAGCATCAAGCCGCTGCTGCTGTGGGTCTTCGAGAAGCGGATTTGAAGCACAGGCGGCGAGGCAAAGCGGCCGCTTTCATCGGAGAGCTGGCTGCTCCATAGTCCCCAGAACTGCCCGGATGGGCTATCCGGGAACAAAGAATAACTGCCATCCATCAAAAACTGCCGGGTCTCCAGTGTGCCATATAAAGGCAGTGCAGGTACTTTGTCCAGCAGCAGATCACTGCTCAAGTCGCAAAAACCGCGGGTATCGGTGCTGCTGGGGACGCTGTCGCCACGGGCGGTTACGTCGTACAGGCCGAATTCTACCCGCGTATTGGTTCTCATCGGCCTACCTCCTTAGATTCGCGCCGGCTTCTTTGCAATGAAATTGACCGTCAGATTCTTCCAGTAGTTCTTCTCTGCCACCTTGCGCAGCAGTTCATCCGCCACGTTGGAAAAATAAGCGGTAAAGGTATAATCACCGTCTTCATCCGGCACGGTCACTTCGTGGAACTCGACCGGCTCGGTTAGCTTGTCCCAGAGCCGGGCATACTCGGTACGGTCAATGCCGGGCCCCAACTGCAGCTTGTAGTTGAAATACACACCGATTAGTTCACGCTCCAGGTCGCCGTTCTCGGTGCGCTCGGCATACTTATCCAGAAAATCGGCGGTACGCTTCACACTCAGCACATCGATCTTATAGCCGATTCCGTCAATGTACAGCATATCAGTAGGCACCTCCCGAAATCAGCTTGGCACCGGCGCGGTTGTTTTCCTTGTCAATGTAGGGTTTCAGCAGGCGCACCAGCTGTTCCAGGCCGCCGCTTGCGGCAAAGCGGATCGTGATGTCCTGCCCGCCGTAAGCTGTCATGACCTCGGCCAGGGCCTCCTTGATGGTCTCCAGCGGGGCCTCTACATTGGTACCGCTGCTCTGGTCGCCCAGTACGGCCAGGAACTCGTGGTTGGCCGGGATGACGGCACCCTGCGCCAGATACGGGATCTGTGGCGCAGTGATATGGGTAATATCGAAGCCGATGTGCTTGCCGCCCAGACCGGGAATACCATCCGGCACATCAAAGGAGATGCTGTTCATCGCATCGATGACAGCGTTCAAAGCACTTACAATGGCCGTTATCATTGCGTTTACAAAGCCGATGATGTTGTCGATGGCGGTCTTGATGCTGTTGGTGATGACATCCCAGATGCTTGAAACTGTACTGCTTACTGCCTGCCAGGCCGCATCCCAGTTGCCCTCAAACACATTGCGCATGAAGTCGATCACGCCTTTCAGCGCCAGCAGGCCAATGTTCAGCACATCGGCAATGACACCGATCGTGTTGGTGACAATGCCGCTGACCGCGGTGCATACGGTCGTAATGGTGGGGCCAAAGGTGGTCAGCAGCCAGTTTGCCACCGGCAGCAGCAGATTGTCCCACAGGGCTTTCAGCAGCTCGGCCACAAAGTTGATAGCATCGCCGACTACGGCGATCAGGTTTGCCGCCAGCGGGGCCAGGTGGTCATCCCACAGAGCCTGCAGCTGGGCGACAATTGCGCTCAAAATGGGCGAAACCACTTCCAGCCAAAGCCGCTCGACAAAGTCCATCACTTCCTGGAACCACTCAACCATCATGGTAAATACCGGCGAAATGTAAGTGGTCCAGGCGCTATTAAAGGCGGTGGAAATGTCTGTCCAGGCCGTCAGCAGCAAATCCAGCACAGGAATGATAATATTCTGGATCGCATCGACCGCAATTGTCGAGAAGGTCTCAAAGGCAGCTGCGCCCATGCGGATCAGGCTCGAAACAACATCCCCCACAACAGGGGCCAGAATCAGGCTGAACCCGTTGATAATACCGGGGATAAAAGTGTCCAGCAGGTACGAAAGCAGCGGTTTCAGGCCGTTGTCCCACAGGTTTTGTGCAGCAGCCTGGATGCCGGGCCATACGTCCATAGCGGCCTGCCTGATCTGCTCCCAGGCAGCTTTCCAGGCGGCCACGCTGGGGGCCAGACGGGCAAGAAACGCATCCCAGAAATTGCTCAGGCGGCCCATCAGGTCCTTCAAGGGGTTCTGGGCCTGCTCAAAATCATAGGCAAGGCCGCTGCCTACACCACCCCCCGCCACCTCCGGTATCATCGTCGGTGTCTTCTTCCTGCTGCTTGTTCAGCACATTCAGCTCATCAAAGGCAGCCAGTTCACCGGCGGCCTTTTTTGGCTTCCTTCCCGGCATCTTTGGTCTTTTTGGCGGTAGAACCTGCCGCACTGCCAACAGAGTTGATGCCCTGCGCTGCGCTTTTCATGCCGGAGATGCTTTTGCCGGTCAGGAAGGAGATCAGCCGAACAATGCCGTTCAGCAGGCTGGTCAACAGATTCATAATCCAGGTGATGGCCGGGGCCAGTGCCGAGGCCAGCCCGGCAGCAGCCGTAGAGGCCGCACCTTTCAAGCGGGCAAAGGCCGTGCTGACACCATCCGTTTTGACGATGGCGCTGCCCAGCCCGCTGACCATCGTGCGCAGCGCAGAGGAGATCAGGTTGAAGACCAGCACACCGGCAACGATGTGCTTTAATCTCCCGGCAAAACTGCCAATGGCGGAGGATGCTTTCTGCAAACGATCAGACACGCCGGATTTCTGCATCCGTGCCTCGGCATCGGCTTGCTCATTTACGGCAGTCTGCTCTTTCTCCAACCGTGCGGTCAGCTGTTTGTGCTGCTGGTCCATGGTTTTCAGGGCAGCGCTCTGGCTGCGGTATTCTTTGGACATATCGGCAATCTGGTTCAGCTGCTTGTCCAAAGAAGCGCGCATAGAATCAAGGCGCTTTATATCAGCAGGGTCAACAGTCAGACCCGCGTCGTTCTGGTCATCCAATGCCCGGTTAAGGTTTTGGATTTCACGGGCTGCTGCTGCGGCCTGTGCACGTGTCTGGCGCAGATCCTCGCCCAGTTTGCTGTGCTTTGAGGTTGTAGAATTGTAGTCTTTCTCTACAGCAGCAATCTGCTGTGCGGTACTCTTGGCCTTGGCCTGCAGTGCTTTCAAGTCGGCTTCGGCACCTTTGGTGTTTACGCGGGTATCCAGTATGATCGACCCGTCAGCCATTGCGGCCACCTCCTTTTATTCTCCCAGCAAGGCCATCAGCCGTGCCTTTTCGGCACGGTCTTCGGCACTTTCCGGGGCGCGTATGCGGATTAAAGCCGCATTTTCTCGTGCAAATTCCTGTTCAGCCTTATCCAGCTTGCGACCTTTTGCCCGCTTGGAGCGGATGCTGACCACTTCGGCAAATAAGCCGCGTCCGATGCCGTGGAAAGCGCCGATAAATTCCCACCAGTGCAGATACTGGCAGCGGCGGCAGCTGTAGCCAAGAACCTTGTCAACGGCAGGGGCAATCAGCCCCGCGTCTTTTTCCCAATCAACAAGCCGGGGCTTGGGCAGTTGGTGTTCCGGCAAAGGCTCTCCACAGTTCACAAACACCATGGCTGCTGTAAAAGCGGCCTGGGCATCTGGCAGCTGTTCCCAATCAGGGTATAAGATTTGCAGGCAGGTGGAAAACTGTTCCTGTTGTGTCAGCTCTGTGTCTGCCATGGCGGCCAGAGCGTCCAGCACAGCCCGGAAATCCGAGCGGATAGCGAAAGTCTGCCCTGCAACATCTACCGTGACAGGCAGATCCCAGGCGCTCATGCCTGCTGACCAGGGGCGAGCCCCACCCGCTTATTGCGGTATCTTTCCAACCGCTGCGCCTTGCGGGCGTTGCTGGCGGCTACGGCCTTGCCGGTTGCGTCTTCAAGGATGGGAATAAGCGCATCCATTACCTTTTCGAGCACAAGCTCGCCGTCTTCGCACAGGGCCATGCTGGACAAACCACCGAAGAAGATCGGCGAGACCGATGCACCAAAGGCATAGTCCAGTTGCTCCTTGATGGCTTTGTCCACAGCAATCAGGGTGTCGGGGGTGGCATCGGCTCCGGCATCCTGGATCATATTGTCGATTTGGCGGCGGGCTTCTTCAAAGCGGCCCATCATACCAGCATCGGCCAGATTCAGGCGTACCGTGCCCAGCAGAGTGCCGTCGGCATCTTTGACATCATAACTTTTAACGCCGCGATCGATTTTCAGTTCCACTGTTACTCCTCCTTACTGAATCAGCCCTCGGTGAAAGCCTTGGTGGTGGGGTTAAACGTGCCTTTGGTCTTCACGCCGGTGTAGTGTACGTTGAACGGAATCTGGTAGCCGGTGGTGTCGCCGCCGTAGCTGGAGACCTCGATGTAGCACTCCTCGCGCACAGCGGGGAAAGCACCGCTGGCCTCGGCATCCCACAGCTTGACCTCGACAATGTCGGTTTTCAGGTCATCCAGCACCAGATCGCCATCGATGATCTCCTGCAGTTTTTCAAACAGCGGGTCGCCCTTCTCGGCGTAGTAGGGGCTGACCTCGCCCTGCTTCTGGTAGCTGTCGATGGTAACAGAGGTCTGCCCCAGGATGTTAGACTTCTTCTCCACGTTGGCAGAAAGTTCGGGGCTGTACTCCTCCAGGTCAGCGCCCAGGCGAACGTAGCTGGGATTCTCGGAGGAAAAGGCGGCGTTCAGGTAATGCGCCATATATTTACGTTCAATTTTCATACGGGTTCAGGTCCTTTCTTTCATAACCAGGCGCAGCTGCAGCTGGTAGCGCGCATCGGTGGCGGTTGCCGAGGTAATAACCCCGGCATTGCTGGCGGTTAGCTCGGTTACTTCATAACCGGTTACTTCCGGGTAGTTCTGGGCAGCTGCCTGCCCACGCACCCAGGCCGACAGCCCGGCAAAAAAGTCGGCGGCGGCCAGGTTTGGAGCCAGGGCTGTGCCAAAGGGAAGCTGTGCCTCAAATACCAGGTTGTGGGTAGCGATGTCATCACCAACAATGTTCTGGCGGTGCGATTCTCCGCTTGTGCGCAGAGTATACTCAACCCCGGAGGCTCCCAGATAGTTGGCGTTGAAACGGTTTCTTTTGTCAATCAGCGGGCATTCTTCCCGCAACCACTTTCGGGTGGCATCCAGTGCGTTCATCTTCCGGGTCTCCCTCCTGCAGTGGCAGCGGCTTCTCGCACCACGTCGTCTTTGTGTTCAGCCATGGCCCTTTCAAACCAGTAAGCGCCCCGGTCAGGGGCGCCCTGGAAATTATACTCAGGATGGTAGAATAACCGTCGGGCGTAAGGTGTGGCATATACCAGCAGCCCCTCTCCCACGGCACTTGCGGTGATAGCACTGCTTTTCAGCATACCGGTGTTAAAAGGTACTTTGGGATCACAGTAGCGCAGCACGGCAGCATCAACAACTTTCTGCACTCTGCCACCTGGGGTTAGGCCCCGCTGCTCCAGGATGGCGTTCAGGTCGGAAAGATCCAGCTGGGCATCAATTTCCAGTTGCATCAGCTCGCCTCCACATAAACGTGGCCGCCCGTGTGACCCCGGTTATCGTGAACATCCAGCACCGTAGCGGTTATATCGCCATAGCGCAAAACATCACCCGGCACAGGTAATGCGGCATGGCCGAGCACGTTCTCCGGGATGCGGCATTTGAATATTCGGGCATGATGCAGCCCGGTAGAATCAACAGCTGCACGGTTCTGGCTGTACCAGCTTACGCCTTTCAGTACAGTTTCGGAGCTGGTGTCAGTATCTGCCCTGCCGTCATACCCGGCATGAACCAGCGTGACGGTTTTGTCGCAGCACACCATCAGAGATCCAACCCCCTGCACAACAGATTCACGCCCAGGTCTGGGCGGAACAGATACCGGCGGAGCACATCGTCGATTGCGCGGCTTTGTGCTCCGGCGGGGTCTGCCTTGACGGTGTAGGAATACCCGTCGATATTCTCGCTTGCAAGGCCGCCTGCGGCCTTTTCGTAGCGGTCAAGGATCTCTACCAGCTCGCACTCTGCGAGGCCCAGGCAAGGCTGCATTTCAGCCGGTGCGGAGCCTGCACGATGGAGCGTTCTATAGTCGATGATGCTCGCGGCTTTCTCCGCGAGAACCCGGTAACGCGCCTCGTTCAGGGGGCCGCCCTGTTCCTGGTACTGGTCGTAGGTGCTGTACATAGAGATCACCTCCGGGATCAGGCGGTGTGCTTGCGGACGCGAACCAGCGCCTTATTGGTGACGCGGTAGCCAGTGTTCATCTCGACCTGCGCCTTGGTGCCGACGAAGTTCTCGGCATCGCGCAGACGGGCAGCCTCGAAGCTGTCGATGATGGACAGGGCCTTGTAGTTGTACATGATGTAGTCAACCTTGGAGAAGTCCACGGTCTTGAGGGTGCCGGTGTAGTCGTAGTAGGCGCCCTTGGCCTCGGCCAGTGCGGCGCACTCGATGAAGGTCATGCCCAACCACTGACCCACGCGGCCGGTCAGGGTAATCTGCTCGTTGGTGTTCGGGGTGAACTCGGAACCGGCGATCTTGAGGATCTTCGCGTAATAGTCCGGGGAGCACAGCACAACGTTGGCTGCGCCCTTGGCCTTGACCAGCTCGGCGCGGGTATCGACCGCATCGGCTTTCGGGTTATCAACGGCGGCGGTCGCGGTGGCGGCAGTGCCCTCGTTGATGAGGCAGGCAATGCCGGAGATCTGGCGGCCCTCGCTGCACTCCTGGATGGCGAGGGACAGGTTCTCGTTGCCCAGCGCGATGCCGACCTGTGCTGCCTGCACGTTGTAGATCTTCTTGGATTTCTGGAAGTTGTTGTTCAGCAGGATCTGGATCAGATCGTCGCTGGTCTCCTCGTCGGTGAAGTCGCGACCGGGCTTGCCGGGGGTGACGGCGGAGGTTTTCAGCTTGTGAACATAGATGCCGCCCGCGGGACCTTCCTGATACTGATCGGTACAGGTGACATCGGGGACAAAGATGGAATCGTAGAACAGGTTCGGCTCCAAAATGTTGGAGTAGCGCTCGTCTACGTTCTGTGCGTTAATGAGAACGCCCATAGATTATCTCTCCTTAGTGATTTTTCTTGTAGAACGGGTTGTTGGCGTAGATCCTATCGAGGTCTTCCTGATCGCTGCCGGTCGGTTGCGCTTTGCCAGTAGAGCCGGTCGTCACGCGGAAACTGCCGCGCTGCTGGGTCTGCTTGCCGTCATTCTCGACGTCGTAGAGGGACGGGTGCGCCTTTTGGAAGCCTCGATCTGATCGTTCAGGCCGATGACATTCTCGCCGTCGAGCTTGAGCTTGGAGGCATCAAGCGCCATAAAGGCGAGATCGGGATCTTTGCAGCCAGCGTCCTTGAGGGCGCCCATGGCTGCATTTTTCAGGAGAATTGCGTTGACCTTGGCATCCGCTTCGGCCTGGGCAGCGTCTGCTTTGGTCTTCCACTCGGGGTCGTATCCGGCAAGCTTCTTGTCGGCTTCTTCCTTGCTGCTTTTCAGCGTGTCGCGCTCGGTGACCAGGGCATCGAACTTGCCTCTGGCAACATACGAGCCGTCGGCCAGGTTGCCGACCTTGATCTCTTTCTGCGCATCGAGCGCGGCCGAGAACTGGTCAAAGTTCAAGGCGGTAGATCCGTCGGCACCGAACAGGGGTTTCAAAAACGAATAGTCGGCCATAGTGGGTCTCCTTTTGCTGGCATCGATTTAGCTTGTAGATCCGGGGCCTCTCCCCGGTGTGCCGCCCCTCTGCTTTAAACCTCCCGAGGGTGGAGGAAGTAATAAAAAAGAGCAGGCCTTTTCAGGTCTGCTCATAGCGTAGCATATTATAGGGGGGCTTCTACTGGCGGGTTTACTGCGGGCAAGGGAGAACTTTCCCGGTTTCTTTCAATACGCCGTAGTTTTGGTATCCGACTTGGTAACGTACCGTGTAGAAATAACACTGCTGATCGTCCCCGATGTATTCCGGCGGTGTCTCTTTGGAAATCTTTTTGAGATAGTCGGTGATGATGATTCTCGCTTCTGTCTCCGTCATGGTGCGGCCTCCATTATTTCGGAAATTATGCGTGTATCTGTTGTTATCTGCTTGTCGTCTACGCGAAGAAGCCCAAACTCGCCGTCTACGCCGATTTGCAAATAGCGCAAGGGCTTTGCTTTGGGATTCTGCGCGTCGAAGTAAAGTGTCATGCCGTACTGCTTCTCGGCGTTGTAGACATGCGCGGTTCCGTTGTCCCATGCGACATAGATCATATATCTGGAGCCGTTTTCGGCCTCGGATAATGCCCGCGCCACCTTCTCCGCTGTCGTATAATTCGCCCAGTCAAAGCTGACGGGATTTCCGTTGCGGTCGGTGAAACATTCTGACCCATATAGAATCAATCTGTTAGTGGGGTCTGTCGGAGCGGCTTTTGCCTGCACATCGTACCCACGGCGGCGCAGCTCATACACAGGGGCGCACCGCTGGCAGTTGTGGGAGTACTCCCACCCTGCTCCGTAGTTCGGGTTTGTACCCTTGGCGGCAGGGCCGGGCGCAAACGGTGCCTTCTTCACCGCGCCGAGGTTGTCGGTAATCGGGTCGCCGGTCAGGGCTTGTCGTCCGTTCGTACTTATTGTACCACGGGGAGAACCTGGGAACAAGGCGGATTTTGTCGTATTTGGCGTGGGGTTCGGGCTGCGCTGCTGGTTCTGCTTGCCGCCGCGCTCACGGAAATAATCCCGGCGAAGCCCCGTCTGCTGGCAGAGATCACGCTGCCGGGCCTGTACCTCCGGATCTTGGCCTTGACCTCCGAGGCATCCTGCCCGGCTCCTTCCAGTCCGGCCTGCTCCCGCTTTAGGGCGCGGATCTCTCGCTCATTGGCCCGCTGCTTTTGGGAGGCATCGTACAGGCTCATGCGCTGGCCGTTGTACTCTACAGTCTTGGAGTTGATCTCTTTCAGGTCCTCGGCAGAGTAGTTCGGCACCGAGATCCCCTCGAAGAAGGGAGCAAACGAATGGCGGCAGTTCCAGCCACCCAGGCCGTCGCCAGTACCGTAGCCGGTGGCATCGTAGAAATTCTTGTACTTGCGGTTCTTGCCGGAGCGGGAGTAAATCTGCCCCTGCCACTCGGCATGTGTGGGGCGGGCACCGTAGTGGGCCGACACCTCGACGAGGTCGCACTCGAACTCATCTGCCCGTGCGTCCTGGATCTTGAGCGCAGTCTGATTCACGCCCGTCAAAACGGCCCGGCGGACAGCTACGTCCATGTAGTCCGTGTGACCGGAGCCATACTGCACCACGGCAAGGCCTTTCTTTGCCAGATCCAGAACGGCCCCCTTTACGGCCTGCTGGTAGCTCATGCCGCCGGAGGTGACCTGCATATAGGCGCGGTCGAGCGCTGCCTCGAACTGGCGCGTCGCCGTGTTGGCGGTCGTGCGTGTCAGGTTCTCGAAGGTGCCGAGGGTCTTGCTGTAACCGGCCCAGATCAACGCCTGCAGCGCCGGATTCTGCGCCAGCGGAAGCGGATTGTACCCGGCAAGGCGGTAGACCTTGTCATCGGAGGAGAGCGCAGTCGAGCAGCCGGTGTTCAGAATGGCGATGATCTCTTTCTTGCTTTTCCCGGTGGTCTCGGCAAGCCGCTGCACGATGTAGTCCCGCTCGGCGTTGATGGCTTCAAGCCGCTGCAGCTCCCACATGGTGGTATAGCTGGCGAAGTCCATCTCGGAGATCCGGCGGGCCATGTCGGCGATGATGTCCTCCTGGAGCTGGTCGTAGAGCTTGCGCACGGTCGCGGTGTCGGCAATCTGTGCCAGCTGCTCCGGCGTTAGCATGGTTTACTCCTCCATCCCGAACGTGATCCCGGCCTCCGGCTTCGGCATATATTCGGCGGCTTCTTCATCGCTGCACCCGAAATACCAGGCAATGAGCTTTTCCGGTTTTAAATAACCACCATCGACAAGCTGCTTGCGCCGCCCGAACTCCGTCCCGGTATCCTCGAACACCGAATCGCCGAATGAGACCGACGGGTCAACCTCGCCAGCCGGTGCCAGGTCGCCCAGGGTGGCGTAGACGTTGTAGATGTAGATTACATCTTCCAGCCCCTGCTTGAGGCCGCGGTCTTGAATCGCCTTGATCGTGGAGTAGGTGTCCCGGTCGTCGCTCGTGACCTGGGTCGCCGTCATCTTGCCGGTCTTAACGTCGAGTGTGAACGTACCCTCGGTAAAGCCGCACTGCCGCTCAATAAGGCGCAGCTGCACATCGATGGCTTTCTGGTAGGCCTCGACGCGGATCTCCGGCGTGTAGTCGTCAAAGGGCTGCCCGCCCTCGCCGGTGTCGAGGATGAGATAGAGGTCGGTCGTCAAGTCGGTGTATGGCACCGGGCGGAAATTGGGCGAACCCGGCAACGTGGCCGATAGCGCATCGGGCGAGACAATCCGCTTGCGCTTGCCGGTGTGAATCTCGTACAGGAACTCGGTGTAGATCCGATCCAGCTCCTCGAAAGTCTCCATCGAGTTTGCGTACATAGAGACCGGGAGCCGCGAGGTATTGTCTACGGTGTTTGCCATGGGCATTTTCAGTATGGCGAACAGCGGGCGGTCGAGACCTTCAATCTTCGTGTCCTCCTCCAGGTCGGCCCACTCTGGGATCAGGTGGTAGTTGAAATTGCCCTTCATCGTGCCGCGGTCATCGTAGTAGGCCTCGTTGTGGATGTAGTAGCCGTCGGCCCGCATATCGTGGAACTCCACGCGGACGACATCTTTGCCGTTATAGGTGGCAAAGTCGGTAAAATAGCAGGCCTCCACCTCTTTGGCGGCATTGATCCGCGTCGGGTAGAAGCGGTCGGCAGTAACGGCATCGCAGAGAATCCGGCCATTATGGATAAACGGTTTCAGCACGACCTCACCGCCTGCGGCCGCCGTCTGAACGTTGTTGTGCAGCTCCGGCAGGACGTAGCGGGTGACCTGCTGTTTCACATAATCGGCTCGGGCACCCGTGCCGGTGTTGATCTCCAGCTCCTCGGTGGCAAGGGTGGCCGCAAAGTTGGTGATGAAGATCGCCGCGCGGGTCTTGCTGGCGGGGTAACCATCGTGCACGTCCTCACCATACAGCAGCCGATACCAGGCCGTGATCGCATTTGCCATGCGGTCGGAGATTGCCGTGCTCCGGCAATCCTCTGCCGCCGTCCGTTGTGTGTACATTCCGAATAGCCTCCCCAATGTTTGAATCAGTCGGTCAAAAAACATTATGCAACGCTCCTCGCGTATTTCTTGAGATCCTTCTCGAAGCTGTACTCGAAGCTGTCGAGGGAGTCGATGTCGCTCGTGCCGTTGTCAAGCCGTTCGTCGTGGTCGAGCTTCTTCTCATTCCAGACGGCGGTTTGCAGTGCCGCGTCCAGGGTCTCGCAATCGTCCAGCACGATGAAGAACCGCCCGGAACTCATAAGCGCCGTGGTCGTGCGGATACGGTCCACGATCTCCCGCTTGAGGGAATCCTTGACCGGGAAGTCGAGCCGGTCTTTCAAGCCGTTCTTGAGCGTCTGCTCGGCGCTGTCGGCGTAGAGCGCCTGGATAATCCGCGAACCCCGGCAGTAGGTGGCCCGGACGTACTGGACAAACTTTTCGACCCATTCATAGAGCTGGATCGGGTTCGTGTCCTTGGTGGGCAGCCTGCGCGAGGCCAGGACGGTGATTTTTGAGTAGTCGTATTTCAGCCCGGTGGCCGTGATTGAGTGTGCGGAGCCGTTGCCGCCAAAGTCAAGGCCGAGCTGGATGTAGTCGTAGTCGGCGCAGCCATCGCCCCGGATCTCGTTGCCGTCGGCATCCAGCGTGGCCAGATGCACCGTGCAATCCTCGCGGCGGTCGGAGTAGACGCGGTAGATCGCGCCCTCGGCCACGACCCATAGGCCTAAAATCATGCGCTGGTAGAACACGCCCTCGTAGTCCCGCTTGATCTCCTCGACGTACTCGGGGTCGAGCGTTGTATTATCATCCAACAGGAAGGTATACACGCCGAGGTCAATCGGCTGGGCATCTTTGGAGCGGTTGATGTAGTTCTTGTACAGCCAGTGCATGGGCGTGTCGGGGTTGGTGGTGGCAATCAGCTTCGCGCCGGGGGCTGACAGACGGGCCAGCAGCTGGGCGAAGAAGTCCTCAGTAAACAGGGTCAGCTCGTCGCAGTAGGCCCCGGACAGTGTCAGGCCGCGGATCTTGTTCTCTGCCCGCACATCGTTGCAGCCCTCAAAATAGACCGTTCTACCGAACAGCGTCCCGCGCTTGGCCTTGGCATTGTACTGGAAATTGCGCCGCCCAACGAGGGCTTGCAAGGGCCGCAGACAGTTTCTATCCAGTGCCTCGATCGTTTTACCGGCCATCATGTAAACGCCGTCCTTGGGGCGCGTAGCGACCCAGAACGCCCAAATCACGAGCGAGATCCAGGTCTTGCCAGAACGTACCGAGCCGGAGAGGATTGTATAGCGGTGGAGCTTGCCCTCGGCAAACAGGCGGAGGAGCGCGGCCTGCTTCTTGGTGTAGCCGATTCTCACCCGTCGCCGCCCCCAATCTCGCGCAGCGCAGCGATCAGATCGTCCAAGGAGCCGGAATCGCTGTCGTCTGCTGTGGCGGTCAGGATGTCCTTGATGGCCTTTGCGCTGGTGGCAATCTGCTGCAGGCCCTTGCGGTCAACGATGGCATTGATGGTTTCGACGTTGACAATCTCCCGTGCTGTTTCGGTCTTGACAGGGCGGCCCTCTTCGTCGTGGGTGGTGGCGCTTGTCTTGACGGTCTCTTTGTATCGCACGGCCTGCTGGTCCAGCTCGGCAAGAGCCTGCTCGGTGCGGTCCATGGGCTGATCCGCAATACGCAAAAGGCGGGCAACTCGGCCCGCCTCACCCTCTGCTACGACTTGCGCCGTTTTTTGCGCCGTTTCTGCCGCGATTTTGCTGTGCTGTTCGTCCCGGATTTCAACCCACTTTTCGCGCTTGGCCCGGTCTTTGATCGTGTTGTACGGGATTCCGTACTTCTCGGCGAGCGCCCGCGTGGAAATGTCGGTCGAGGCGTACTCGTTCCGAATAGCGATCCAGTCCCGGACGGCTTTCTTCTTAGGCGCTTTGGCCTTGCTCACAGGGCCCCCGCCTCCAACCATGCGCGGTAGAGCTTCGGCCCCTGGCGGGCAATCCAGTCTACAAGCTCCTCATTTTGCGCGTAGTCGCTCTCGCCGCCAAGACCAGATTCAAAGAAAAAGGCGTGGACGATCTCGTGCCGCAGCGTTTGCTTGCGGATAGCGCCCCAATCCGAGACGTTGACCGGGTCGTTGGGGTCTCGCAGATCCCGCTGCACGACGATCTCGTGTGTACTTTCGTCGGTGTAGCCCTGGCAATGGTTCAGTGCCGCGTCATCCTCCGGGTTGAGGAGATGGATCGTGTATTCCTCGCCCAGTACGGATACCGTGTTCTTGTTCATGGTTTGCCCTCCCTTGCGTTTGTAGGTGGAGCGCGGCAGGCCTTCATGCAGACCAGACCGCGCATAAACAATAAACCCCCGGCGCGTTTGGCGCCGAGGGCCTGGAAAGAGGAGAACAGAGCAGAAAACGCCTAAAACTACCCTGCTTTGTCAGTGTATCATACAGCAGGGGGGTCTCCGCTGGCGGATTTCCAGACGGGGAGCGTTTTTGCGAGGATCTTATAGACGGCACCGACACGCCGTGCGAGGTGGGACGGGTCGATCGGCCAGTTGGTGCCGTTGGTGCGCAGGGCTACGCTCGGGACAGGCTCTTTCGTGGTGACAGCTTCGCGAAGCGGTACGGCATAAATGCCGCCCACACTCCGAATCGCGTCGTCGATGACCTGCCGGGTCTCAGGCGAGAGGCGCTCGTAGCTGGTGCAGAGCCAGTAGATGGCGGCCTGGTCTTCCTCAGAAAGCCCGAACCGCGGCCCGGAGTGAAACTTCAATCCCCCTCACCCCCATGCCTGTGCTCCATGCCGATGTCATCCTCCGGCTCCTGCCGGGTGGCGGCTCTCCCGGCCGAGACACCCAGCGCATAGAACCCGGCAAACATGCAGCCCAGGATGATGTCGCCGAGGATGGTTAAAATCATCTTATCCCTTCCTTTCTCCCAAATCGCAAAACCCATTTTCTTTCACCCAACGCGGCCAACCTTTATCGCTGACGCAAACAACATGCCCTGCATAGTATGTTTCGCAAGTGGAAAACAAACAATCCTTGCACCGTACCACGTCCACCAGATCACAGGCCATACTTGCGCCGCGCTGGTTATCGAATTTCAGGTCTTTCATCGTTCAAAACCTCCCGGATCGTGATTGTTGTCTCCGCCGGGCCGGGGTTGGGCTTGGCCCGCACGGTGAGTGAGATGTGTTTGAAACTGTCATCCCGGATGATGCCGCCCTTGGTCAGGCCGTCAAGGATGAACTTGCCGGAGTAGTTGTCCGGGTCGCGGCGGCGGTTGTCCTGGAACTGGTACTCGATCAGCACCTCGGCCCGTTCAAAAGGGCGCTTTGGCCGCCGGGCGCGGGCCTGCCAGGTGACGCGGTCTGTCCAGTCGGCTTTTACGGCGCGGTAGACCTGGACGTTCGTCCGCCCGTTGAACTGGTTCATCGAGGGCGGCACCCCGACGAACACGAGCTTGATCTGCCGCCCGGTCATCGCGTCCTCCAGTTCCGGGCCGGATCGCGGTTGATCTGGACCCGGTGGCCCTTGCTGCGCTCCGCAATGCGGGAGCCGATGGCTTCGTCGATGGCGATCAATTCGTCCAGCAGCTTCTCGGTGGAGATGATCGTGTAAAGCCGCTCGTCGTTGTAGCGGTAGTTCAGCAGCTCGAAGGCGATGTTCAGGTCGCCCTGGGTGGGGCGCTCGGCCCCCTTGAACAGGTCGTCGATGTAGAGCACCGGCGCGGTTTTCAGATCCCGCATCCGTTCCACGCCCTCCGGCTCGTTTAGCAGGGCCTTGATCCGGGCACTTTCGTCTCTCCACAGCATGTACCGCACGGGATACCGCAGGGACAGCTCCTGCAGGATGGCCGTGCAGATGTGGGTCTTGCCGCTGCCGACCTGCCCACCGGCCAGGAACCAGCCCGCCGGGGTGACCGCGTAGGCCTTGGCGGCGGCATAAATCCGGCGCTGCCATTCATCATCGGCCTGGTATGTAGCAAAGGTCATCCGCCGTAGGGCCGGGCCGAGGCCGCTTCGATCCAGACGGCGGCGGGCTTCCCGGCGGGCCAGGCAGTGGCATGGCACCTGTACGCGGGCGGCCATCTGTTCATCGTAGCGGAAATAGTATCCACGGTTGAGGCAATCCGGGCAGTCGATGCCGTCATCTTTGGTGCCGGGCTTGCTGTTCAGCTGGTCCACAAGGTGGCGCTGCCATTCTTCCTCGGTCATCTCATGCCGGGGCTGTACGCCGGTATCAGACAAAATCCTCTGCAAACTTTGAAGCATTGACCTGTGTGCCTCCTTTCGGTTTCGGTCCGCAACCGTCATCGGCCTCCCACTTTCGAATAGCTGCTTTCCAGTCCTTCATAGGATTGCGGCCGACCTTCCAGCCGTTTGACTCATAGTGTGCGTACCACTTATCGACGTTGACGCTGTTGTTTCGCTCTCGGCAATAGGCGCGAACGTCTTCGATTGATTTCGGGCGAGCTTCGCGTGTGCTCTCTCTCTTATTCTTACTTGTATTATTTAGTATTGTATTATTCTCTTGCCGGTTTTTCGGGGGAGGGTTTAACAGATTTTCGGGGGAGGGCTCCCCCAGAATTTCGGGGGACTCCCCCAGATTTTCGCCGTAGGGTGCAAAGTCCAGACAGTACGGGGTGATCCGCCGCTCTTTGACGCTGTTGTCGGGATTGCGGATCACGTCGATCTTGATGTAGCCGCACATCTTGAGGTTTGCAAGCCAGCCCTGCAAGGTCGTGACCGACACGCCGTACAGGGTGCGAAAATATGTGTTCGTCGCGTAACAGTAGCCGGTATTGTTCGATAGAGCCATGATCTCGGCGAAAAAGATCTTTTCCGCCGCCTTGATTCGCCTGTCGTCCAGAATTGCCGCCGGGATAAGCACGAACTGCCGCGCCCGGGCGCACTCATTCGGTACAGGATATTCTTCCATTTGCATAGTGACCTCCATCAAAACGGCAGATCGCCCTCGTCGTCATCGATCGGCTCAAACTGGACGTTGGGTTCACCGCTGGCGCTGGCATAGCCGCCCTCCGGGTTCCCTTGCTGCGACTTCGGCCCGGCAAAGTTGGCACTGCTGGCAACGATCTCAATCGCAGTTCGGTTGTTGCCGTCCCTGTCCTTGTAGGTGCGGGATTGCAGGCGGCCGTCGAGGACGATCATCTGGCTTTTCTGGAAATATTTGCAGATGAATTCGGCCGTGTGCTCCCACGCGACGACGGAAATCCAGTCTACAAGATTTTTGCCGTTGGAATCCTTGCGTCCGCGGTCGCAGGCAATGGTAAACGAGCACACGCTCTTGCCGGTCGTGGTCTGGCGCATTTCGGGGTCGCGGACGAGGCGGCCCTGGATTGCAATTACATTAAGCATTTTCTGTCCTTTCTGTCGGGAGATAGTTCGTCCCGAACTTAGCTATAAAGCCCACGACCGTATCGCCGGTCTCGGCAAGGTATTTCTGCTCGCCGAGTTCATGCAGCAGCCGCATACGGTCAGGGTTGAAGTGTACGCCGTCCGGCGGTTCGTTGTGGCACCAGTGGCACAGGTCCACAACCAGGCCGTAACGTTCGGAGAGGGCACGGTTTGGCCCGCCGAAAATGTGATGCCGCTCCAGGGCAATCACCTTTCCGCACAAGTAGCATCTTCGCATTGCCACAGGCTCAACAGCCTGTCCACCTCCTCCGGTGATTTCGTTTCAATGCCCAGGGCCTCGGCATCCTCGATCAGATCGTCGAGGAGTCGGGCCATCTCGGCGCGGTCGTAGGTGCTGGAGCCGTAGTAGAGGCAGACATCGTCGTAGTCGTCGCCGGTGCAGTGCCCCATGGGTTCAGCAATCCAGCCAAGGCCAGAGCGCTGCCAGTGCTCACAGGTGTATGCAACAGCGGCGGTCGCAACACGCACAATCTGGAACACACCGACCCGGCGGATTGCCTCGCGGTATACGTCCTCTTTGGTGATGCAGACGTTCGAGGTGCTGGTCTCGATGGCAATTTTTTCGCACAAAACCCAGCAGTACGCATTGGCCGACAGGCTGCGGCGTTCTCTGAACGGCTTGCAAGCCGCTGTGAAGGGCTTTTCGCCGTTGAGCATATCCAATAGCCTGTACGCGGCGGATTCGTAGGGGGGCAGGATTTTCAGGCACAGGAACAGCCCCTCCCGCTCACAGGAGAACCGCCCGCCGTTGAATCGTATTTCGATCATAAGCGCCGCCAGCTTTCGTGCAACTTCTCCGTCCAGGCGGCGGCTACTTCGGCAGCCTCCCCGGCAGAGGTGAACACCTGAGAGCCGAGCTTGTCCTGCCGCACCCAGACCGTGGTGCCATCGGTGCGCTTGAGAAAAATCTCGGCGGGCGGCCCATCATAGCAGGCGCACAGGATGACGGGCCGGACGATGTAGCGGCCCAGGCCGGGATCGCGGTCGCTGACATAGGAGATCATGTACAGGCAGGTGCCGAGCTGAGGACGTTCCATCATGCCTGCGCCTCCTTCTGCGCGGCCTGCTGCTTTTTCCAGCAGGAATAGCACAGACCGTCAAATTTGATTTGTGCCTGCTCCAGGGTGATGGTCTGGCCGTTCTTGAATTGAAGTCCCTGCAGCGGGCGGCCGCACTTGGCGCAGACAGGCTTTTTAGCCTTGCCCTGCTGCTGTGCCGGGGCCGCATCGGTGGTGTACTTGGTGGAATCAGCCTGCCAGTAAATGTCCGCACCCACGCCTAGCGCCTTGGCGGCCACGGAGAGCGCATCGGTAGTTGCCATCTTGTAGCACTCGTCCGAGCAGTTCGGGCCGTTGCGCTCGTTGGCGCAGAACATCGAGCCGCCGGTGCCGGGGATAGCATCCGACCATGCGCCGGTAGTCTTGTCGAGAAAGTAGAGGTTGAGGTCCACGAAAGCGGCAATCTCGCCGGTCTTTTCGCAGGGCTGCAGCCATTTTTGGGTGATCTTGTATTTCCAGCCGATGCCGCAGGGGCCGAACACCTCGGTCAGGGCCTTGATTCTCCACATGGGGTTGATCTCGGTCTTGCCCTTGAGCCGTCCGCCGGTGATGGCCCGCTGGGCGTTGTCCGGCACGGCGCGGAACTGCTGGTAAAGCTCGAGGTTTCCCATTCCTGTTGCGTTTTCCATGCTGCTGCCCCCTTACTTGATCTGCAAGTTGAACGATGTCTTGACGGTCGCGCCGGGTACGATGAGCCCGGCCTTGAGCGCAGTTTTCAGCGCGGTCTTGGACAGCTCCGGCTCCTTATACTTGAGGAGATCGTCCTGATTCACGGCCACGCCGTTGATCTCCTCGTGATCGTGGGCCTGAATCCAGAGGACCACGCTCTCCACGTCCGGCACGTCCACGGCCTCGCTGGTGCGGTAGGACAGCACGTTGCGGGCGGTTTCCAGCTTGGCAGGCTTCACGCCCAGCCCGGCGGCCCGCTTGAGCTGTTTGTCCATGTAGGCAACCATGCGGTCGGCCTGGGCTTTCTTGGCCTTGTACCGGGCAGCCAGTGCATCCGCTTCGGCCTTGATCTCCTTCGCCTCTGCCAGTAGCCCCTTGTAGGCGCAGGCACAATCGTCCAGCTTTTGGGCAAAGTCGCCCGCCAGAGATTCGAGGGTATCGTCGAAAGCCTCCTCCGGCACATCCCCGGCATCGTAGGCATCCAGGAACCGCTGGATCATCTCGGGAATTTCATAAAGTTTCATGGGATAGCTCCTTCACTTTCTGCCCGCAGGCCGGGCAGGTTGTTTTGTATCGTTTGCCGACCGTCCCCAGGATGGTGCAGCACGTTGGGCAGATCCAGACACCGGGGCCGGTGAGCGATAGCTGCACGAGCGGTGCCGGGGCTTGGCGAAAGGGTCGTAGTCAGGGTCGCCGGGCTTAATCGGCGGCAGCGGCGGTGTTTCCGGCAGGTACATCCTCGCCCCCTCCTTCCTGTTGGTAGTTGTGGATCAGGGTGTCGAGGCAGTCCTGCTGCCAGGCCTGCACGGATTTATAGCCCTGTGCGGCACAGATTTTCGGCAGCAGTTCGGCGGTGGCATCGTCCACGCGCAAACAGATTCGACGCCCTTTGCGGTGCCGGTCGCCTTTGCGGCGGTCAGACTTGCGAGGGTGCACCGGAACGCGGGCCTCCTCGGGAATCTCGATCACGTCCGGCTGCACCGAGGGAAAGGCAATCTCGTCAAGGGAGTAGATGTCGTGCAGCGGGCAATCCAGCACCGAGAGGATCACGCCCATCAGGGGCGGGGTGGGCAGGCAGATGCCGCTTTCCATCTTGGAGTACAGTGCCACATCGACGCGCGGCTCGACTTCCTTCATCTTGGCCACGATCTGCGGCTGTGTTAGCCGCCGGTCGAGACGGGTTTCGCGGAGGTTCATTCTGCCGCCTCCGCTTTGTCATTGTATACGATTCCGAAAATGTAGTGCGAACGATAAGTAATGCCTGCTACAACGAAGACTTTTTCGCCGTCATCGTTGGCCTTGAAAGTCATGGGACAGCCGAGCAGGTGCGAAAAGAAGCGCACATTTGCGGCACCCAGGTGAACGGACGGGAAAGTTTTGTCGCCATCCAGGACATCGAGACAGGTGAAATCGACCTCATCCGGGCGGAGTACCTTGTCAAGCATGCGGAGCTGATCGAGGTTGTCAATCACACGGTCGAGCCATTCCTTCGGCTCAAGTTTCTGAATTTTGGCGTTTTCCATGGTGTTACTCCTCTCTATTGCCTTCCAGCAGAACTCCGGCGGCGTGGTTGGCGATCAGCACGGAGCCGATCAGGTAGGCGGCAGCAGGTTCCCCGGCACCCTCAGCCAGGCCGACGATCGCAGCCATGGCGGTGATGCCGCTGGCCGTGAGGGCCAGTTTTGCAGCCAGCACCTTGCAGGTACCGAGCGTTTGATGTACAATAGAGGCGCGAGGTTGTGCAATTTCGCGTCTCTGGCCGTTCGGGTGCGCCAACACCCGGGCGGCTTCTTTGTTTGTAGGCATAATGTTTCTCCTTTCGTGGTTCAGCAAATCAGGCTTGCGATCTGCTCGACGGTCATGCTGTTGAAACTGCCGTAGTGTCGATATACCCAGGCGCGGCTGCGGCCCAGGATCTTTGCAACCTTGGTCGGGCCAAACAGCAGTTCGCCGGGGAACAGTTCGGTGGCGCGGGCGCGTACGCTGGACAGTGTGTCGTGGTACAAAGGCTTTTCGCGGGGCATGAAAGCATCATCTCCTTGTCGAATTTTGCCGGTCCGGACAATGGGACAGGCAAGTTGGTATAATAGTGCTGTAAGAAAATCGAGCATTCGCTTAAAGCGAATTTCACGACAAAAAAATAAAATCTGCCGGGAAATTATACACAGTTTCGATTTTCTGCACAGTTCCCCATTGTGGGACAGTCTTCCCAGATTCATAGTTCTGCAACGTGGCTACGCTGACACCGAGGGCCTTTGCAGCCTCCTGCTGGCTAAGACCAGCGTTTACTCTGGCAGCAGCAAGCGTGATTTTGGGAAATTTCTGCATCTGCATTTCATGGATCACCTCCGTTTCTGTCTCTTATAATACTCGCTATAAGCGAACTTGTCAAGCTAAAAGCGAAAATATTTTTGTAAAATATTGATTTTGTTTTGCTTTTAGCGTATAATGAGGGCATGAGGAGTTGATTTTATGAGTGACAACGCCAAAATGGTCTTTGCGGATAACCTTAAATCCTATTTGAACGCAAAGGGCCTCACCCAACTGGATCTGGCCAATTATATGGGGTGTTCCAGTTCCACCGTGTCAGATTGGTGCAACGGGCGCAAGTATCCCCGCGTTGATAAAATGCAGCGTATGGCAGATTGGCTGGGTGTTCGGATGTCCGACCTTACCAGTGAGCACGATAAACTCGATGATGCCGATATAGCGTTCTATAACCGTTATAAACAGCTGACCGAGGAAGAAAAAGAAGATATGCGCGACTTCCTCGATCTTATGGATGCTCGGAGGAAGCGCCGCGAGAAAGGCAACTGATGTTCAGCACTTCGGAATTTTACAGCTATTGCCGCACCCACGATGTGGATATTATCCCCTTTAACCGCCTGCCGGCCGAGGCTACAACCGTGCGCTATCATAACGCTTATGCGGTAGGGCTGAATTTTCTAAAATTGAAAACGGTCCGCCAAATGCGCACGGCCATGCTACACGAATCCGGCCATCTGCACACTGGGGCGCTGCACAAAGTAGACAGTCCCTTTCAACTGGTGGCTCAGAACGAGCATCGCGCCGATGCGGATGCGTTCCGCCGCTGCCTGCCGCCGGAGGAAATCCGCCAGGCCATGCACCAGGGCTACACCGAACCCTGGCAGCTGGCCGACTACTTCGACATAGACGAGGATTACATAAAAAAGGCCCTGCACTACTGGACAGAGTGCAGGGGTATAGACTTTAATTCATAAGAATGGAAGGTGACGATAGAATTATGCCGCTCATTTTAACACAGAATGAATACGACAGGCTGATGCAGCTACGAAAAACTTTTGATTCATGTATCAAGCTACCCATGGATGATGAAAAGGTTAGCTATACATTGCATGCACTTGATTCGTCAGAAACATTTCTTCTTAATATAGAGCGAAAAAGAATATTTGAAATAAGACGCTCAAAATTAAATACTTCCTTTTCCAAAGAACCGATTATACGCGTAGAGGTTGATGGCCGACCACACATTAACCCAGATGGGGAAAGAATTGGCCGAAATCATATCCATATTTATAAACAAGGGTATGGCCTTAGTTGGGCATATCCATTAGAAACTTTTTCTGATGAACTGTTTAAAGATGCGACAAATTTCAACATTCTCTTTTCAGATTTTTGCAAATATAGTAATATAGAGTTTAAAGAAGGATACCAGGGGGTGTTGTAGATGCTGAATAATGATTTTAGGCAAGAGTATTTGTCATGGCTTGGCGCAAATACGGAATCAATGACGACTGCATCTGGAACGGTACGGTTGACAACCCCATTTGTGGATTCGTCAAACGATTGCATTGAAATTTATATTTACGTAGATGGTGACCAGCTTACGATGACAGATGCAGGGGAAACTCTGTCGGATTTGGAACTTTCCGGGTTTAAACTAAGCCAGAAGAGAAAAGAAATTTTGGAAACAATTGCTGCTGCGAATGGTGTTGCATTGCGCGAAAATCAGCTCCAGGTAACATGTGCAAAGGCGTTATTTGCGATGAAAGCAAACTCCCTTATGCAGTGCATGATAAAAGTCAGCGATATGATGATGCTGACAGATAATACAGTGAAAACACTATTTACGGAAGATATAAAAAAATATCTCGACGGTAACGATATTCGCTACACCGAGAATCCGAGCTTTGTTGGCAGGAGCACATTTTATGCAAACTATGATTTTGTTATTCCAAAAGCAAAAAAATGCCTGAGCGTTTTATAACTTCCATCAATGCGGCAAAAGAAAATATAATTAAATCAACGATCTTTACGTGGGAGGATGTCAAGCCTGTACGAGGTAGCAACTGTATACTCTATGCTATTGTGAATGATAGCGACAAAAGTATTCCTCCCGCCAGCGTTTCCGCATTGACGGAATATGGAATCAAATGTGTCCCTTGGTCTGCGAGGGATAAGCACTTAAAAGAGTGGATTGCATAAAAAAGAAAAAACGCCCCATGACGGCAATCATGGAGCGTTTTGATAGATCAGCTTGCCCAACAGGTGGAACAAACGACCCGACATTCGTATTGTACCACCTTCGGGCAGGCTTGTCAAAGTGTACCCTGAAGGAGGTAAAATATGCGTCGCAAAATTACAGCAGGGCTCATCCTGCGCAAGGATGGCCGCTACCAACGCAATGAACTGATCGGCGACAAACGGCGGACTTTCACCGCCAAGGACCCCGCCAAGGTGTGGGCCGACATCCAGAAAGCCCAGGAAGAATACGAGGAGCAGGAGCGTCAGCGTATCATTACCCGCGATTCTGGGCCGCTGTTCTCTGTCGTGTCAGACGAGTACCAGGCAATTGTGGAAAAGATGAAAGAGGGTACCCGGCGCAGCTACATGCCCAATATCCGCCGCGCCCGGGAGGCTCTGGGTGAGTACCGCATGCGGGAGATCCAGCCCTACATGATCGCCGAGTTCCTGCGCTCCCCTGTTTTCGATGGCTGTTCCGCTTCAACCGTCAGCAATCAGAAAACCGTCATCAACAACATCTATCAGTTCTGGATCGATAGTCCCAAGTGGCGCGGTGACTGCAACCCTGCAGTGCAGACCCGGATGCCCCGCGGCCTGCCCCGCAGCAAGCGTCCACCGCCTACCGAGGAGCAAGTGCAGATCGTCAAGGATCACTACCTGGACCCGGATGCGCTGCTGCCGGTGGCGTACCTTTGCACGGGAGAGCGCCGCGGCGAGATGCTGGGCATCCAGCTGAAGGACATCGACTTTAAAAAGCGGGTCATCCACATCTACAAATCCGTGGAGCACATTAACAACGCGCCACACATGCGAGACTACACCAAGACCCCCGCAGGCATCCGCAAAGTTCCCCTGCTCTCCATGCTGGCCGAGGCATTGGAGCCAATCCGCCACCTGCCGCCGGACACCTACATCATCGGGTTGGACATCAAGCCAATCACACTGAAAAAATACGAAACGATGTGGCAGCGCTTCTGGCGCAAGTACGGCGTGGGCGAGGAAGTTGTTCACACCAAGCGCGTGTACCGCCGCGGTCACAGCGAGGTTGTGAAGTACAGCACTTGGCGCGTCCCTGTCTGCGGTCACCAGTTCCGCCATGAGTACGTCTGCATGCTGGCCATGGCTGGTGTGCCGGAGGAAATTGCAATACAGCTGGTGGGTCACGCCAATGCAAAGATGATCCACGAGGTCTACATGGCCCTCAAGCCCCAAATGCTGGAAGATGCTCGCAAGCGCCTGGATGCGTTACTGTAAATGCGCCGCATGATACAATTTTGAAAGTCCGAATTATAACACAATAAAAAAGAAAAATAAACGCTTTTCGGGTGCAATTCGCTTATACACAGCGGTGATACGTCCAAATAATAGGCTTCGAGACTCGTATCCCGCTCCAAATTAAGAAAGAGGCTTACCCGAGAGGGAGCCTCTTTTCTTTTTTACAAAGAAGGAAATATTATGTTAGACGCTTTTCCAATTTATCACTGGTTTCACAATGGCAACCCCTACTCGGGGGCGGAGCAAGGGATGCGGTATGTCATTACGCCGGGCAAAAAGGCCGACCCGGCGGACGAGAGCGGCAAGCGAAAGATCGAGTTTTTGACCGTTACGGTCTGGCCCGGGCCGTGGAGCGTTGAGCACACCGCCGAGAAAAAGATACGATCCGCTGAGTTTGAGGGCAGCCAGGCGGGGCTGGATGCTGCCGTGGCCTGGCTGCATGAGTGCTACAAGGGTGATATGCCCCGCTGGACGAACATTCCGTCCATTTTGGACTGCGAGCCGGATCGCTGACGGTCCGGCACAATAGAAAGAGAAAAAGCTTATGGTACAGGTTGACTTAATAACCGGCTTTTTAGGCGCAGGAAAAACAACGTTTCTGCGCAAATATGTGCACTGGCTCAACGCCCGCGGGCAGCGCGTCTGCATTTTGGAAAATGACTTTGGCGCGGTCAATGTGGATGTTATGCTGCTGCAGGATATTTTGGGCGACCATTGCGATATGGAAAGCATCAGCGGCGGGTGCGACTGCGATACCCACCAGCGCCGGATGCGCACCAAGTTGATCTCGCTGGCCATGCAGGGCTTTGACCGCGTACTGGTGGAACCCAGCGGCATTTTCGACGTGGACGAGTTCTATGACGTGCTGCGGGACGAGCCGCTGGACCGCTGGTACACGCTTGGCAATGTCATTGCCATTGTGGACGCGTTGCTGGAAACGCAGCTCAGCCCCCAAGGCGAGTATCTGCTGGCCAGCGAAGCCGCCAGCGCGGGCATGGTGCTGATGAGCCGCTGCCAGCTGGCCGCCCCCGGCCAGGCTGAGGCAACACTGGCGCATTTGAACCGTGCGCTGGAAGCCTGCCACTGCGCCCGCCGCTTTGCTGCGGACACCGATGCGTTGTGCAAGCCCTGGGACGCCCTGACCGACGCCGATATGCAGCGGCTGGACAGCTGTGGCCACTGTCAAGCCAGCTACGTCAAGCTGCATTTTGACGAGCACAAAGCGTTCACGTCGCTGTATTTCATGGAGCTGCACCTTACGCTGCCCCAACTACAGGATGCCGCCCGGGCACTGTTTGCTGATCCGGCCTGCGGGCATATTTTGCGCATCAAGGGCTTTTTGCAGACCGTTGACGGCTGGTGCGAACTGAATGCCACCCGCGACACGATGCACGTAGAGGCTATTCCCGATGGGCAGGAAGTGCTTATCATTATTGGTGAGGAACTGGACCGCTCGGCCATCGAAGCGCATATTGGACAGAAAACTGCCGACCAGGAGTGATTTTTGTTTGCACCTTATCGGCCCTGCCTACCTTACGGCAGGGCCTTTTGGGGCTCCAAAAGGAACACATAAAAAGCAAAATGCTGTTTGAACGAGAAACCGGCCGCAAGGTGGCCGGTGAGGGAAGTCTCAAGCCGCAAGCGTAGGAAAATCACTTATCAAACGCATTCGTCCCATAATACCAGCGGTCCACAAAAATTTCCACGACCAACGGTAATATAACAGCCATCAACAACACCCATAGGGCCACCAGGGCGCTGGCAAGGTCGTCGGTAATCACGGTCAGGGCGCGGTGCAAAATTTTACCGGCAAACACCGGCATTGGGGTGCCAAACACCTGTAGCAGGTACCCCCAGAATTCCCCCAAACTAAACGCCCCCAAATAATCGCAGGGCAGTATGGGGTTGCGGGTGTACACGCGGCGGCGCTGGTCGGCGTTGCGCCATAGCAGCTCCTTCTGCTTGATGTACCCCAAAACACCCATAATCAGCACGGCCATCCAGTAGGTGCCGCTGGCTTCGGTCCAGGTCATAGGCCGGCCCCCTTTCCGTTTGGCCCCATTCTACCCTGTATGTCGAAATTTGTCAATCTGGCGGCCGGGCTGTTGCAATTTTGCTACAATATGGTATACTGATAAAATATGCAAATTTAACTGCCAACTATGAAAAAAAGGAGTTTTTATGCTGATCCCTGTACTGCTGTTTATCGTCGGTCTGCTGTTCCTGATTAAGGGCGGCGACTGGTTCGTCGACGGCGCATCTGCGCTGGCGCGGCGTTTTCACCTGCCGGAGCTGCTGATTGGCGCGACGGTCGTTTCCATCGGCACAACGCTGCCGGAGGTCATGGTTTCCACGATGTCGGCGGTTTCCGGCCACGGCGAGATTGCCTACGGCAATGCCATCGGTTCGGTCATCTGCAACTCGGCGCTGATCGCAGCCATCACGATTGCCGTGCGCCCTGGCAAGGTTGACCCCAAGACGCTGAAAACGCCGGTTATCTTCTTCTTTATCGCCGCCGCCATCTACTGCGTGGCTGCCTACGGCTTCGGTGAATTTACCCGCCCGATGGGCTTTATCATGCTGGCAATGTTCGTGGCCTACATGGTCGCCAACGTCCGGCAGATGAAGAACGCCCCCGCAGAGGAGCATGAAGAGGAAGAAGAGACCATGCCCCTGCCCCGTATGCTGATGCTGCTGGTGCTGGGCGCGGTGCTGATCGCCATGGGCGCCAACCTGCTGGTGGACAACGGCACCCTGATCGCCCAAGCGCTGGGCGTGCCCGAAAGCGTCATCGCCCTGACCTTTGTCGCGCTGGGTACTTCTTTGCCGGAGCTGGTCACGGCCATTACTTCGCTCATCAAGGGCCACAGCGACCTGTCGCTGGGCAATGTGGTCGGCGCAAACGTCTTCAACCTCGTGCTGGTCAGCGGCGTGTCGGTCGCGCTGGCCCCCTTCACGGTGCCACAGAGCGCCACGATCTTCGGCATGAACTCCAGCCTGGTGCTGGAAATCCCCGTTATGATTGCGGTTATGGTACTGTTGACCGCGCCGGCCTTGGTTAAGGGAAAGCTTAGCCGTGTGCAGGGTGTGGCGTTGCTGGTAATTTACGCAGTGTTCTGCGGGATTCAGTTTACGCTTTGATTTTAATATGTTGCTTTGCGGGCGTCACCACCATGCGGTGACGTCCTTTTTTCGTGGCATCTTATCCAAGGCCTACCTTTTTTGTGACCAAAAGAGTACGCATAGCGGCTAGAAGCCGTAAAAAAGGGGGACACCGCATGGTGGTGTCCCCCGCCGGCCGCAAAAAGCCAATCAAAAATTATTTTTTCTTACTCTCCCAGTAAGCCTTCACCGTTTCGCACAGCAGCGCGTGGTCCTTCAAATGCGGCAAACCGGAAATAATCGCCGCACCGCGGAACTCGCTGTTGACGTACAGCGGGAAGCCGCCGCCGCAGAAGGCGTAGTGCTCCTCGTCATGCTGCCAGGGGGCCTTGGCACCGTACAGCTCCCGCTCCACGGCGGCGCGCAGGCTGGTGGTGCCGGTCAGCTGCACAGTGCGCTGCTTCTTGTCCATCCAGTTGTTGTTGGTGGCGTCGGTGCCCGGCAGGAAGGACTGATACAAAATCATGCCATCCAGCACAATGCGCACCGCAATCGGCTTGGGAGCCTTCTCCCCCGCCGCACGCAGGGCGCTGCCCAGGGCGTAGGCATCGTTAAAATCAAAGCTGTCAAACCGCACGGTGTTTTCCAGTTCGGTCAGTTCCTTTAAAAGAGCTTCATCATACATACAAAACAACTCCTTTTGCGGCAGCGCAGGCCGCCGTACAAATTTTCTCCGCCATTACTATAGCACAAGCGCCGCCAAAATGCGAGAGCAAAAATATACAAAAAGCCGCCCCAGCCTACTAACTGGGGCGGCAAATTTTTGCTGCTTAAATCAAAGCTGCGTCAGGCCTTAAGAAAGGAACCACTCGGGGCCAAGGCCGGTGACCGTAAAGGCGGTCAGGATGTACAGCAGAATGGAGCAGATGTAAGCAAACGGGATGGACAGCTTCAGGTAGTCGCGAGACTCGACCTTGGTGTAAGCCAGGCCCCAAGCGATCCAGCTCTGGGTGATGCAGGAACCAACGTTGACGGTGGTTGCCGGGATGGTGAACACGCAGAACAGGAACGGCACGCTGAAGTGACCAACGGCGGACAGCACACCCAGGGTGGCAGCGCCGCAGCCGTACAGGGTCAGGGGACCACGGAAGAAGCCCAGGATAGACAGGGCTGCAAACAGGGCGCAGACCACATACTCATTGGTGGGCATGATGCCGCCCAGAACTTCCTTGAAGTACGGGGAAGCGTAAGAAGCGCAGGTGTTGAACATGGGCAGGGTCAGCAGGAAGCCAACCAGCGGAGCGGTGTCGACCACGCCGTCATAGTACAGCTTGTTGACCAGCTGGCAGTTCTCTTTGAAAGATTTGTTCATCTTGCCGCAGAGGAACAGGGCAGCGAAACCAGCGATGACGAAGCCGCCGATAACGGAGAAGTCGAGCCAGATCTTCAGAACGACGGGAACGATGGGCAGGATCAGGGCGATCAGCGGGGCATCGGTCTGGGTGTTCTTCGGGGCAGCCTGGGCTGCCCAGGCGTGGCTCTTCTTGCCGATCTTCAGGTAGATACCGGTCAGCACGGAGACAACCACGACGCTGATGATCAGCGCATAGATGCCCCAGTGAGAGGTGTACCAGCTGAAGGAGAACTCAGGCATCTCATCAGAAGCGCAGATGAAGGCGCGCAGCTGAGAGAACTGCAGGACGGGGTTCAGGTACATACCAGCGGAGACCGAACCCATGAAGGTGAACATGGCGATTGCCTTGGGGATGCCCAGGGACATCAGGATGGGCAGGACGATAACGCCGATGGCGATAACGGGGCCGGCGCCCATCATGGCGGTGAAAATGAAGGCAGTCACAACGTTCAGCAGAACGATGGTGATGATGGGACGGTCGCCGCCCAGCTCAACAGTCTTACGGATCAGGGTGGAAGCGATGCCGGTCTCCATCAGGACGCGGCCAAACCAGGCGCCCCAGCAGACGTTGACCAGCGTGGTGCCCCAGCCTTCAGGGGCGGACTGGTAGATCTTGTTCAGGATCGAAACCAGCGTAGTGCCGGAGTCACCGCCGAACTGCAGGATGGGGTTCTCTGCAATAAACGTGGGAGATGCGACCAGAGTGCCCAGCAGAGAAAGGGCAGTCCAGACGATGGAGATGATCAGGAAGCCGATCATCAGGTTGTGACCTTTTACGCAGTAGTAGGCCAGGCCGAAAAAGGTCAGGACGAGGATAATGCCAATCACAAATTCCATAAAAAAATTCCTCCTTCTCATGGTAGTCGCTTACAAAGGTGCGTAAGCGCAATGTGATTGAAAGATCGTGCTAAGTATAGCAGATTTTGTGCAAAATAGCAATAATATATTTCAAGAAAATAGAAAAAGTTTGAAATAATCGTTAACAAACGATGTATCGCTCATTCTTTGTCCATGGTGAAAAAGTTATGAAGTACGATAGATTACCCTGCAGTTTGTAGGGATTAACCCAACCTTTATGCAATCCGCACAACTTAGCACTGCACGGGTTTTACGCTCGAAAAAGAATTTTGTCGGAATATTTGTTTTTTGGGAAATGGTGTGTTACACTATATTTAATATAGGTAGGGTGGGTTGCTGCTCCGGCCTGCAGGTGCTGGACAGCGTGCTAAAGCAGGCCGACACCGCCATGTACGAGCAGAAAAAGCTGCACAAGCGCCTGCGCAGCGAGTGAGGTGCCGCTATGACTTACGTAGTAAAACGCATAGACGAGCAGATGTACGGCTGCGAGGAACCCGCCCCGGGGGCGGAGGTTTTGGTCGATGTGACCCTGGTTGCGACCGACGGGGTGAAGCGAGTACTCCCCTACCCCGACGCGGCTTTGACCGCCGCGGATATTAACGAAGGGGATACGGCGGTTTTAACTGCTGATGGGTTGCTGAAAAAAGTATAATAACATGCAGTGCGAAAGAGGGACCACCTTGCGGTCCCTCTTTTCTTATAAAAAAGCCCTGCCGCAAAGTAGACAGGGCCGAAGCACCGAAACAAAAAATCAAGCAAATCTCCTGGTCGGTCTATACCACACCAGTGCAATCAAAATCAACAGCACGGTAAACAACAAACTGATCGGATACACCAGCATGATAGTTTGGAAGGTGCGGCTGCAGGGGAAGACAAGGTACACCTATGCCCACCATGGCCAGGCCGCCGCGTTGAACAGCTGCTCCAGCACAGCGGTAGCCGCCACAGACAGTGCAAACAGCGGCAGCTTGTTCCGAATCGACCCGTTCAGCATGTCGATCTTGTTTTCTTGATGCTTTTGAAATAGCTGTGTTGTTTTTGACCCTTCCGTTCCGTTATCCGTGTAGTTCCAAAACCGCGATCTCCCCCATTGGTACCTCGGTGCCGTCAGCCAAAATCAGCAGTCCCTCAAACTCTGCCATCTTCTTTACCATGCCGGTCACGGTGCAGTAGGCACCGCCTGCCTTGCGGGTGTCGGGCACAAAATAGCAGACTTCCACGGTAGGATGCTCTTTTTTGGTCAGTGCATCCCGCACGGTTTGCAGCGTTTCGTCCAGTGCAGCCTGCTCATACTCGTCCAGGGTGATGCGCTGGTCGGTCAGGCGGGCGGTCTCCCGCAGGGCGGCATCCAGCCCGGTCAGCGCTGCAAAGGGCGAAAACTGCGCCGCGCGGTCGGCCCGAGCCATCGGTGCGTGCTTCTGCGAGACATGATGCGGCAGGTTGATAATGTCGTCATAGCGGTGGGTCATGCCTTGTGCCCTCCGATCTGTGCGTTGCGCTCCATGGCGGTGGCACCCTCCTGCAGGTCCATGCCCTTGATGATGGCATTTTTCCCGAACTTCTTTTTAATGGCCAGCATGGCTTGTTGGCGGCGGCGCTCCCGCTCCAGCTCTTTTCCCTCGGCGGCGGCCTGCTGCTGGGCGCTTTCGGTGATGGAAAAAAAGTCCAGCTGCTCGCAGCTGTCCTTCTCACGGGCGGCGTCTTCGTCCAGCACGCGGCAGGCCACCAGGTTCACCCGCCGTACCAGCAGGCGCTTGTCTACAATGCGGTCAAAAAGCTCTGTCACAGCGTCCAAAATCAACCGCGTGGAGGAAGTGTACTGCCTTAAATTCGTTGTGCCGTGGGCATGCTTGGGGATCTGCCGCCCGTAGCGGTCGGTGGCAACAGGGCCATGGTAGGCCGCATTGCGGGTGGGGTCGGTCAGATTTTCCCGGTCGTAGCCCACGGTCAGCACCAGCTGGTTGGTCATCAGGTGTTTGTCCACCAGGTCCAGCGCCAGCTGGTCAGCCATTTCCCGCACGATAAGCCGTGCCTGGTCGGCGGGCGTGGCGCAGTGCAGCACCTGGCCGCTGCCGCAGCTGTTGGCGGCGGGCTTGTAAGCTTTGATGTCCGCGATGGTGCAGGGTTCCCAGCCCCAGGCGTGGTCGATGAGCAGCTCGGCGTTGACGCCGAATAGCCGGTAAAGCATCTCCTCGTTGTAAAAATCCTGCGGCCCGCCCAGCGAACACCGTGCTACGTCACCCATCGTGAACATATTGTGGGTCTCCAGCTTTTGGGCGATGCCCTTGCCCACCCGCCAAAAATCCGTCAGCGGGGTGTGGTCCCACAGCAGGCGGCGGTAGCGCATCTCGTCCAGCGCGGCGATGCGCACGCCGTTTTCGTCCGGCTGGATGTGCTTTGCGCGGATGTCCATGGCGACCTTGGCCAGGTACAGGTTGGTGCCGATGCCCGCCGTGGCCGTGATGCCGGTGGTGGCCAAAATGTCCAAAATCATTTTGCGGGCAAATTCTTTCGGCGTTAGGCCATATAATTTCAAGTAGGCGGTGGCGTCCAGAAACACCTCGTCGATAGAGTAGCTGTGGATGTCCTCCGGCGCGACGTACTTTAAATAAACGTTGTAGATACGTGTACTTTGCTGGATGTAGTGGGCCATCTGGGGCGGCGCGATGATGTAGTCCAGCGCCCAATCCGGGTGGTCGGCCAGCGCCCGCGCGTCGCAGCTTTTGCCGGTAAGGGTGCGGTTGGGGGCGCTCAGGCGGCGCATAGCATTGACCTGCCCCACCTTTTGGATGACCTCAAACAGCCGGGCGCGGCCGGGGATGCCGTAGGCTTTCAGTGCCGGGGACACCGCCAGGCAGATGGTCTTTTCGGTGCGGGAGGGGTCCGCCACAACGAGGTTGGTTTGCAGCGGGTCCAGCCCGCGCTCCACACACTCCACCGAAGCGTAGAACGATTTCAAGTCGATGGCCATATAAATTCTCTGCGGCATGCGGCGCGCCCCCTCTCCCCTGGTTTATATAGGTCTATTATACCGCACATCGCCCAAAAAGGCCAGAAACAAAATCAGGGAGAGAGCCGCCAGGCCCGCTCCCTGATTGGAGAATTGCTATTACACTCTCACCAACTCATACTCGGTGGTGCCAACGCCCAAGGCCTCGGCGGCCTCGATGGTGTGGGCGCCGTGGCGGCTGTTGACGCGCTCCATAAAGTGGTCACGGCCAGGGTCGGCGCTGTGCTCGACCAGGTCCAGGCAGGCGCGGTCCAGCGCGACGGGGTCCAGGCTGGACAGGATGCCGATGTCGCCCATGCAGGGGTTCTCAGCCACGGCGCAGCAGTCACAGTCGACGGACAGGTTCTTCATCACGGCCACATAGGCAATCTTGCCGGCAAAGTGGTCGGCCACGGTGCTGGCGGCGTCGGCCATGGCCTCCAGGAAGGTATCCTGCGGGCAGATGTTCTCCCACAGCACGGCCTGATCCTTGACCTTGCCGCCGGAGTGGATGTAGGCCTTGCCGGCGCTGGAAGCACAGCCGATGGACAGCTGCTTCAGTGCGCCGCCGTAACCGCCCATGGGATGGCCTTTGAAGTGGATCAAAACCAGCATGCTGTCGTAGTTTTCGATGTCCTTGCCCAGCAGGTTCTCGCTCAGGACCTTGCCATTCTTCACGGGCCAGACAACGTCAGGCCCTTCGGCATCCATGATGTCAACGTCGAACAGGTCGCTCCAGCCGTGTTTTTTCATCAGCTGTACGTGCTTGGGGGTCTCGTTGCGGGCGCCGCCGTAAGCGGTATTGCACTCGACCACGGTGCCGTGGACGGCGTCGATGACCGGCTTCATGAACTCGGGACGCAGGAAGTTCTGGTTGCCATCCTCGCCGCTGTGGACTTTAACGGCCACCTTGCCGGGCAGTTCCACGCCCAGCTGGCGGTACATCTTCAACACGGCCTCAGGGGTGATCTCCTTGGTGAAATAGACAGTAGACTTTGCCATAAAAGGTTTCCTCCTTTAAACTACATTATATCGATTGAAACCGTAGAGGCAGTTCCAAATCGCAATCAGCCAGCAACGCACCGTCGTGCAAAATTTCCTCGGCCGGGCCGTCGGCGGCAATGCGCCCTTCGTACAGCAGCAGCACCCGGTCGCAGGTATCGTAGATAAAATCCAGATCGTGGGAGGCAATCAGCATCGCACAGGGCAGTCCCCGCAAAATTTCTATTAAGTTGCGCCGGTTTTTCGGGTCCAGCGCGGCGGACGGCTCGTCCATCAAGATCAGCTCTGGGTCCAGCGTCAGGATGCCTGCGATAGACGCAAGTTTCTTCTGCCCACCGGACAGCCGGTACACCGGCCGGTCGGCGCAATCCTCGATGTGCACCTGCTGCAAGGCGCGGTGGCTGCGGGCGGCCACTTCCTTGGTCGGGTAACCGTAGTTCTGCGCCGCAAAGGCGACGTCCGCCGCCACTGTGGGCATGAACAGCTGGCTGTCCGAATCCTGGAAAATGTACCCCACTTTCCGCCGGATAGATGCCAGATTTTCGCGCTGCATCGCAAGGCCCGCCACTTCCAGCGTGCCCTGCTGCATGGGCAGAATACCCACCAGCAGCTTTAACAGTGTGGATTTGCCCACGCCGTTGCAGCCAACAAGACCCACCCGCTGGCCGGACGCAATGTTCAGGTTTATATCCTGCAAGACCGGCGCGGCGCTGTGGCCATCATAACAAAAAGTCAAGTCCTGCATCGTCAGGATAGACTCGGAATTTGCCATAATATTGTTCCCTTTTTTACAAAAGTCGTCCGGCCAGCTCAAACACCGGCACGGCGCGGAAAACGGCGCAGTAGAAAACCGTTACTGCCAAAAACAGCCAACCGCCGTGTTTTTTCTGCCCTGGCGGAAAAGATCCTGCAAAGCCCCGCAGCTGCATGCTCTCGTACACCAGCTGGGCGCGGTCGATGCTGCGCAGTAGCAGCTGCCCCAGCAGTGAGCCCCACGCCCGGAACTGGATGCCCTTTTGCCCGGGTGCGCGCAGCGTATAGGCGGTGGCAATGCGGATACCCTCCTGCAAAAGCAGCACAATGTAACGGTATATCAGTAAAATTGTGGTGGTGAGCACCCGCGGACAGTGCAATTGCTGTAAAGCCGCGCAGACGGATTCCATCCCGGTGGAGGCAATCAGCACCCACACGGCCAGAAAGCAGAACAGCCCCTTGGCCAGCAGCACGCCCAGCGAGAGCATGCCCCCGGTCACGGACAGCGGCCCCGCATGCAGCAGTACGGCGCGGTCGAACGGCAGGTTGCACAGCCCCACCACGGTTAGCAGCACAGCCACGGGTTTAAACGCCCGCAAGGCGTCGCCGGGGGTAAAGTCCGCCAACTCCAGCAAAAGCAGCGGCCAAAGTCCCATACCCAGTACGCCGGTGAGCTGATATCGCCCAAAGGACAGCGTGACGGCCAAATACACTACCGCCGCCAGCAGTTTGGGCAGCGGGGCCAGCCGGTTCAGCCAGGTATCCCGCGCGGCCAGATCGTCCAGCCGGTGAACATCCTTAATGGCCCTGTGCAGACGATCCACGTCGATGCACCGCCTTTTTTACCAGTTTTACGCCCAAAATCACCACGGCCAGCACCACGACCGCGCCGATGATGCCCGCCGCGCTGGTTCCGGCAGCTGCGTCGGAGCCTGCAAAGTTGTAGTCCGGCAGCAGGGCCGTCCATTCTTGAATACGGGCAAAAAACGCCTGCACGGGGCCGGTGGTTTCCAGTTCGGTGCTGCCGGTCAAACGCTGCAGCGACCATTCCAACCCATCGGGGAAGGCAGATGCCAGCAGCGAAAGCCCGCCTGCGACGACCACGGCCGCGCCCGCCAGCACGCCCAGCGTGCCGCGTAAGGTCAGGCGCTGCTTCTCCCCGGCGGCCACGCCGCCCTGCCACAGCAGACTGGGGCGTGCCTCGTACAAAAACGCAAGCACAGCGGCGGTAATGCAGCCTTCCACCGCGCCAATGGCGAGATGAATGGGCTGCATGGCCAGCAAAAACGCACCAAAGGGCAGCGCCGTAATGCCGGAGGCCAGCGTTTCTACGGATACCGAGAACGCCCCCAGCTGCAGCGAAAGGATGCAGCCGATCAGCGATGCGGCGATAATTTTCGCACGGTTCAGCCCTTTGCGGGTAAAGGCGCGCCAGATCAGCCCGCCCACAAAACAACCGTAGAACGCCATATTCCAGATGTTGGCCCCCAACGCCATCAGGCCGCCGTCGGCAAACAGCAGGCATTGGATGAGCAGCACGCCGATCATCGTCAAAAACGCGGCGTAGGGACCCACGATGGCGGCCAGCAGCATGCCGCCGCACAAATGACCGCTGGAACCCGTGCCGGGGATGGTAAAATTGATCATCTGGGCGGCAAAAACAAAGGCACCCATCACGCCCATCACGGGCACGGCCTTGTCATCGGGCTGCTGGTTCAGCTTGCGCACCGAGCGCCCCGCCGCCACCGCCGAACAGGCGTACATGACTCCGGCAACACCCGGCGCCAATAATGCGTCTGCCATATGCATGGTTAGTCCTCCTTATTTTCGGCCAGTTCGCGCAGGACCTGGCGTGTTACATCTTGATAGGAGCGGCCCGTGCGCTTGCAGATGGCCTTGATGCTCTCATACTCGGGATAGCAGCGCTCTTCTACATCCTCGAAAACTTCGTTCCCATTGCAATGGGGCACCAGGCACATTTTGACCTCTACATCACCCAGTGAGGTGGGAATGGTGTAAATATGGCGCTTCAAGATGCTGCGCTCCATCCGCACGCGGCGGATGCCGATGGTGGTGGTCTCCGCAAAAATGATTTCTTCCAGTGCGGGAATGTCCTCCTCCAGGCAAAGCACGGTCAAAAGGTACGCAGGACGGTTCTTTTTCATGTAGACCGGGCTGTACTGCACGTCCCGTGCACCCGCGGCCAGCAGCCGCTCCATCACGTAGCCCAGCGCTTCGCCGGTGGTGTCGTCGATGTTGGATTCCAGCTTGTAGATGACGTCCTGCGCGGCATACTCGCTGCCTGCGGGGCGGATGAGCATCGCCCGCACCAGGCCGGGCAGTTCCTGCTCCCGCTTTCCGGCGCCGAGACCAATTTTGGAAACGGTGAATTCGGCGGGCAGCTGGTCGCTGGTACGCACGGCGGCAGCAATGGCCGCGCCGGTGGGGGTGACGTACTCGCCCTTGGCGCCGGTGATGTGCAGGTTCAGGTGCTCAGCGGCGGCAATGTTCACCACGGCGGGCACCGGGATGGGCAGCACGCCGTGGGCACAGCGGATGCTGCCGGTGCCCTCGTACAGCACGGGGACGATGACGTCCTCGATGCCCAGATTGTCCAGGCATACGGCCGCAGCGGTGATGTCCACGATGGAATCCACCGCGCCGACTTCGTGAAAGTGCACGGTTTCCAGCGTAGCACCGTGGGCCTTTGCCTCGGCCTGGCCCAAAATGGTAAAGATGCGCACGGCCGTGGCGCGGGCGCGGTCGGTCAGATCGGCTTTGTTCAGGATGTTCAGCACCTCGGCCAGCCCGCGGTGTACGTGGTGATGGTGGCCGTGAGTGTGTTCGTGGACATGTTCATGGTCGTGGCAATGTTCAGCCTCGTGGTCGTGGCAGCAATGCCCATGGCGGTGCGCATGTCCATCCTCGTCATGATGGTGGTCGTGCTCGTCATGGTTGTACTCATGCACATCGTGGGTGTGGCCGCACTCCTCCACCCCGCCGTACAGGTAGGCCGTATCGTGGTCGTGGTTCTCGTGCTCGGCGTCCAGCACCACGTCAAAATCGCAGGCGTCCAGCCCGGCCTTTTTCACTCGGCTGATGTTGATGCTGAACCCATCCAGCGGCAGGCTGGCCAGCGCTTTGCGCAGCACAACCTCGTCCGCGCCCAGGTCCAGCAACGCCGCCGTGACCATATCGCCGCTGATGCCGGAGTAACATTCCAGATACAGGGCGTCTTTTTTTTCATTCATACGTTAATCCTCTTTCGTGCCCAGGGCCAGGCGGTTGATTTGGGTGGCCAGATACCCGGCACCGTAGCCATTATCGATGTTGACGGTGGCAATGCCGTTGGCGCAGGAGTTGATCATCGTCAGTAGTGCGGAAAGCCCGCCGAAGCTGGCCCCGTACCCCACCGAGGTAGGCACAGCAATGACCGGGTTCTGCACCAGCCCTCCGATGACGCTGGCCAGTGCCCCCTCCATGCCCGCCACGGCAACTACGCAGTTGGCGCGCTGGATAGGTTCCAGGTTGCCCAGCAGGCGGTGCAGCCCGCTGACGCCCACATCGTAGATGCGCTCCACTTTCGTGCCGAAAAACTCGGCCGTCTGGGCGGCTTCCTCGGCCACGGCGATGTCGGCAGTGCCGGCAGTGCAGACGGCCACGCAGCCGCGCAGCACCTTGCCGGGCTTTTCTACCTTTATAATGCGGGCAATGGAATCGTACACTGCACTGGGGCAGACGGCCTTGACCAGTTCAAACTGGTGGGGTGTGGCACGGGTGCCCAGTACCTCACCGTCTTCGGCGGCCAATTTTTCAAAAATGCTCGACAGAAATTCGTCGGCCTTGCCGCTGCAAAATACCACCTCGCCAAAGCCGGACCGCAGTTTGCGGTGGGTGTCCAGCTTGGCGTAGCCCAATTCCTCGTAGGGGGCGCGGCGGAAAAACTGCTCGGCGTCCTCGACGCTTATCGCACCGCTGCGCACCTGCTCCAACACTTGTTTTGCGTCCATAGCATCAGCCTTTCAGGTTCAGGGTCTCGTTCATGCTGCCCATGCGGTAGCCCTGCAAGTCCATAGTAACATACGTAAAACCGTATTTTTTAAACTCGGCCACGATCTGCTCACGGTTTTGCAGCAGCTTTTCAAACTCGGCGGGCAGCACCTCGATGCGGGCGATCGTACCGTGGATGCGCACCCGCAGCTGGTGAAATCCCAGGTCCAGAAGCAGCTGCTCGGCCTTGTCCACCATGCCCAGCTTTTGCGCGGTGATCTCCTCGCCGTACACAAAGCGGGAGGACAGGCAGGCGAAGGACTGCTTGTCCCAGGTGGGCAGCCCCAGCTGGTGGGAGTAGTCGCGGATCTCCTGCTTGGTCAATCCTACGTGGCGCAGCGGGCTTTTGACCTGCAGCTCGGCCACGGCCTGCAAGCCGGGGCGGTAGTCGCCGTTGTCGTCCATGTTGGAGCCTTCGGCTACGTACTGCAAATCGTTTTCTTTCGCAACTGCGATAATTTTCTCGAACAGTTCATGCTTGCACAGGTAGCAGCGGTTCTTGGGGTTATGGGAGAAGCCCTCGATGTTCAGCTCCTCGGACTCAACGATGACTTGCCTGATGCCCTCGGCCTTGCAGAAGGCAGTGGCCTCCTCCAGTTCCCGCTTGGGGAACGAGCAGGACTTAGCTGTCACGGCGATGGCCTTGTCGCCCAGCGTATCGTGGGCGACTTTCAGCAAAAAGGTGGAATCCACCCCGCTGGAAAACGCCACCGCCACACTGCCCAGCTCACGCAGATAGTCTTGCAATGCTTGTAATTTATCCATAGGTAACAGGTCCTTTCCCTGGGGTTGTTTTCACTACCAGTGTAGCATTAAACGCGGGTTTAATGTCAATAGTCTTTGCTGTTTTTTTATAAAAAAAGAGAGGCCAGAACGTGGCCCCTCTTGAAAGCGAGAAACTATAAACGAACAAATTAACCAAGGCAGATCCCCATAGCCCGGGCAACATTGAGCATATCACAATCTCCCGGCACGCCGCGGGTCTTGCCGGCGATGTCTACCAGCGGGTTGGCAGTAACGTGGGTTGTTCACCATGGCAACGGTCACACCGTAGTGTTCGTCGGCAACCAGCCGGGCGGCATAGGTGCCAAACTGGGTGGCCAGCACGCGGTCATAGGCGCTGGGGCTGCCGCCGCGCTGCATATGGCCCGGCACACAGATGCGGGTCTCGGCACCGGTCAGCTCCTCCACCTGCTTGGCAATGCGGTTGGTGGCGGTGGTGTAACCGGCAGCGGCGCGCTTGGCGGTCCACTCTTTGCGCTTCATCTTGGCCTCTTCCTGAGAGAACGCGCCCTCGGCCACGGCCAAAATCGAGAAGTTCTTGCCTGCCTTGGCGCGGTTTTCCACTGCGGCAGCAACCTTTTTAATGTCGTAGGGCAGTTCGGGAATCAGGATGATGTCCGCACCGCCTGCAATGCCGGAATACAGCGTCAGCCAGCCGGCCTTGTTGCCCATGACCTCAATGCACATTACGCGGCTGTGGCTGCCCGCAGTGGTGTGGATGCGGTCAATAACGTCAGTGGCAATGTCCACAGCGGTGTGGAAACCGAAAGTAACATCGGTGCCGTAAATGTCATTGTCGATCGTCTTGGGCAGGCCGATGATGTTCAGACCCTCCTGGCTGAGCAGGTTTGCCGTTTTGTGGGTGCCGTTGCCGCCCAGGCAGAGCAGGCAGTCCAGCTTGGCGTCCTTGTAGGTCTTTTTCATGGCGGCAACCTTGTCCACCTTGTCTTCCTCGACCACACGCATCTTTTTAAAGGGGGTGCGCTTGGTGCCCAGGATGGTGCCGCCTACCGTCAAAATGCCGGAAAACTCATCCGGTGCCATGACGCGGTAGTTGCCGTTGATCAGGCCGTCATAACCGTTCAGAATGCCAATGATCTCCACCTTGTCGCCCATGCGCTGATACAGCGCTTTGGCCACGCCGCGGATGGTTGCGTTCAGGCCGGGGCAGTCGCCGCCGGAAGTCAGGATGCCAACACGAATCGCCATAAGAAAACCTCCCTGATAGATATTTTATTATAGTATAAATGTACGCCGTTGGGGCAGGCTTGTCAAGTTTCTTCGCGGTATTTCTCCATCATCTCTTTAAACAAAAAGGCGGCAGACGGCGGTGTGTAGGTAATGGCATTGGCCGATGGGAAGCCTACGGCGATTACGGGAACGGCAGCAGCTACGGCAGACGTGGCACGCATTACGTTCGCGGACATTATAGCCGCGACAATGGCAGCCTTGTGCACCGGCTGGAAGACATGATGCAGACTGCAGACGCCCGTGATCGTGATCTTCTTCGCAGATGCATTGACGAGTTGAAACGATAAGAAAAGGGGCGCGGCTATGTACGACAGGCGAGAAATTGACGGCGCGATTGCAGAATTGGAGAATGCCGAGCCGACAATGCAGCGCGTGCTTGATGCGTTGGATGCGTTGAAGCGAGAGTCACCGGAGGCATATAAGAAACTGTTGCATGACATTAAAAATATCAGAAGTGTGTACTAAAGTGTGTACTGATAAAGCAAAAGAGCGTTAAAACTTACGTTTTAACGCTCTTTTTACAAGTCGGAGTGACGGGATTCGAACCCACGGCCTCTTGGTCCCGAACCAAGCGCGCTACCAACTGCGCTACACCCCGAAAAAAAATCCGCAGCAACTTTGCTGCTGCGGTGGTTGGGGATGAGAGAATCGAACTCCCACAAACGGAGTCAGAGTCCGTCGCACTACCATTATGCGAATCCCCATCGCAATCATCGTTGTGGGCGTCTGCCCTCAACGCTCATATATTATAGCGTGTGGGAAACCGTTTGTCAACAGCTATTTCAAACTTTTTTGCAAAAATCTGTAAAAATCCGAAAATCCGCGCAGCTGCGCCTTACTTTTTTGCCCCGCCTGCGTGCACCAACTGCTCTTGCTGGCGGAAAAGATGCGCGCGTACACCTGGGGCACGGCCATCGACAGCGACCACACCGACGCGCAGAACACGAACGCGATGATGGTCACGTGCCATATCCCCTTTTTCAGCTGGTCGGCGGTGTAGTTCTTATCACCGCAGGTGACGCATGATTCCAAAATAATTATTCCAGATAAAAATCCCGCAGCGCGGCCAGGCGTGCCGTGGTCAGGCCGTATTCAGCCTCAAAATACGCCTCATAGCTGGGGTACTTTTCCAGCAGTACGTCGATGGACCCTGCCCCCATCGATTCGCTTACGCCCTCCACAGGCAGCAGCAGGTCGTACTGGTCGGCGGGTTTATCCTGCATGAATTTATCGATGATGGCTTTGCGGTAAACGTTCGTCAGCATGTAGTCGGCGATGGCATCCTCCCGGCTCACACCCAGCGCCAGCAGTACCAACATAGCGGCAATGCCGGTGCGGTCCTTGCCGCAGGTGCAGTGGAACAGCAGCGGTACGCGATGCTCCTCCAGCAGGCGGAACAGCTCATGGTAGGCCGGGTTGCCGAAAGGCATCTGCTTGTACAGGTCAGTGAACCAGTAAAAATCGTGTACGGGGTGACCGGCGCTCGTCCGGGGTCCACTTTTTGGGGAAGAAGGTGGTGGATAATGCAATGGCGATCGGAGGAACCATGCCGCCGACCATAACGGAAGCCATGACCTCATAGTTGCCGGAAGCAAGGGCTGCAGTGCCGAACAGGTAACCAGCTTTGTTGAAGGGGCCGCCCATATCAATGCTCATCATAACAGCAGAGACAGCGCCCAGCAGGATGGCAGAGGTACCGCCCAGGGAGTTCAGCCAGTTGGTGATAAAGTCGTTGATGATGCCCATGACCGGGTTGATGCCGCACATGAACACGCCCATCACAAACACACCGCCCAGCGGGTAGATCAGCATGGGGCGCAGGCCGCTGACGCTTTTGGGGAGCTTTTCGGTGATCTTTTTCAGGAAAAGGACTACATAACCGGCCACAAAGCCAGCCAGCAAGGCAGCCAGGAAACCACCGGAAACGCCATCCACCTGGCAGTTCAGCAGGCCGGTAAAGTTAGTGCCGTTCATAGCCAGCACACCGCCGGCAAAGCCGACAGCCAAAGCGGGTTCACCGGCAATAGAAATGGCAACGTAAGAAGCCAGGATGGGCAACATGTAGTTGAATACAGCGGAGCCGACCGTCTTAAAGAATGCGGCAGCCGGGGTGTTCATGCCAAAGTTGGCGGGGTCAATGCTGTAATCATCCAGCAGGTAAGCAATGGCAATCATGATGCCGCCGCCCACAACAAAGGGGATCATGTGGGAGATGCCATACATCAGGTGCTTGTACAGGGTGTGGCCAAGGCTGTCCTTTGCGGAACCGCCCCGGTTCTGCTCCAGCAGGTTCTTGTCAGATTCGCGCACGGTGGAATGGAACACCGGAACTTTGCCGTCCAAAACGCTCTGCAGCAGCTGCTCCGGCTTATGGATGCCATCATCCACATGGGCGAACAGCACCGGCTTGCCGTCAAAACGGGCGGTTTCCACATTTTTGTCAGCTGCCACAATAATGCCATCGCAGGCGGCAATCTCATCGGCGGTCAGCACATTCTGGGGGCCATCAGAGCCATTGGTTTCAACCTTGCAGGGAATGCCAAGCTTCTGAGCGGCCTTGTTCAGTGCTTCGGCGGCCATGTAGGTGTGGGCAATGCCGTTGGGGCAGGCGGTAACGGCCAACACGCGGTAGGTGGTAGGCAGCTCTTCCTGAGTAAAGCTCTCGTTGCCGAACTGGGCTTCCTCCTGGGCGTCAATCGTATCCAAAAATTCTTTGGGCGTTTTGGCGGCGTGCAGCTTTTCGACAAAGTCGTCGTTCATCAGCATCTGCATCATGCGGGCCAGCATGTCAATGTGCAGGCTGCCGTTTTCCGGTGCGGCAATCATAAACAGCAGATCCGTCTTGCCGTCATCGTCAGCATTGTACTGCACGGGGGTCTTCAGGCGCAGGGCAGCCAGGCTGGGGCGGGTCACGCAGGCGGCGCGTGCATGCGGCACCGTAATGCCGTTATCCACATAGGTGGAAGCCTCCGCTTCACGCGCATAAATGGCAGCTTTGTACGCGGCTTTGTCGGTCAGGTTGCCGTGGGTGGCCTGCAGCTCCACCAGTTCGTCAATGATCTGCGCCTGGTCCGCTGCGGCAGAATCCAGCGCAATGGATTGGATGTTGAATAGTTCCGTGATACGCATCTTTCCTTCTCCTTCTACATGTTTTGCATTCACTGGGGTGGTAACAAAGAAATAGACTGAATTTTCGACTTTTCAGATCAGCCTGAATCATTCAATGGCTTTCAGCAGGGCATCAATATCGCGGCGCTCGGCAAGGCCCAGGCTGAATGCCGTTGCGCTGCCGCAGGCGGTGCCAAGGCGCAGGGCGTAAGAGTAGCTCCCGCTTTGCAGGTAACCGGCAATAAAACCGGCTACCATGCTGTCCCCAGCGCCAACGCTGTTTACCACTTTGCCTTTTGGGGTGCCAATGCGGTGCACCGCACCGGTTTCATCCAGCAGCAGGGCACCATCGCCCGCCATGCTTACCAGAACATTGCGTGCACCACGCTGCTGCAATTTCCGGGCAGCCTGGGTAATCTCTTCATCACGATTGAGCTCTTTGCCAAAGATCTCACCCAGTTCATGGTTGTTGGGTTTGATCAAAAACGGGTGGTAGGGCAGTACCTTTACCAGCAAATCACGGGTGGCATCCACCACAAAGCGGATGCCGCGGCCATCCAGCCGAGCCAGAATCTGCTGGTAAACATCCTGCGGCATGCTGGAAGGAATGCTGCCGGCAAGTACCAGAATGTCACCCTCGCCCAGTTCTTCCAGATTGTCCCACAGGGCCTGCATGGCTTCGGGAGTAATGTTCGGGCCGGAACCGTTGATCTCGGTCTCTTTTGCGCCCTTTACCTTAACGTTGATTCGGGTCATGCCGTCCGGCAGGCGGATGAAGCGGGTTTTCAGGCCGGAAAGCTGCAAGCCGCGCTCCAGCCAGGCACCAGTTTCGCCAGCTGTAAAGCCAAGGGCGATGCTTTCGCACCCAAGCTCCCGCAAAACGCCGGAAACATTGATGCCCTTGCCGCCAAACTGGCAGGCTTCGTCTGAGGTGCGGTTGATCTCGCCAACCGCCAGGGGGGCAGTCAGATGCAGAACGTAGTCGATCGCAGGATTAAATGTGACGGTGTAGATCATACGGAACACTCCTTTACAAAGGTAAGCTGTGCGTACCGGGGGTCCGGGCAGTGGTTGGTCAAAATGGCCCCGCAGCCAATATCCCCGATCACGGCGGAATATACCATATCAAACTTTGTGTTATCCACCAGAAACCAGCGTTCCCGCGCGCGCTGCAATGCGGCGGTTTTGATGCTGGCTTCCTCCGGGTCCGGCGTGGTAAAGCCCTCCGCAGGGCTTACGCCGTTGGCACCCATAAACGCTTTGGTAAAGTTGTAGTGCTGTAAAGCGGCCAGCGTTTCCGGCCCGGTAATGGCTTCCGTGATGGGGCGCACCTGCCCGCCGGGCAGGTAGGTGCGGCAGCCCTTTTGCACCAGCATGCGCGCATGGGCAATGCCGTTGGTCACATAGGCAGCCTGCAGGGCAGGGCCCTCCAGCGCGGCGGCCAGCGCCAGCGTGGTGCTGCCGGCATCCAGAAAGATAAAGTCTTTCTCGGTGATCATTGCGGCGGCGGCGCGGGCAATCAGACGCTTTTCTTCCACAGACTGTTCCTCGCGGGCCGCCATGGGGGGCTCATCCGCCAAAACGGTGCGCCCAACCAGCGTGGCCAGGGCATACTGCGTTACTGGGGAACTGATGTTGTATTGCCGCCCATCGGTGCCGGTGAGGGTTTTCGTCACGGCGGTCTCGCCCTCGATAATCAAATACATTCCTGGCGCAGCCTGGCAGACGATGGGAACATAATGATCCTCGTACTTGAGAGCACAGCGCAGGAGACTTTCGGCCAGCGTGCCGTCTGCCAGATGATACACATACAGCACTTGCCGCTCATCCTGGCGGGCCAGCAAAAACACATCCTCGTCATACACGCTGTCCAGCGTCATCTCTTGTGGAAGCTCAGCCACCGTCTGCACCTCGTCTGTGCCTAACGGCTGGCGCAGCAGGCGGGTGCCGTCCACCCACCACAGCGCATCCCCGGCTAACTTCCGCAGCGGACCAAAGGTATACACCGCCCCCTCGGCCAGCACGATCTCACTGCCGGTGGCAGGGTCCAGTGCGCAGAGTGTCTCGGTTAAATAGGGCTTCAGATCGTTAAAATTGTCGACACTGTAATAAGCATACACAGGCTCCGGGCAATCAGCGCCGGGCACCCGCCGTGTGAGCAGCAGCTTGCCATCCCAGGTACCCAGCAGCTGGCCGCCGTACTCGTCCCAGGTCGTGACGGTCTCTACCGTGTCGGCGGCCGGGTTCAGCCGAAGCAGGCGGCGCTCGTCCAGACGGGCGGGATCATCGGAGACCATACCGCCTTTGGCATATAAGTACTGTTCGTCGGCGGCTATGGGTGCCCAACCGGCAAGGTACCATCCCTGCGGGAAGCTGACCGCCCCGGTCTGGTTTCTGTCAAAATCCGTCACCACCAGCGCCGGAGTGTCGGTCAGCATGCCGGACCAGCTCCAGACGATTTGCGCATCGTCAACCTGCAAATTGCCCACCCGGCCGTTCATGGGCAGGCTGTCTGGGGCAGAAATCTCCCGCTCCTCGGCTTCGGCAAAATCGATCACGGTGCCGTACCACACATCCGTTTCATCGTACCCGACCTGATACCAGCCGTATTTGTTCGTCGCACCCAGCATGTGCAGCGTGCTTGCGCCATCTTCCGCAACCACCACCGCGCCGCTTTCCGCTGTCTGAGCGGCATCAGATGCCGAAAAATCAACATCCATACGCGCATTATGACCTGCGCCGCAACCAGATAAAGTACAAACTGTAAAAACCAACAATAAAAATACAAAACGAGATTTCACGCAACATCGCCTCCTTTCCCCTACCCTAACACAGCTATGTTTCCAATTTGTGTCAGGCAAGAACAAAGCGCAGGGCAAAACGCCCCGCGCTGGATGGGTATGTGTAAAAATCAGTTGCCGTCATCGTACTTGGCCATGGGTACGTTGGCGTACTCGTCGGGCAGCTCGGGCGGCAGGGTCTGCATGTACTCGTGCATGGCCTCGGCCACCTTTTTGCTGTAGGCCACGGCCTCGACTACGGTGCGCGCGCCCTTGACGGCATCGCCGCTGGCAAACACGCCGGGCATGCTGGTGTGGCCCAGCTCGTCGGTCACAAACAAGCCACGCTCGTTGGTTTTCAGGTCGTGTTCGCTCTCGGTGATGGTGGTGCAGGGACCCTGGCTGATGGAGACGATCACGCTGTCGGACGGGTATAGTTCCTCGGTGTCCGGGATGTCGGTCAGGGTGCCGTCCTCGGCTTCGTTCAGGTCGCGGAACACCACGCCCTTGTCAGTGATCTCCACCGGTTTTTTGTTAAAGTGGAAGTTGACGCCTTCCAGCTTGGCGTAACTGGCCTCGTACTCGCTGGCGGTGATCTTCTTGGACAGCGAGAAGCACTCCACATGGCGGGTGCCGTGGCGCAGGGCGGTACGGCAGACATCCATGGCGGCGTTGCCTGCGCCGATGACGATCAGGCGGCGGCCCAGGTGGTAGACGTCAGGGTTTTGCAGGTAGTTGATGGCATAGTGTACGTTGCCCAGGCTCTCGCCCTTGATATGCAGCGTGTTGGGACGCCATACGCCGGTGCCGATGAAGATCGCCTTGTACCCATCGCGGAAGAGGTCCTCCAGCCGCAGGGCCTTGCCCACGTCGGTGTTGGGGCGGACTTTAATGTCCTTCAGGCGCAGGTGGCGGTACTCGAAGTCGTCCAGCACACTTTTGGGCAGACGGAACTCAGGGATGCCGTAGCGCAGCACGCCGCCAATCTTATCCTTGCCTTCAAAAATGGTCACCTGATAGCCGTACCGCGCCAGGATGACCGCGATGGTCAAACCAGCCGGGCCGCTGCCGATGATGGCGGCCTTTTTACCGTTGGGGGTGGCGGGACCTTTGGTCATCTGGCTGGCGTAGGTAGAGGAAATGTAGTTCTCGATGACCGAGAAATGCACGGGCGCTCCCTTTTTGCCCAGCACACAGTGGCCCTCGCACTGGTTTTCATGGTTGCACACCAGCGAGCAGACGGTGGTCAGGGGTTATTCTCAAACAGCATCTTGCCGGCGTCGTCCAGTTTGTTGTCCTTCAGCAGGCGGATGACCTCGGGAAAATGTTGTTGGGCGTTTGCAGCAAATCCGCAGCACCGGGGCACAATGTTTCGGCGGCTGCGGCACGGGCGGCGGCAAAGGGCAGGCCGCTTTCCAGCTGGCCGCGCAGCGCCGCCGGGAACGCCGCACTGCACAGCGCGGCAGCCGCTGCCTGCAAGGGGGCGGGCTCCGGGGTTTCGGCACCGAACGCAAGGGTATCGCACCCCAGCGCGGCCAGCAGATGTACCCCGGCAGCGGCAAACTGTTCTGCGCTGGCGTTGGCATAGGGCGCAGGCAGCGCCACCACCAGGTCCGCCCCGGCAGCCAGCGCTGCGCGCACCCGCACAGCTTCCGGCAGGATGGGTACCCCACCGCGCTGCACAACGCCGGTGCTCATGCACACCGCGATGGTACTGGCCCCCCGCTGCCGCAGCATGCGCAGCTGCAATGCGTGGCCGCTGTGGAACGGGTCATACTCTGCAATGATGCCGACAAAATTCATATCGTCTACCCCTGATTCTTCGCAAATTCTGTTCGCTTGTGCCGAAAAGAGCCTTGCAATGTTTTCTGCTTCATTATATAATAAATTTGTCTGATACAAAAGGGCCAATACAAAAACCGGGTCCCGCCCGGCATGGTTCTTAAATTTTGAAGGAGGACAAATCCAATGAAGATCCTTGTTATCAACTGTGGTTCTTCCAGCCTGAAATATCAGCTCATTGATATGCAAGGCGAGAAGGTGCTGTGCAAGGGCCTGTGCGAGCGCATTGGCATGGAAAGCAGCATGATTACCCATGAAGCCAACGGCAATAAAGCCACCACCCCGGCCATCTTCCCCACTCACACCGAAGCATTTGCTGAGGTTGTGAAGAAGATGACCACCGGCGATGGCAAGGTCATTGATGATGTCAGCGAGATCAACGCCATCGGCCACCGCGTGGTTCACGGCGGCGAAAAGTTCCAGGCCAGCTGCCTGATCACCCCCGAAGTGATCGAGACCCTGCGCGAGCTGAGCCCCCTGGCCCCGCTGCACAACCCTGCCGGCATCCTGGGTATCGAGGCCGCCAAAAAGGTCTTTGGCGATATCCCCAATGTTGCCGTGTTTGATACCGCTTTCCATTCCACCATGCCGCCGAAGGCTTTCATGTACGCCATCCCGTATGAATATTACGAGAAGTACGGCGTGCGCCGTTACGGCTTCCACGGCACCAGCCACAAGTACGTCAGCTACCGCGCTGCCGAATATCTGGAAGAGCCCATCGACCGCCTGAAGCTGATCACCTGCCATCTGGGCAATGGTTCTTCCATTGCTGCAGTTGACCAGGGCAAGGTTGTGGATACCTCTATGGGCATGACCCCGCTGGCCGGCCTGATGATGGGCACCCGCTGCGGCGATATCGACCCTTCTGTGGTCAACTACCTGAAGTACACCCTGAACATCACCGGCCACCAGCTGGACGAGATTCTGAACAAGAAGTCCGGCCTGCTGGGTGTCTCCGGCGTTTCCAGCGACAAGCGTGACGTTGAGGCAGCAGCCGCCGCCGGCAACCCGCGCGCACAGCTGGCCAGCGATATGCTGAACTACCAGATCAAGAAGACCATCGGCAGCTACATTGCCGCTATGGGCGGTGTTGACGCCATTGTGTTCACCGGCGGTATCGGCGAGCATGACGCCGACTCCCGCGCCAAGATCTGCCACCACGTGGCCGTCCTCCTCAATGTCGATCTTGCAGTTGAAGTTGGCGCACATTTCCTGAATGACCTTGCCGCCCTTACCGATGACGTCCTTGATCTTGTCAACGGGGATTTGCATGCTGAACATCTTGGGTGCATACTTGGAAAGCTCTGCGCGCGGCTCGGCAATGCAGGGCTTGATGATCTCGTCCAGGATGAACAGGCGGCCCTTGCGGCACTTTTCCAGTGCTTCGGCCACAATATCATAGGTCAGGCCGTCCACCTTAATATCCATCTGGATAGCGGTAATACCGCGGCGGGTGCCGCCAACCTTAAAGTCCATATCGCCGTGGAAGTCCTCCACGCCCTGGATATCCAGCATGGTCATCCAGCGGCCGCCGTGCAGCGGGTCGCCATCGGTGATCAGGCCGCAGGAGATACCGGCAACCGGTGCCTTGATGGGCACACCAGCATCCATCAGGGCCAGGGTGGAAGCGCAAATAGAAGCCTGAGAAGTGGAGCCGTTGGAGCTCATGATTTCAGAAACGGTACGGATGGTGTACGGGAACTCTTCCATGCTGGGCAGCACGGGGATCAGGGCACGCTCCGCCAGGTTGCCGTGGCCGATCTCGCGGCGGCCGGGGCTGCGGGGTGCGCGGGCTTCGCCGGTGGAGTACGGCGGCATGTTGTAGTGATGGATGTAGCGCTTGAGCGGGGTGTCGGACAGGTCGTCCATCATCTGGGCATCTTTGGTGGAGCCCAAGGTGCAGATGGTCAGGGCCTGGGTCTGGCCGCGGGTGAACAGGCCGGAGCCGTGCACACGGGGCAGCACACCGACTTCGGCGGCCAGCGGGCGGATCTCATTGATGCCGCGGCCGTCAACACGCTTGCCTTCTTCCAGCAGCCAGGTGCGCACAACCTTTTTCTGCAGCTTATAGCTGATCAGATCCAGGTCGGCGGCGTTCAGTTCGGGGTGTTCCTCGGCAATAGCATCCATGATGGGCAGCATGGCGGCATCGCGGACGTTTTTGTCGTCGGTGTTCATGGCAGCCTTGACATCTTCCAGGTGCTTGGCGTACACATCCGCCAACAGAGCGTGGTCCAGTTCCACCGGGGTAAAGCTCTTCTTCGGCTTGCCGATCTCTGCAACAATGCCGTTCATAAAGGTGAGCAGCTTTTTGATTTCCTCATGGCCAGCCTTGATGGCGTCCATCATGACCTCTTCGGTCACTTCGTTGGCGCCGGCTTCAATCATGACGATCTTTTCCATGCTGGCAGCCAGGGTCAGGGCCAGGTCAGAGCGCTCGCGCTGCTCCTTGGTGGGGTTCAGCACAATCTCGCCGTCCACATAGCCGACTGCCACGCCGCCGATGGGGCCATTCCAGGGGATATCCGACATGGCAATGGCGAGAGACGCGCCGTTCATACCGGCAATCTCAGGGGAGCAGTCCGGGTCAAGGCTCATCACAGTCATGGTCACGCAGACATCGTTGCGCATATCCTAAAGAAAAGAACGGGCAAGGTGCATATGCACCCGTTGGGAACAGCGGGCGGATGGGGCGGAAATTACTTGCGCAGACCCAGTTCAGCGATCAGAGCACGGTAACGGTTGATGTCCTTCTTCTGCAGATAGGCCAGCAGGTTACGGCGGCGGCCGACCATCTTGAACAGACCACGACGGCTGTGGTTGTCGTTCTTGTTGGTCTTCAGGTGCTCAGTCAGGTGGTTGATGCGTGCGGTCAGCAGCGCAACCTGAACTTCCGGAGAACCGGTGTCACCCTCATGGATGGCGGCTTTTGCAATGATGGGCTGTTTTTCGATAGCAGACTTCTGGCTCATGGTAAATACCTCTTTCAAAAAAATATAGATTTGCCGAAAGCGCAGTAAGGGGTAGTTGGAACCCTAGAGGCATACGCCCCAAACCGAGCCACGGTAACAGTCATAAGTATACCATACCCTCCCCCAAATTACAAGGGGCAGGATGCAGGTATTTTACAATTATTTTGCAGACTTATCCTCTGCCCAGCGCAGCGCGGTGATAAAGCCGACCGCAGCCAGGGGCAGCAGGAAAACAAAGAACGGGAAGCAGTAGCGGCTCTTGGTCTCCCAGACGAGCTGGAAGAGAAAGCCTCCGAAAAACGCGATGCCAAGCAGCTGCGCCCAAACAGCACCGCCGGTTTTGCGGCGCAGCGCCAAAGTGCCGCAGCCGGCAAAGAGATATACAAAAGTCAGCAGTGCCCGCAACACGGCCTGTACCGGGGCAAACAGCACACCGCCGCCCAACGCGGTGGCCAGCCAGCCCACGCCCCCGGCCACCGTGATGGACGGGCCGTTCATCGTCAGGGCCTCAAACCAGGGGTCCAGCCATTGCCAGGCGGTCTTTTGCAGGAAGAACTTGACCTCCTTGGGGTTGTGCAGGTAGGTGTTCCAGTACTCGCCAATGCCTTTGACCGCCGCCGCATTGGCGGCGGTGGTGTCGGCATTGTTGTCCCAGAATAGGTTCCAACTGCTTCCATCGAAACCGCCTGGCCCATAATAGGTACCGCTGTGGATACCCATAAGCACCGTGGCGCTGGCAGGCATGCCGGTGGAGTATGGAATCGGCACACGGCTGAAAAATACCGATTGGCCGATATTTTCCACGGCTACCGGCACGGCCAGCAGCAACGTTGCCAGCACAAGACCGCGCAGCAGCTGCTTGCCGCTGCGCCCAAAGCCGGAAAACGCAGCCACGATGCAGACAGCAATGATAAAGATCAGCGCCGACTGATAGGCCAGTACGGCCAGTGGGAACAGCACAAAGGGCAGTGCCAGCCAGCTCGATTTTCCGCCTTTTATAAAACGCAGCAACCCGTAGCCGCCCCACAACACCATGGCCGGGGCCGGTAAAGTGCCATACACAAAAGAGGCATACATCGGAATGGGAACAAACAGCAGGCAGAGCACTGCGCAAAGCAACTGGGTGCGAGGCTTGGCACCAAACTCCCTGACAATGCAACAGAGCGCCAGCAGGCAGGCCGGGGCGGAAATGGCACCAAACAGCGACCATGCCCGCAGCGCACCGTTGCCGAACAACCGGATAAACGGCTCCATAAACAGTGCCATAGCACCCTGATAGGGGCAGGTCTGGAAATAAGTCCAGCCGTAACTGTCTGGTGCATAAGCAGAAAAATCCCCGCTCGCCAGCGCCTCAGCCATCTTCCAGACTGTCTCCTGGTCATTCGCCGGGTAGATCTGCTGGGAGAACACCCACCACAACGCCAGCGCAAATTCCAGTACAGCCGCCCCGGCAATCAGCCGGTTGGTTTTTTTCTGGTCATCCAGCCCGCGCAGCAGTCGGCACAGTCCGGCCAACAAAGCGGTCAGCACCACAAACAGCAACAGTTCAGGCAGCGAGATCCCCACCCGCAGAGCCTTGCCCTCGGCCAAGGTGGAAACATCCAGCAAGTCCATCCGCGCGATCAGCGAAGCCGCTGCCAGCCCGAACAGCACCAGCGCTGCCAGCCAGGCGGCTGCACTGCCGCAGAAAGACGCAAACTTTTCCAATGGGGACTTCCGCGTAAGTACGGCGGTTTTTCCATCCGACATCGTGCTTCCCTCCCCTTTCAGTGCTGTGCCGCGAAGTAAGCCTTGCTTTCCTCGGCGGCGTGGTGGATCAGGGCAGCAAGCTCGTTTTCCATCCGACATCGGGCTTCCCTCCCCCGCCGGTGCAGGGCTGCAAAGCGTCTGCGGGATAGTTCTGGTTGATGGTGGGTTTGCCCAGCTTGGAGGTGCCGATGCCCTTGCCGTGGCGCACCGGCCAATCAATGCAGTAGGGCGCCCCCAGCATGGCGTTGGCATCCTCGATGCGGCCTTCCTCCAGCGCGGCACGGATGCGAGTGGAGGAAACCGTCTGCCCGCCGTATTGTGCCATGTCCACAATGGTCACAGCGATGCCCAGCGGGGCGCACAGCTCCTTCAGGCGGTCCACATTCCCGGCGGCATATGCGCCAAAGGTAAAGTTATCGCCGCAGAACACCGCCTTGGCGGCAAAGCATTCCACCAGAATTTTGTTGACGAAATCTTCCGGGCTTAAGCTGCGGAAGGATTCAAACGGGGGTTCCATATAGGCGGTAATGCCCAAAGCGGCAACGCGGGCATGCTTTTGCCCAGCGGACAAGATACGCCCGCCCTTGAGCGACTGCCCGCCCGGCAGGCTGAAGGTAAAAGCCGCGGGGGTCAGGCCGTGGGCCGCGGCGTATTCCACCGCTGCCCCCAGCACACGGCGGTGCCCAAGGTGAACACCGTCAAAATAGCCCAAGGCCACGGCGCTGCCGTTGGGTGCGCCCACCGGGGCCAGTGTATTCAAAATATTCATGGTAGTTGGCATACTTCCTGTTGTTGAGCGGACAGCGGTTCTGCCCGTTGCGGTTTGGGTGCAGGCGTTCACGCCCGCTCGCAGAAGATCTTTTCCACCTGCAGCACACCCTGCGTCACGTTGGCAAGCCCCAAAAAGGTACCTGCGGCATCATACACGCGGTATTTGCCGTCCTGTGCGCGGTAGTGGCTGGTGGGGCAGCCGTTGAAGAGGTGCTTTTTCACTGCATCGTCCACCGTCAGGGCAGGCAGCGAGGCAAACACGTGTTCCACCGGCAGCAGCCATCCACTTTGCTGCAGGGTACCTGCTTCGGCAGCGGCCAGGATTTCCGGCAGGGTGTGGCATTCCTCAATCTTGAACGCCCCGGCGCGGGTGCGGCGCAGTGCCGCCAATGTGGCGGGCACGCCCAAAGCTGTACCGATATCCTCCGCCAGAACGCGGATGTAGGTGCCCTTGGAGCAGCTGACTCGGATGGTATAATCCCCCGGTGCCGGGCTGCCCAGGTAGGTAATCTCATAAATCGTGATGGGGCGCGGGGTGCGCTCCACCGTCTGGCCTTTGCGGGCCGCCTTGTACAGCGGCTGGCCGTTGATCTTGACCGCCGAATACATCGGCGGCAGCTGCATCTGCCGGCCCATAAACTGCGGCAAAACGGCTTTCAGCTCTGCTTCACCCACCGTAACAGCAGCGGTTTCCAGCGCAGTGCCGGTCACATCGCCGGTATCGGTGCGCAGGCCAAGGCGAATGGTAGCTTCATAGGTTTTATCATGGTCAGGCTGGCGGTCCGCCGCGGCGGTGGCATTGCCGATAAACACGGCGAGCACACCAGTCGCCATAGGATCCAGTGTGCCCGCGTGCCCCAGCCTGCGCGTTCCCAGCGCACCGCGCAGCTTGGCCAGCACATCAAAGCTGGTCCAGCCCGCAGGTTTATCAACTGGGAGAATGGCACAAGTATTCATTGGGGTTTTCCTTTTCAGTTTATTGTGCTGCATTCGGCAGCAGCACCCAGCTGCGGTGCCAGCCTTGCGGCGGCAAGCAGACGGTGCCATCTTGCAGGTTTGCGGGCGTGTGCCGCATCCCCGTGTGCTGCGCGTTGTGGTGCAGCTGGCCTTCAACCAGCGTCCTGATCCAGCAAGCCGCAGCGCTGCAACTCCTTGCGGACTTCCTCCAGCACGGCATGCTTGGCGTTATCCAGGTTGCCGCTGATCTCGCACCCGGCTGCGCGGGTATGGCCGCCGCCGCCCAGGCGGCGCGCAATGTTGCAGGCATCAATGCTGCCCGATGTACGCACGCTGATGCGGAAGCTGCCATCCCGCTGCTGGCGGTAGGTCAGGCCAACCTCCACGCCTTCAATGGAGCGCGGCAGGCTGGTCAGGTCCTCCAGCTCGGCACCCGCCACGCCGGAAGATTCGATCTGGTCCCAGGTCAGGCAGATCACGGCGCACAGGTCGTTGAAATAATATTCCAGGCTTTCCATCGCCATGCGTTCCGCAGTTATGCGGGCATGGGAGCGGGATTCAAACAGGCGGGCATTCAGTTTTTCCACATCGGCACCGGCTTCCATCAGGCGGGCCGCCGCCATATGGGTGCGGGGCGTGGTACTGGCAAACTTAAAGCAGCCGGTATCGGTTGCAATGCCGGTATACAGGCAGTTGGCAATCTGCGGCGTAATGGTCACGCCCATATCCACGATCACATCCAGCAAAAACTCGCAGGCCGCGGCGGCGCCGGGATCCAGCAGGGTTTCATAGGCATAGCCGCTGTTGCTGGCATGGTGGTCAATGCAAAGGTTGGTATGGGCGGCATACTGCGGCACATTGTTATTTTCGCCAAAAAGCTGGATGCTGGCAACATCCACCGCCACCACAAATGCAGGGTTAAAGCTGCCGTCAAACCAGCGCAGCTCCATATAATCATACATTTTGGGGATGGGGTCGCTGCATAAAATCGCGGCGTTTTTGCCCAGCGCCTTGAGCGCAAGATACAGTGCACCGGCGCAGCCGATGGTATCGCCATCGGGGTTTTTGTGGCAAAGGATCAGGATATCGTCCGCGCCGCGCAGACGCAGCACGGCTGTCTGCCGATCCACAGATTCGGTCATAAGGCTCCTCTTTTCTCGGCCGCGATTGGGGGCTATTCCCTCTCCCCCGTTGGTTCCGGCCTTTGGGAAGGCGCAGCTGCAAGCGTAAATTTCAACTGCGCGTTTTGGTCGACGACTGGCTGCAGCACCAGTTAAGATGTATCTGAAAGCAGCGAAAATGACAGATATTTCGCAAGCACAAGCAGGATGTAAGGCAAAGAGCCGCAGGAATCCTTTGTGTTTTTTAGCGCAAAATCCGGCTGTGTTTGTAAAAACAGACTACATTTTCGACTTTTCAGATACAGTCTGGGCAGGTTATTCCTGCTCTTCCGGTTCTGCCTGTGCTGCGGGGTGTGCTTTTTCAATATCCTGCAGCAGCTGGTCAATGTGCACTGCGTAAGCAGCGCTGTCATCCTTGGTAAACACAAAGCGTGGGGCTTTGCGGATGTGCATGCGGCGGCTGACTTCGGTGCGGATATGGCCCGAAGCTTTGTTCAGGGCCTTCACCACCGGGTCGGCGCCGCCTTCGCGCCCCATCACACTGATGTACACCTTGGCAACATCCAGGTCCGGGGTAACATCAAGCCGGGTCACAGTCAGCAGACCGCCCGAAACGCGGGGGTCCTTCATTTCGCCGATAATGGCGATCAACTCGCGTTTCATATCCTGTGCCATACGGCCATGGTTTTTGCTTGGCATAACTTTACCTCATAAAGCCCCCTGCGGGGCTTGTTAAACAAGCGGGAACGGCTCAATGCCGGATCAATCGCGGTATTCTTCCAGCTTGAAGCACTCGAATACGTCACCCTCTTTGACGTCGGAGAACTTCTGCAGGGTGATGCCGCATTCATAGCCTTCGGCCACTTCCTTGGCGTCGTCCTTAAAACGCTTCAGGGATGCAATGGCATCCTCACAGATGACGATGCCGTCACGTACCAGGCGCAGCTGGGCATCGCGGGTGATCTTGCCGGAAGTAACACGGCAGCCGGAAACAGTGCCAACGCTGGAAATCTTGTAGACCTGGCGAACCTGTGCTTCGCCCAAGGCGACTTCGCGCACCTTGGGAGCCAGCATACCCTTCATAGCATCGGAAACATCGTTGATGGCATCGTAAATGACGCGGTACATACGCATTTCAACACCGGCCTGCTCGGCTTCGGCCTTGGCAACAGCGTCCGGGCGGACATTAAAGCCGATGATGATGGCGTTGGAAGCATCGGCCAGAGAAACATCGGACTTGGAAATCGCACCAACACCGGCATGGATGACGCGCACGCGCACTTCCTCGTTGCTGAGCTTTTCCAGGCTCTGTTTCACAGCTTCGGCGCTGCCCTGAACGTCAGCCTTGACAACAATGGGCAGTTCCTTCATATCGTTCTGGGCCATCTGGTCAAACAGGTTATCCAGGGTGACCTTGGTGTAAGCAGCAAACTGCTTTTCCTTGGCTTCGGTGGTACGCTTGTCAGCCAGTTCACGGGCCAGGCGTTCATCCTCAACAGCCTCGAAGATATCGCCGGCGGTGGGCACTTCAGTCAGGCCGGTGATCTCCACAGGGGTGGAAGGACCGGCGGATTCGATCTCAACGCCCTTATCGTTGCGCATGGTACGCACACGGCCAACGGCGGTACCGGCAATCAGACAGTCGCCCTTGTGCAGGGTGCCGTTCTGAACCAGCAGGGTAGCAATGGTGCCCTGGCCCTTATCCAGGCGGGCTTCCACAACGGCACCCTTGGCGCGGCGGTTGGGGTTGGCTTTCAGCTCCATGACCTCTGCTTCCAGAACAATGCGTTCCAGCAGGTCCTGGATGCCTGCGCCAGTAGCGGCAGACACGGGGATGCAGGCAGTTTCGCCGCCCCAGTCTTCGGGCACGATCTCGTACTTGGTCAGCTGTTCCTTCACGCGCTCCGGGTTAGCGGTCGGCTTATCCATCTTGTTGATGGCAACGATCAGCTTGACATTGGCAGCCTTGGCGTGGTTGATGGATTCGATAGTCTGGGGCATGATGCCGTCATCGGCAGCAACAACCAGAACCGCGATATCGGTCATATCCGCACCGCGGGCACGCATGGCGGTAAAGGCTTCGTGGCCCGGGGTATCCAGGAAGGTAACGGGGCTGCCGTTGACATTGACCTGGTAAGCGCCGATGGCCTGGGTAATGCCGCCGGCTTCGCCTGCGGTAACGTTAGTGGAACGGATGCGGTCCAGGATGGAAGTTTTGCCGTGGTCAACGTGGCCCATAACAACAACGACCGGCGGACGTTCGACCAGCTGATCGGCGCTGTCCTCTTCCTGGGTGAACAGGCGCTCTTCGATAGAAACATGAACTTCATGCTCCACCTTTGCGTGGAATTCCTCTGCGATCAGGGCGGCGGAATCGAAATCGATCACATCGGAAGCAGCGTGCATTTCGCCCATCTGCATGAACTTGGCAACAACCTTGGCCACGTTCTGCTTCAGGCGGGTAGCCAGCTCGCCAACGGTGATCTCATCGGGGATGGAGATCTTGAGCTGGGCGTTGCGGGCCTTTTCCAGCTGGATGCGCTGCAGGCGCTCGGCTTCGGTTTCACGGCGGCGGCCAAACTGCTGTCCGCGGCGGTTATTGCGGTTGTTGAACTTTTCTTTTTTGCCGGTGGGAGCGTTCTTGCGCTTGCTGGGCATATTGCGGCTGTCGGCCAGGTCATCATAGCGGGCGCTGAACTTATCCACGTTCACATCCACGGTGCGGGTATCCACAGACACCTGGGCGCGGTCAACCTTGACCTGCTCGGTGGCGACGGGTTCCTTGATGCCGGTCTCGCTGGCCAGCTCCTGCATGGTCACACGCTTTTCGCTGCGCTTTTCGGCCTGCTTGTTATCATTGCGCTTATCATTGCGCTTTTCCTGCTGGGCCGGTTTGGGCTGTGCTGCCTTGGGCTGCGCATTCTGGGCGGGCTTGGCCTGCTCCGCTTTCGGCTCTGCCTTGGGGGCTTCCGGCTGCTTGGGCTGCTTGGGCTGGGGCTTAGCGGCCTCCGGCTTCGGCTCTTCTTTTTTCGCCTGGGGCTTTGCTTCGGGCTTTTTGGTCTCCTGCTTGACGGGCTGCGGCTCCTTGCCGGATGCCAGATACTCGCCCAGGTCCTTGACGGCGGTTTTGCGGGTCAGGGCTTCCAGCAGGGCGTTGACCTCGTTTTCTTCAAAGGTCGCGCCCGTCTTGCGGGTCTCGCCAGTCAGCTCCGCAAAAGTCTCGATAACCTTTTTGGTGCTGATGCCAAAATCTTTTGCAATATCCGTAACTTTGTATTTGAAATCAACCATTGGCTGAATCCTCCTTCACTTGCTTTTTGAGGTAGCCTGCACACAGGTGTGCAAGGTTTTCGTCCGTAACCGCAAATACGGCAGCAGGCTTTGGCGTAAGCATGCGCAGGTCCTCGCCTTTCAGCGGCATCACCGCGCAGGGGATCACCCCGCGGCAGGTATCCTGCATATGCTGCGTGGTGCGCTTGCTGGCGTCGCAGGCCAGTAGCACCAGGCATGCCTTGCCCCGCATCACAGCTTCTTCCACACGGTCATAGCCGTGCAGCAGCTTGCCGGCTTTGCGGCAAATTCCCAATGCACCCAACAATGGGTCCTTATCATTCGCCACGGGGCATCGCCTCCTTTACTGCCTGCTCGGCACAGGCCATCTCCTCGGTCAGGCGCTCAAACACCTCATCCGGCACCGGCACACCAAAGGCATGTTCCAGCCGCTTGGCCTTGCGTGCTTTGGCCAGGCACGCCGCTGACGGGCACAGGTATGCGCCGCGGCCGGAACGCTTGCCGGTCAGATCCACGCTGACTTCACCTTCGGGGCTGCGCACAATGCGCACCAGTTCTTTTTTCGGTTTTGGGGTGTTGCACCCAACGCACCGGCGCACCGGCACCTTTTTCTGCGGTTTTTGTTGCAAATGGCTGACCTCTTTTCAGTCTCAGCGCCGCATTGCACGGCGTGTGCTCATTATTCCTTGCCGGTTTCCGGGGCGGTCTCGGCGGCGGGGGCTTCGGCCGGCTGTTCAGCCGGGGTTTCGTCCTCCTCGCCATAGTAGCCGGATTCCGGGCGGATGTCAATATTATAGCCGGTCAGGTGGGCGCACAGGCGCACATTCTGGCCCTTGTTGCCAATGGCAAGGCTCAGCTGGTGGTCAGGCACGGTCACGCGGCAGCTCTTGGTTTCGCCGGGCAGCAGCTCCACCTTGACAACCTTTGCCGGGGACAGAGCTGCGGAGATGAACTCGTTGATGTCCTCGCTCCAGCGGATGATATCGATCTTTTCGCCGCCCAGCTCTTCCACGATCTTTTCCACGCGGGAGCCATGGGCGCCGATGCAGGCGCCGACGGGGTCAACATCGGGGTTCTTGCTCCACACGGCCATCTTGGTGCGGGCACCAGCCTCACGGGCAATGGCCTTGATCTCAACGGTGCCGTCATAAATTTCGGGCACTTCCAGCTCAAACATGCGCTTGACCAGGCCGGGATGGGTGCGGCTGATGGTCACGCGGGGGCCGCGCTCGGTTGCCAGAACATCGACCACATAAACCTGGACCATCTGGCCTTCGGTAAAGTGTTCGCCGGGCACCTGTTCGTTTTTGGGCAGAACCGCGCTGCCGCCCTTGCCGAGATCCAGCACGATGTTGCCGCGCTCTGCATCCACAGCGGTAACGGTGCCGGTGATGATCTCGTGTGCGCGGGACTGCATCTCGCTGCACTGCAGGCTGCGCTCGCCTTCGCGCAGGCCCTGGCGGATCACATGCTTTGCGGTCTGGGCGGCAATGCGGCCAAACTCTTTGGTCTTGAGGGGGGTAACAAGGCGCTGGCCCACTTTATAGGTCTTGCGGATCTTCTGGGCATCTTCCAGGCTGACCTGGGTGTGGGGGTTCTCAACTTCCTCCACAATGTCCTGCAAAAGGCTTGCGCGAAATGCGCCGATGTTGGGGTCGATATCCACAACGACATTATCGTCCTCGACCTCATAGTCCTTTTTGACAGCAATGACAATGGCGGCCTTGATCTTATCGATCAGGTAGTCTGCCGGCAGTCCGCGTTCCTTTTCCAGTGCGGCCAGTGCGTCAAAAAATTCGTTGTTATTCGTTGCCATGTTAGTCCTCCGTTCAATATCGCTCAAAACAAATCTTCATCGTCACACAGTTTTACATACCCTGCGGCTTTTACCGGGAAGGTATAATCCCCGTCATCGCTTTTCAGCGTCACCATGCCGTCAGCGGAAAGCCCTTCCAGAATGCCCTCCGCATCGCGGCGGCCCTGTTCGTCCGGGCGGATCAGGTGGGCAGCGCATTTCTGGCCTTTCAGCTGTTCATAGTGTTCGGGGCGGGTCAGTCGGCGGCCCAGGCCGGGGCTGCCGACTTCAAGGTAGTAGCTCTGGTCAATGGGGTCAGCCTCGTCCAGAATCGGGTCGATGGCGCGGGAAACCGCCTCGCAGGTATCCGTATCCAGCGGCTCGTCGCGGTCGATCAGAACGCGCAGGAACCAGTCCGGGCCTTCTTTTTCAAAGCGGACATCCCACAGGCGCAGGCCGAAACCTTCGACCGTGGGGCGGACAAGTGCTTCCACAACGGCTGCGGCACCGCCGGGCTGATGGTTTTTGCCTTTGGCCATAAAAAATCTCCCTATCATAAAAAGAAAGCGGACCTTTGACAGCCCACTTTCCATAAAATCATCATCGAACAATAAGAATATAGCATACCGCGGCAAAAAATGCAAGGGGTTTGGCTCATTTTGCGCGAAATTGTAACCAAAATATCCCTTTTGGCCGCCTTTTATGCGCCCGGCTCTTGACGGCGCAGCGTGCTTCCGGTATAATATCGTTATAAGATATCGTGTTACGATATTACAGTTTGCTACCAAAGGAGGTGCTGCCCCATGCCGAAACAGGCGCTGGAGAGCCTGACGGAATCCATGTTTTACCTGTTGATGGCCTTGACCCAGGGTGAGCGCTGCGGCACTGAGATCACCGCATTTGCCGCCGAGATCACCGCCGGGCGGGTCAAGATTGGCCCGGCAACGCTGTATACCCTGCTGGGCAAGTTTGAAAAAGAAGGCCTGATTGCCGAAACGTCCGTGCTGGGCTGCAAGCGGTATTATCAGATCACCCCCGCAGGCAGAGCCGCCTATACAGCCGAGTGTACCCGGCTGCAGCTCTGCCTGCAAAACGCGGCTGCGGCGGCGCAGGGCGCTTTTGCCCCCGCTGCCCTGCCGGGAAAGGAGCTTGACGACCATGACCAAAGCACGCTGCACCCCCCTTTGGCAGCCCATCCCCTGCCCACTGTCTGACATTGAGGGGCTGGAAAGCTGGCTGGGCGATATGGCCGCACAGGGGCTTGTGCCTGTAACAATCGGCCAGAACTTTGCCCGCTTCCGCTGCAGTCAGCCCAAAGCCGTGCGCTACCGGCTGAACGCCAAGCCTGCGCCGGAAACATTTTTAGAATCTTCCCCCGGCACCCCGGATGGCGAGGAACGCGCCCTGGCGCAGGAATACGGCTGGTATTATGTTACCGCCGTGGGAGACTTTTTCCTGTACGCCTGCGAGGATCGTGATGCGCCGGAGCTGAACACCGACCCGCAGGTACAGGCGCTCAGCCTGCGCTATGCCAAGCGGCAGGTATTCGCCCCCGCCGGGCTGCTGGCTTACTGGCTGGTAACGTTTTGGGTGCGGTACGCCATGGGCGTCTGGCACACGCCGGTGATCGACTTTGTGGAGCTGGGCTGGCTGAGCTTCTGCTATCTGGGGCTATTGGCCGCCGCGCTGGTCAGCGTGGTACATAACACCGCGCTGCTGTACCGGTTTTCTGCCCGGTTAACGCGCGGTGCGGAGCCGGAGCGGCACAAAAACTGGCGTAAGGGTGCCGGGCGGTATCTGGTTGGGCGGGTGCTGGCGGCGCTGCTGTTTGTGCTGACCATTGTGTGGACCTTTGCCGGTTCTGCCATGGAAAAGAGCCGGCACGGCAGCATTCCGCTGGAAGATTACACCGCTCCCCTGCCGTTTGCCACCCTGGACGATTACGCCGGGCAGCCCACCGCGCTGGATGCCGATGCTGCCCCCGCGGCCAGTTTTGTGCTGGTGCAGCGGTTGCCGCTGGCCCCGACCTTTATCAAATATGAAGCCCACGGCCAGGCCGGCGCGAATGGGCTGCGTGGTGCATTATATGTAGAGTATTACGAATGTATCACCCCGCAGCTGGCCCAGACGATGTACCGCGAAGGCAAAACCAACGGGCTGCACAACTTTCCCGAAACCGCCGCCGATGCCGCCAATGGTTCCATCTACTGCCGCACGCTGGTGGACGGCAATAAAGTGCTGCGGGTGCTGCTGTTCCAGTACCAGGAGGAACAGATTCCCTTGCAGGAGCTTGAATCGATCTGCAAAAGCGGATTTGCTGCATCGGGTAAATCAACCTAAACCTGCTAAACCGGTAGAATTTCTTTATTTCTTCTCTATACAAAACACAAAACAAACAGCGCCGCCGCCCCACCTTGCTGCGTGGGGCGGCGGCGCTTTGCTGTTATAATTTTATGTTATGGC
>VOFH01000678.1_pt1 | contig 76000 bp, 61 predicted proteins | sample 5384091 | NCBI WGS metagenome assembly VOFH01 (sample SAMN12384727, study PRJNA508395) | human gut metagenome | isolation source: healthy gut G | host: Homo sapiens
GTGATGAAGACCAAGAGACCGCCTAAGATGAAATGCTCCCACTTCGATGATTTTTCATTGTAAAAGAGTCTCTCGAGCATGCTGATAAAGGACCCCATCAAGGCGACGGGATGAATCGTCGTCCGCGGGTCGCCGATGATAAAATCGATAATGAATGCCGTGATGACCGTAATCATCGTATCCCCTCCTCTATGATGCGCTGCAGGCGTGGCATGTCGAGGGATTCTCTCACGACGGCAGCCAACCGGTCGTACTTCGCTTCTTTTTCCTCGCGGTAATGGAGACCCACGGGCAAATCCTCCCAGCCCTTTTGGCGCCGCAGGACGTTCAGGAACCGGCGGCGAAAGTCGTCGTTGTCAAAGATGCCGTGAATATAAGTTCCCCAGGCCAGGCCATCAGTCCGGGCCGCACCGACCGTTACTTGGCAGGGCGCTTTCGAGCGGCTGGTCACGATAAAGGGATGGGCATCGCTGCCATCAACGTCGGTCCGTCCCATGTGGATCTCGTAGCCCGTAAGCGTCCCGGCGTCGATAGACTCGCCCAAAAAGGGCAGGCTCCGGCATTCGGCCGTCACCTGAAAGGTCAGCTTCTCCGGGCTGAAGGTCGTCGTCCCCTGAAGGATGTGAAGGCCTTCGACGCAGCCTAAGTCGGATTCGCTCCCGTCGGGATCGACGACGGCATCGCCCATCATCTGGTAGCCGCCGCAGATGCCGACGACCGGTTTTCCCTGCCTGGGCAACCTTCAGCTCCGGCGAAAAGAGCTGGGCGCTGCGTCAGGACCAGCTGAGCACCACCTGCACCCGATCGTCGCCCCGATCAACGACCTCAACGACACCTACGTCAACTTCGACGGCATCACCTACGCCAAGGGCGCCTCCGTGCTGGAAGCAGCTCGTGTACTACGTGGGCCGTGAGAAGTTCTTCAAGGGCATCAACAACTACCTCAACAAGCACGCCTACTCCAACGCCACCCTCGCCGACCTGCTCGCCGAACTGGAACTCACTTCCGGCCGCGACCTGAAGGCGTGGAGCGCCCAGTGGCTGGAGGAATCCGGCATCAACACCATCGCCACCGAAGTCGAAGAGAACGAGGACGGCACCATCAAGCGTCTCGCCCTGCGCCAGACCGCTCCGGCCGAGCATCCCGTGCTGCGCGCCCACCGTCTCGCCGTCGGCTTCTACAACGAGGATCCGGAAACCGGCAAGATCGTGCGCACCGACCGTTTCGAACTGGACGTCGACGGCGAACTGACGGTCGTCGACGCTGCCGCCGGCAAGGCACGTCCGTCGCTGATTCTGGTGAACGACGACGACCTGACCTACACGAAGCTGCGTTTCGACGACAAGAGAGCCTCGCATTCGCGACAAGCAACCTGTACCGCTTCGACGATGCGCTCGCCCGTTCCGTGCTCTGGCTCGCCCTGTGGGACATGACCCGCGACGGCGAACTGCCGGCACGCCAGTTCATCGACACCTCGCTGGCCGCGCTCGCCACCGAACACGAGTCCACCACCTTCCGTTACGCGCTGGCACAGGTCAGCACCACCGCATGGCATTACACCGCTCCGGCAGAGCGTGCCGAGACCGTGAAGCATGTGGCCGCCGAACTGTTCAAGCTGGCGGGTCAGGCCAAGGCCGGCTCCGACGAACAGTTCCAGCTCGTCACCGCCTACCTGGGCTACGGCGAGCCGGGCGACGAGGCGTTCGTCGCCAACGCGAAGGGCCTGCTCGACGGTTCCGTGGCATTCGACGGTCTGGAAATCGACAACAACTTCCGCTGGACCATCATCAACGCGCTGAGCACCGTCAACGCGATCGACCAGGCGGGAATCGACGCCGAACTGGCCAAGCGCGAAACCACCGAGAACCGTGAGTTCGCCTATGGTGCACGCGCCGTGGCCGGTACCGCCGAAGCGAAGGCATGGGCTTGGAACGAGGCCCTGCACAACGACGAGCTGACCAACATGCAGCTTGAGGCTGTGGCCGGTGGCTTCGCAGCCACCCCGCGCGCCGACTTGGCCGAACCGTACGCCGAGAAGTATTTCGAGGTCGCCGACTGGATTTGGGAGCACAAGACCTTCCACATGGCGGAAGCGCTGCTCGAAGGCCTGTATCCGGGCTATGCCGATCCGGCGAAGCTCGTGGAGCTGGGTGACGCCTGGCTCGCCTCCCATAAGGACGCGGACAACGCCTTGCAGCGTATTGTGCGTGGCAACGTCGAGGCTTCTCACCGCACGCTGAAAGTGCGCGACTTCAACGCCGCGCTCTGATAGCAGGGGCGACAGGAACGTTCCCGCTTAAGAGCCGTCATGTCGTCGCACGACTTTGATTTTGGGTGCGATTTTCAAAGTCATGCGACGGGTATATCGGCATTTATACCCCCTAATCCTCGGTTTCCGCTTGAAAATAAGGATTAGAGGGCATTTTGCGTCGAAGGCTGTCGCACGACTTTGATTTTGGAGGCATTTTTCAAAGTTGTGCGACAAGCGTGTTGGCTTTCATACCCTCTAACTCTTATTTTTCGCTGGTTTTCAACGGAAAATGATAGTTAGGGGGTATTTTTTTATCAAGTGCTGTCGCACGACTTGATTTTCCGCCTTGAAATCAAAGTCGTGCGACACGAAAAGGGCATTGCGCGCCGTGAAGTGCTTTGAATTGTGAAGTGTTATGCGATTGCGTCGTCACCTGCTGGTTTCGGCGGCACGGTTGAGTACGATAGGTCACGGAAATATCGTTTGCAGATAGCGAGGATTTGAGACTCATGCCACGTATGTTCGGAACCGACGGCGTTCGAGGATTGGCGAATAGGGATTTGACGGCACAGCTGGCGCTTGATTTGGGTGACGCCGCGGTGCGCGTGCTGGGCGATGACGAGCGGAGCGAATTCGAAAGCCGTCGCCGTGCGCTGGTCGGTCGTGATACACGTGTTTCCGGCGATTTCCTCGCCGCCGCACTGTCCGCTGGCATGTCCGCCGGCGGCTTCGACGTGATCGACGCCGGCATCATCCCGACGCCGGGCGTCGCATACCTGACGTCCGTGCTCAACGTGGAAATGGGCGCGGTGATCTCCGCATCCCACAATCCGATGCCCGACAACGGCATCAAGTTCTTCGCCCGCGGCGGCTTCAAGCTGCCCGACACCAAGGAAGACGAGATCGAAGCGGTGCTCGGCCAGGATTGGGATCGTCCTACCGGCGCCGGCGTGGGTCGTGTCAGCCATGACACCGCCACCGCAACCAACCTGTACATCGACCATCTGGTTTCCGCCATCGCGCCGGTCGGTCCGGACAAGTCGCAGCCGACGCCGCTGAAGGGCCTGAAGATCGTGGCCGATTGCGCGAACGGCGCCACGTCCGTGGTCGCTCCGGAAGCCTTGCGCCGCGCCGGCGCCGACGTGACCGTCATCAACGCGTCGCCGGACGGCTACAACATCAACAAGAACGCCGGCTCCACCCATCCTGAGCAGCTGCAGGCCATGGTCAAGGCCTCCGGCGCCGTCATGGGCGTTGCCTTCGATGGCGATGCCGACCGTTGCCTTGCCGTGGATGAGGACGGCAACATGGTCAACGGCGATCAGATCATGGGCATTCTGGCACGCGCCAAGAAGAACGCGGGCAAGCTCAACCATGACACCTCGTCGTGACGGTGATGAGCAACCTCGGTCTGAAGTTGGCCCTGCGTTCCATGGGCATCAAGACCGTGCAGACCAACGTGGGCGACCGTTACGTGCTTGAAGAGATGCTGCGAGGCGATTATTCGCTCGGCGGCGAGCAGTCCGGCCACGTGATCAACCGTGAATTCGCCACCACCGGCGATGGCACCCTGACCGCGCTCACCCTGTGCAACGAGGTCGTCAAATCCGGTAAGAGCCTGAAGGAACTGGCCGCCGACTTCCCGCAGCTGCCGCAGACGCTCATCAACGTGCCGAACGTGGACAAGATGGCCGCCAAGACCAACGCCAAGGTGCAGGCCGCGGTGGAACGCGAAGAGAAGCTGCTGGGCGACACCGGCCGCGTGCTGCTGCGTCCGTCCGGCACCGAGCCGCTCGTGCGCGTCATGGCCGAAGCCGAAACCCAGCAGCAGGCAGACGAAGTGTGCGATCGCCTCGCCAAGGTCGTCGCCGACGAACTCGCCCTGTAAGAGCCCGCAAGGAGATATGCCCCATGTTCGGACACAACTCGAAAGTGGACCTCGAACTCAACCGCGAGGTCGAAAAGCTCATCAAAACCGGCGGCAAAGAGAAAATCATGCCGATCGTGCAGGCCGGCGAACCGGTATTACGCCAGCAGACCATCGCCTACGACGGCCAGTTGAGCCGCAAAACGCTTGACAAGCTCATCGACACCATGCGCACCACCATGCTGGAAGCGCCGGGCGTGGGCCTCGCAGCCACCCAGATCGGTCTCGGTCTGGCTTTGGCCGTCGTCGAAGACCACGTATGCGAAGGCGACGATGGCGATCCGCGCGAAGCCGCGGAATTCCCCTTCCACGCCATCATCAACCCCAGCTACGAGCCGATCGGCACTGAAACCCGCAGCTTCTACGAAGGCTGCCTGAGCTTCGACGGTTACCAGGCCGTACGCAAGCGTTGGCTTGACATCACCGCCCGTTGGCAGGATGAGGACGGCAACAAGCATGAGGAACATCTGCACGGCTGGCCGGCCCGCATCTTCCAGCATGAAACCGACCATTTGAGCGGTGAACTGTACATCGACCAGGCCGAAATCCGAAGCCTGACCACCAATGAGAACCTTGAGGATTTCTGGTGCGAGGATCCGGTACCGACCGAAGCGGCGGCCGAACTCGGCTTCGAACTGTAACCGCGTAAACGAACGAGACAAGAACGATGAATGCCTCCTAGGCGAACACTTGGGAGGCATTCATCATATTCGGGATTATTGGAATGTTCGAAACATGAGTATTCCAAATATTCCAATATTTCAGTATTCCGGATTCACTAGCACATCGTACGTATCCGTGTTCCGCTCGGCGTCCGAACGCAGATCCCAGCCAGGCTTGCGCATTCCATACAACACCAGCGGCGGTAAACCGAGCACAAGCACGACTACAGCCACAAGAATCGCATATGAAACGCTATCCAAACCGGTGAAACCAGCCGGTCTCACGAAAGTCAACACGAATGCCGCGGCGGAAGCGACGAAACCGACGCCCGCGACCAACCGAATCGCAGGAACTCGATACGTGCGGCGGACTTCTGGATGGGTGTTGCGCAGACGAATCGCGGCGGCAAACAAGCATGTACATCACCAGATACAGCGCGGTCGCCATATCCACCAGCGTCGCGAAAGCCGTGTTGCCATTGGGGATCAACACGAACAGCAACGCCAGCACGGTCACGATAATGCCTTGCGGAATCAGAATGCCTTCCTGCACGTCGTGGGCATTGCGCTTCTGCAGCGCGGGAGGCATCAGTCCCGTGCGGGCGGCCGCTAGCAAACCGCGAGAAGGACCAGCTATCCAAGCCACCACGGAAGCGAACGCGCCTAGCGCGATGAGCAGCGAAATCACTGGAGTGCCCCAACCCATGCCAAAATGGTCGAAGAACTCCCTGAACGCCAGATTGATGCCGTCGATGAGCCCCAGCTCACGATGCGGCACAGCAAAGGCGATTGCCAAAGTCGGCAGCACAAGTACCAGCAGAATCAGCGCGGTCGCTAGTGCAATGGCGCGTGGAATTGACGTCCCGGATGCTCCAAGTCGTTGGCATGCACGGCATTGACCTCCATACCCGCGTAGGCGAGCACATTGGATACGATTAGCACAATCGATGCGATGCCCGTCCACGGCGGAAGCAGCGCGGATGCGTGCAGGGAGGTCTGCACTGGCTCACCGATCGCCAGCCAGATAATGCCGAAGACGATAAGCAGCAACGCAGGAAACAGCGTGCCGATAAGTCCCGAAATCGACCCGACCTTGGCGAACAGATTGCCGCCGCGCAACGCCACCATCGTGCTTGCCCAATACAACACGATGATCACCGCGGCCACATATACGCCATTATTGCCCAAGCCACCCATGCCGAACACATACGACAGGCTGACGGCGATGAACGCAATCTGTATCGGATACCACACCACATTCTGAATCCACTGCAGCCAAATGGCGAGGAATCCGATGCGATTGCCGAACGCCTCACGCACCCACACATACACGCCACCTTTCCAGCCGGTGGCCAGTTCGGCAGCCACTAGCGCGGTCGGCACCAGGAAAACGACCGCCGGAATGAGATACAGCAGAATGGAAGCGAGACCATAATCGGCCATGGCCGGCAGAGAACGTAGAGAGGCCACTGCCACCACGGTCAACATCGCCAGTTGGCTGACTGTCATCATGGTTTTGCCGGTTTTATTGGCAACGGTTGCCGTGCTTGCGTGCGCCGTGCCCGTCAGCGCCGTTCCCTCTATTCGCCCCGGCATGCGCAGGTATGCCCGTACGATTGCGGTTTCCTGCGACGGCAGACGGATTGCGTGGCGTTGTTGTCGGTGCCGTCGCAGCGTTCGTCGTGGAACGTGCGGACCCGGGATGTGCAGCTGCGCTTGCATCGTGCGCTACCACAGCAAGCGGCTTTGTCATATGAACAGTCATTGCAGCCAGCTTTCGTAAACATAATCGTTGTGGGAATGAACATGAATTTCCTTAATGCGGGAAACGATGGAATTCGTGGAATGACCGCGAAATATCAGTGGTGGAATCCGGATGCACGAGCCTCGCTTGGCATTGGTGAGCGCAGTCCGTCCAGATATTTCACACACGACTTCAGATCCTTGATGAACGCTTCGGCCATATCGTGGCTGAAACCGTTACGCACCACAATGCGCTGCACGGTCACCTGCGTCAGATCCACCGGCATCGGATAAGCCGGCACCAGCCATCCTTCATGCGCAGCCGATCCTGCAGATCGTACAGATTCCACTTGCGATCCGGCTTGTCGTTGAGCATCCATGCGAACACCGGAATGTCGGAACCGTCGTTCCACAGCGTGAAATCATCCATCTGCTCGATCTCGCCCGACAGATATTTCGCCACATCATGCGAAGTCTGCTGCACCCTTCGATACCCGTCGAATCCCAAACGCAGGAACATGTAGTACTGCAGCAGTACCTGTGCGCCCGGACGGGAGAAGTTCAGTGCGAAAGTCGGCATTTCGCCGCCGAGATAACTCACCTTGAAAATAAGGCTTTCCGGCAGGTCAGCGGTTTCGCGCCATACGATCCATCCCAAACCGGGGTAAGACCAGACCGTACTTATGACCGGAGGTGCTGATGGAGTAGACGCGCTTGACGCGGAAGTCCCATGCGAGGTCCGGCTGGATGAATGGTGCGATCATACCTCCCGAAGCGCCGTCCACATGGATGCGCACATCAAGTCCGGTGCGCTCCTCGATGCGGTCCAGTGCTTCGCTGATCTGTTCGACCGGCTCATACATACCCGTATAGGTCACGCCCATGATGGCCACCACGCCGATGGTGTTCTCATCGACATACTTGTCGAGATCATGGCCGTCGAGCACTTTGTGGTCCTCGGAAATCGGCACATAGCGTGGTTCCACGTCGAAATAGTTGCAGAACTTCTCCCAGCACACCTGCACGGCGCTGCTCATCACCAGATTCGGACGATCGGTCGGCAGGTCGGCCTTTCGCGGGCTTCCTTCCAGCGGCGCTTCAACGCGAGTCCGCCCAGCATGCAAGCTTCCGACGAGCCGATGGTGGAGGTTCCGATGGCATTCATTGGATCGGGTGCATGCCATAGATCGGCGAGCATGTGCCAGCAGCGCGATTCGACTTCGGCGGTTTTCGGGTACTCGTCTTTGTCGATCATGTTTTGTCGGACGCCTCCATGTACAGGCGGTTTGCATGATCGTCCATCCACGTGCTCACAAAAGTTGCAAGATTGAGTCGCGCGTTGCCATCCAGCATGGCCTCGTCATGCACCACTTGGTAGGCGGTTTCCGGCAGACTACCCTTCTGTGGAATGGTAAAATTTCGAGAACGCCTGGGCTTCCTTCGGACGGGCGAACAGCGGATTGATTTCCACGCTGTCAGGAACAACGCGGTCGTCGGCATTGCCGCAGGTGTTGTCGCAGCAATGCGAATTGTTGTTTTCAGTGGTGGAATGTGTTTCTGACATTGCAGTTCCTTTCGTTGATTTGGAACGTTTATTGCGTTCCGGGATTCAAAAATGAAAGTCGATTCTGGATTTTTGCTGGGAAATGGTCACATTTGCGCTATGTGAAAATTCGTATGACAACCGCTTCGCATGGATGTATCCGTGCGCGGTTTCGTAATGAACACCGTCATTCGAACTCGCATGGTTGTGTTCTCACAAAGAGGAATGCGCACGTTGGTTTGTTGCACATTCTTACACGCTGATGGGTATCGGCTACGATGGGCAGGTATGAACGAATCAACGATGAATCTTTCCTGGCTGGATGACGCGAAGCAGGACATCGAACAATGGTCGGCATCGATGCCGAATGACGCCGACAACCAGCCGATCGACTGGCGATGGGTGTCTTCCCTTGACCTGCGTAACGGCATTGGTGCCGCCACAAGACAGCGCGTTGATTTGTTGGCAATGCTGCGTTCCTCGTCGCCGCAACTTTCCGCCCCGCAGCTGCACGCCCTGTTGAAAGATGATCTTGCGATTCGAGATCGGCTCGAACCGACCATCGCGCAGTGCAACAGCACGTTCATGATGGATTACGACCGACTTATCGCTTCCTATCGGCTGCCGCGCGCGCTTGCTTACGCGAACCGTCGGTTGTGCGACGAAATCGCTGTTCTGCGACAGATTGGCGTGGCGATGGGATTATGGACGGTCACCGAGGAACGATGTGAGCGCGTGACGGTTCCGGTGCTGCTGCCCGGTTCGGCTTTGGCTTCCGGGGAGTGTCGTTGGATGATATTCAGGGATCGAACCGCTGACATCGTTAACGGCCGCGCCGCCCGTCGTGCCGCAGAGAAAAGTCAGAAGCGAGCCAGTGACTATGCCATGTCGCGCGCGAACCTGAGTGGAGTAACCAATCCGGGTGGCTCCACGTTGTTTGATTACGGTTCGAAACGAAATCCGCTGAATCGGCGCAGTTGCGCCGGATGGCTGAATACCGCAAATCGGATTGGCGTGACGCTTATCTTCCTGGACGCGATGTGGACAATGTCATGGGAATCGACATCGAAACCACCGGTACTGACCCGGCGCGTGTGTACATCATCGACGTCGGCTTTGAATATATGAACATGATTTCCCTCGCCCTGCTGCCGCACCTACTGGATACCAATACGAGCAGAGTTATTACGAAACGGGCGATGCGTATGGTCAGTCGCGTCTGTCGTTCGGCGTTCCTGCCGAGAACGCGACGCTCGGTAATCCGCTGATTCTCGATTTGACCGGTATCGATGTACGTGATCGTGCGTCCGGCTTCCGCCTGTTCGATGAGTGGCCGGAGGCTCAAATCGGTTTGCTGCAGCGATTGGAACAGCAACCGTACGTAGCGCACAACGCTCGTTTCGAACATAGCTTCTTCATGTTGAATGTGGCTGGATATGCGGAAAGCTACCGTGCGGGCAAGATTACGATTATCGACACGTTGCCGATGAGCCGTCGTTGGGATGAAGGGTCGATTCGGGCGACGAGCATCCGTATGGCAATAACACGTTGGAAGCATACGCCAAGCGGCAGGGCGCGCTCGATGAAAGCAAGTCGGAGCGCCACCTCGGTTTGGAAGATACGCATATCATGCTGGTTGCCATGAAACATCACTTGGGTGTATTGCATGGCGAAGGCCGCGGTCCGTGGGGTGCGAATGGCAAGTCTGGCATCGGTGGCAAGCATTGCGGGCGCCGTTGGTAGTTTCTGCCATCGTCGGCTATTTTGGTTTGCGAAACTAGATGCGCGTCGATTTGTATTAATTGCGATGAGCGTCTGTTTTGTTTTCGACTGTTCGACACGCCGACGGCTATTGGTTTTGCGTTCACCTGGTTGTGGTTTTTCGGGGTCTATTCTGATGGTATCGGCGCTTTCCGGACGCATTTTCCCGGTTTTCGACACGCCGATGGAACGTTGGATTTCCAACGGTTTCACGCTTCGTCATGCCCGTCGGGTTGCGCGTTTGCGGGTTCTCGTGTAAGTTTATCTTTTGCTGCTCAGCACGGCGGCCTGGCTCCTTGAGTTTGGGGGCGGCTTGCTGGTGCGGTGGTGGTTTGAGAACTCAAGAGCGTATTTGTACTACTTCTTTATAGTCAATGATTGCCAGTTCGTTGCCGGCCATGCTGACGCGTGGTGCCGAGGGAGCGGTCAAACGGCGGCGAGGTTTTGTGCGATGCGCCTTTCCTTATAAGGCGATCGTCAAGTTTTCTTAGATGAGAGTCACATGTTGGCTTTCCGCATTTTTTTGTGGAGGGTTGATTCTGGCTCAGGATGAACGCTGGCGGCGTGCTTAACACATGCAAGTCGAATGGGATCCCAGGAGCTTGCTCCTGGGGTGAGAGTGGCGAACGGGTGAGTAATGCGTGACCGACCTGCCCCATACCGGAATAGCTCCTGGAAACGGGTGGTAATGCCGGATGCTCCAGTTGGATGCATGTCCTTCTGGGAAAGATTCATCGGTATGGGATGGGGTCGCGTCCTATCAGCTTGATGGCGGGGTAACGGCCCACCATGGCTTCGACGGGTAGCCGGCCTGAGAGGGCGACCGGCCACATTGGGACTGAGATACGGCCCAGACTCCTACGGGAGGCAGCAGTGGGGAATATTGCACAATGGGCGCAAGCCTGATGCAGCGACGCCGCGTGCGGGATGACGGCCTTCGGGTTGTAAACCGCTTTTGACTGGGAGCAAGCCCTTCGGGGTGAGTGTACCTTTCGAATAAGCACCGGCTAACTACGCCAGCAGCCGCGGTAATACGTAGGGGCAAGCGTTATCCGGAATTATTGGGCGCAAAAAGGGCTCGTAGGCGGTTCGTCGCGTCCGGTGTGAAAGTCCATCGCTTAACGGTGGATCCGCGCCGGGTACGGGCGGGCTTGAGTGCGGTAGGGGAGACTGGAATTCCCGGTGTAACGGTGGAATGTGTAGATATCGGGAAGAACACCAATGGCGAAGGCAGGTCTGGGCCGTCACTGACGCTGAGGAGCGAAAGCGTGGGGAGCGAACAGGATTAGATACCCTGGTAGTCCACGCCGTAAACGGTGGATGCTGGATGGGGGGATGTTCCACGGTCTCCGTGTCGGAGCCAACGCGTTAAGCATCCCGCCTGGGGAGTACGGCCGCAAGGCTAAAACTCAAAGAAATTGACGGGGGGCCCGCACAAGCGGCGGAGCATGCGGATTAATTCGATGCAACGCGAAGAACCTTACCTGGGCTTGACATGTTCCCGACGGTCGTAGAGATACGGCTTCCCTTCGGGGCGGGTTCACAGGTGGTGCATGGTCGTCGTCAGCTCGTGTCGTGAGATGTTGGGTTAAGTCCCGCAACGAGCGCAACCCTCGCCCTGTGTTGCCAGCACGTCGTGGTGGGAACTCACGGGGACCGCCGGGGTCAACTCGGAGGAAGGTGGGGATGACGTCAGATCATCATGCCCCTTACGTCCAGGGCTTCACGCATGCTGGGCAATGGCCGGTACAACGGGATGCGACACTGTGAGGTGGAGCGGATCCATAAAACCGGTCTCAGTTCGGATTGGAGTCTGCAACCCCGACTCCATGAAGGCGGAGTCGCTAGTAATCGCGGATCAGCAACGCCGCGGTGAATGCGTTCCCGGGCCTTGTACACACCGCCCGTCAAGTCATGAAAGTGGGTAGCACCCGAAGCCGGTGGCCCAACCTTTTTGGGGGGGAGCCGTCTAAGGTGAGACTCGTGATTGGGACTAAGTCGTAACAAGGTAAGCCGTACCGGAAGGTGCGGCTGGATCCTCCTTTCTACGGAGAATTTCAGGACACGGTTCCGTGTCGGTGTGAGCCCCGTGCTCGTGGAATGGTTCCACGGTCTCGCATGGGGATGCTGGTGTGGAAGAGATCAATGGCTTGGATGGGATTCGTCCCGTCCGGGAGTGGTATGGGTATGCTTTTGGGCTCCCGGACCGCCACCCCACGGTGTTCTATCGTGGTGCGGTTCGATGCCCACATGAACAGGCCTGTTCCCTTCGGGGCGGGTTGGAAACGTGTGGCGCGTGGTGGTTTGAGAACTGGATAGTGGACGCGAGCAAGAGAAACTGAAAGAACGTTTCTTTTTTTGCTTATCGCGATTTCGCCAAACTCTTCAATTGAGTTTGGTTTCGAGATCGATCGTTTTGTGATCATTTTAGTGTTAAGATTTGTCGTCTGGCGATCTTTCTATCAGGAAACCCGCGGGTGGGACAATGGTCTTGCTGTTGTGCCGCTTGCGAGGGCGTATGGTGGATGCCTTGGCAGACAGTACCGATGAAGGACGTTTGAGGATGCGATAATCCTAGGGGAGCCTCAACATGGCTTTGATCCCAGGGGGAATGGGGGAACCCGCCGGCCGTCATGGGCCGGCACCGCCTATGGGCGGGGGGTACGCAGGGAAGTGAAACATCTCAGTACCTGCAGGAAGGGGATACTCCGTGGTGGTGGCGAGCGAAAGCGGATCAGACCAAACCGGTTGCGCGTGATACCCGTCGGGGTTGCGTTGCCGGTGTCGTGGGATCACGTGTCCCGGTTCCGACGGGCCGGGCGGGAGTCATAAAACGGTTTGCCAGGGAACAGGCTTGAAGGCCTGGCCGTAGAGGGTGCCAGCCCCGTACCTGGACGTGAGCCGTCTTCCGATCGTGTTGTCCCAAGTAGCGCGGGCCTCGTGGAATCCCGCGTGAATCAGCCCAGACCGTTGGGTAAGTCTAAGCATACCTGTCTGACCGATAGCGTACCAGTACCGTGAGGGAAAGGTGAAAAGCACCCCGGGAGGGGAGTGAAACAGTTCCTGAAACCGTGCGCCCACAATCCGTCGGAGCCCTTTTGTGGGGTGACGGCGTGCCTATCGAAAAATGAGTCTGCGAGTCAGTGGCGGGTGGCGAGCATAAGCCGTGTGGCGTATGCGTAGCGAAAGCGAGTCTTAAAAGGCGTTTTTAGTCGCTTGTCCTGGACCCGAAGCGGGATGATCTAGCCCTGGGCAGGTTGAAGCGCGGGTAAGACCGCGTGGAGGACCGAACCCACCTGGGTTGAAACCGGGGATGACCTGGGGCTAGGGTGAAAGGCCAATCAAATTCCGTGATAGCTGGTTCTCTCCGAAATGCATTTAGGTGCAGCGTCGGTCGATTGCGTCGCGGGGGTAGAGCTACCGGATGCTTGCGGGCCCTTGTTGGGTACCAACAGCAGCCGAACTCCGAATACCGTTGACGTGTATTCCGGCAGTGAGTCGGCGGGGGATAAGCTCCGTCGTCGAGAGGGAGACAGCCCAGACCGTCGTCTAAGGTCCTGGAAGCGTGTGCTAAGTGGGAAAGGATGTGGAGTCGCATAGACAGCCAGGAGGTTGGCTCAGAAGCAGCCATCCTTGAAAGAGTGCGTAACAGCTCACTGGTCTAGTGGTCCCGCGCCGACAATGTAGCGGGGCTCAAGCACACCACCGAAGACGCGGCAGCAATCTTCATGGTTGCTGGGTAGGAGAGCGTCCTGCGAGGGGCGAAGCGGCCGGGTAACCGTGCCGTGGACTTCGTGGGAGTGAGAATGCAGACATGAGTAGCGAGAGACGGGTGAGGATCCCGTCCGCTGGATGACCAAGGGTTCCGGGGCCACGTTCGTCGTCCCCGGGTGAGTCGGGTCCTACGGCGAGGCCGACAGGCGTAGTCGAATGGATGAACGGGTGGATATTCCCGTACCGACCATGGACCGGCAAAACCGAGACGGTGAGTACTAACCTCCGCCTCGTGGTGGTTCCTTCCTTCGGGTTGGTGTCGCCGCGTGGTGTTGGGACTGTAGCCGTAGTAGGTCAGCGCAGGGTGACACGGAATGGGAGCCGGCCGCGGAGGTGGTTTTCCGTGGTCAAGCACGCAGCCAGTCATGTAGGCAAATCCGCATGGCGCGCATGGCGAGGTGTGATGATGGGAGCCTTTTGGGCTCGATATCCGGTTGTCCAGGCCGTCGAGAAAAGCCTCGGAGTGAGGGCCATGGCCGCCCGTACCCCCAAACCGACACTGGTGGTCAGGTAGAGAATACCAAAGCGATCGAGCGAATCCTGGTCAAGGAACTCGGCAAACCGCTCCCGTGCCTTCGGCATAAGGGAGACCCCCGCGGGTGAACGGACATGCTCCGGGAGCGTTTGGTGGGTGGCACAGACCAGGGGGTAGCGACTGTTTACCAAAAACACAGGTGCATGCGAAGGCGCAAGCCGCTGTATATGCACTGACGCCTGCCCGGTGCCGGAAGGTTAAGAGGATCCGTCAGCCCCTTCGGGGGTGAAGCGGTGAATTCAAGCCCCGGTAAACGGCGGTGGTAACTATAACCATCCTAAGGTAGCGAAATTCCTTGTCGGGTAAGTTCCGACCTGCACGAATGGCGTAACGACTTCCCCACTGTCTCGACCAGGAGCTCGGCGAAATTGCAGTACGAGTAAAGATGCTCGTTAAGCGCAGAAGGACGAAAAGACCCGGGACCTTTACTATACCTTGGTATTGGCGTTAGGCGCGGATTGTGTAGCATAGGCGGAGGCTTGAAGCGGGTGCGCCAGCATTCGTGGAGCCGCAAGGTGAAATACCGCTCTGTTCTCGTTTGACGTCTAACCTCGACAAGTCATCCTTGTCAGGGACAGTGCCTGGCGGGTAGTTCAACTGGGGCGGTTGCCTCCCAAAGAGTAACGGAGGCGCTCAAAGGTCCGCTCAGCCCGGTTGGCAATCGGGTGTCGAGTGTAATCGCACAAGCGGGCTTGACTGCGAGGACGACGGTCCGAGCAGGGACGAAAGTCGGAGATAGTGATCCGGTGCCGGCGCACGGGCGCGGCATCGCTCAACGGATAAAAAGGTACCCCGGGGATAACAGGCTGATCATTCCCAAGAGTCCATATCGACGGGATGGTTTGGCACCTCGATGTCGGCTCGTCGCATCCTGGGGCTGGAGCAGGTCCCAAAGGGTTCGGCTGTTCGCCGATTAAAGCGGCACGCGAGCTGGGTTCAGAACGTCGTGAGACGGTTTGGTCTCTATCCTCTGCGCTCGTTGGAATCCTGAGGAGGCCTGCCCATAGTACGAGAGGACCTGGGTGGACGAACCTCTGGTATGCCGGTTGTCGCGCCAGCGGCACGGCCGGTTGGCTACGTTCGGGAGGGATAACCGCTGAAAGCATCTAAGCGGGAAGCCTGCTCCAAGATTAGGATTCCATGGATCTTCGAGATCCTGTAGCCCGCATGTTGAACACGTGTTTGATAGGCCGGAGGTGGAAGCCCCGTGAGGGTGGAGCCGACCGGTACTAACGGGCGATGGCGACATAACATTCCGATCCTCTTGTGGAGGGTTGGTTCCGCGTCTTTCCTGTGCTGGATCGTCCTGGACGGCAATATGCGTTGGGATGGTCACGAATACGATTCAAACGATAGGCGTTTGCCTCGCGTCCGCTAGCCGGTTCCCGAACCGCCACGGTTCATAACATAATGGCCGGAATGGCCGCCATGTGTTTTGGTTGTCGTTCCGTGATCGCGGTTTTGCGGTGGTCATAGCCCTGGTGAGACGCCCGGTCCCATTCCGAACCCGGTAGCTAAGGCCAGGCGCGGCGATGGTACTGCACTCGAGAGGGTGTGGGAGAGTAGCACGCCGCCGCTTCAAACGTATCGGGCCTCCCGGTCGAGCCTTTGGCTCCCGGGAGGCCCATTTTTCATGCTTTTTCCGGGCTTCCCGGCGGGCGTCGCTCCAGGAACCCCCGTTTTTTCATCACCTCCCGGACCTCCCGGCAACGCCTTTCGGGCTCGTCGAAGGTCCTTATCCGGAGTCTCCACCGGATGTCCGCTTTGAGAACCACTTTTCTCTTTGATGTTTTTTGATTTGAGATTGTGCTGTGGCACCATGGATACACCATAGGAATCATGTGCCAAGGGGATAGCTATGTTTCTTCTTCCAGATCAGCAACTCAGACGTGCCGATCGAGTGATGCGGCAACGACTTGTGCCATATGTGCACGAAACATTATCGCATTGTCAGTTACGCGCTTTTCGCCAATGAAGGCGAACCCGAACAGAGCGCCGACTTTCTTGCCCGTGTCAGGGAAAACAAAGTGGATTTTCTCGACTTCATGGTTCCTGGTGCCTGGGGCACGATATGGGGTACCACATGGTTCGAGGTTCGTGGACGTATCGACCGTGAGTCGGTCAAAGGCAGAGCCGTCGAACTGGTTGTAGATCTGGGATGGAAACGACATCGTGGCCCGGGCTTCCAAGCGGAAGGATTATGCTATCGCCCTGACGGCAGCGTCATCAAAGCGGTGAATCCAGACAATTGCTGGATTCCGCTTATCGATGCCAATGGCGTGGCGAATGTGGAGCTTGACGCTGCCGGTCGTTTCACGGTATATGTCGAGGCCGCATCGAATCCACCGGTCGAAGCTGACCTGCCATTCGCGCCGATGAATCTGGGGGAGCGTGCCGACGGTCGTCCATCCGACTATGTGCTCACCACAATGGACGTGTGCGCTTTCAACCAAAACGTGTTCGACTATCTGATGGACTTGGAAACCGTCACCTCGCTGATGAGGGAACTCAAGGATGATGATCCTCGATATTGGCAGCTGGCCAAAGCGCTGCAACGATCACTCAACACATATGACGAGCGTGATATCGCCGGAACTCTGGAGCCAGCCAAGGAAAAGCTTGCCGGGGTTTATCCGAACCCGCATATTCCAGCGTCATCCATCATGTCGCGGTCGGCCATGCGCATATCGATTCCGCATGGCTGTGACCCGTGCGCGAAACCCACCGTAAAGTGGCCCGCACGGTGTCCAACGTGCTTGCCCTGATGGACGAGGATCCGGATTTCACGTACGCGATGAGTTCCGCCCAACAGTATGCGTGGATGGAACAGGAACATCCAGACCTGTTCGCGCGCATGCTGCAGCGCATCAAGGAAGGACGATTCATTCCCGTCGGCGGAATGTGGGTCGAATCCGATAACATGCTGCCCACAGGTGAGTCGCTGATCCGCCAGATCACGTTCGGCATGCGTTACTTCCGTGAGCATCTTGGCGTGGAACCAAAAGGACTGTGGCTTCCCGACAGTTTCGGTTATTGCGAGGCATGGCCGCAAATCGCACGTCGTGCCGGTTTCGAATGGTTCCTCACACAGAAGATCTCATGGAACGACACCACGAAATTCCCCCACCATTCCTTCTGAATGGGGCTGAACCAATTCCACGACATTCTTCCCGGATCGGCGATCGCATGGGTGCATCGGCAGGCGCGTGCGGACTACGTGCGCGACATCGCAAGACTGCGTGATATCGCCGCTGAAGCGGGTGCTTCCATCGCATCGGTGCGGGATGATGCCGACATGCGATCGAACGCGGCCATCGTCCCATATACGGCAAAGAATGGCGATTCGTGGATTGCTCGCACCGCGGCAGTGGGAACGCAGGATGATGACGCGAACGGCACCGACGCGGTCGCCGATGAATCCACCATCGCAACGACATGCGACGACGGTCGAATCATACTTGACAACGGTTTGCTACGTGCCATCATCGCACCAGACGGTACGGTCCGTTCACTGATCGACCTTGATAATGGACACGAACTGGTGCCCGACGGCAGTGGAATCGGGCATTACGAGCTTCTCCGCGACGAGCCATACGAGTGGGACGCATGGGACATCCAGCGCGATGCCTTCCTCAGCGCCGAAGGCATCGATGACTCGCATGTGGAACGAGTGACGGAGACAAAACGCGGCGGAGCCACCGTGCACGTGTCCAGCACCACCGACGGGGTGTCCATCGATGCCTGCATCACATTGCGGGCAAAGTCGAAAAGCCTTGAATTCCGGACCAAAGTGGATTGGCGGGCATCGAACGATTCCTCAAAGTCGACATTCCCATGGCTATCAGGCCGACCGGGCGCAGTACGAATGCCAGTACGGCATGGTGGAACGGCCCATTCAGAAGAACACACGTTCCGACGAGGCGAAATACGAAAGCTGCACGCACCGGTTCGTACGCGTCGCCGATGCCGGCTATGCGGCTGCGGTCGTCAACGCCAGCACCTACGGTTCCGACGTTTCGCCGATTCACCGGAACACGGCTTCCGGGCCGGTGCGTGGCACGATGATTCGACTTTCGTTGCTGTCGTCCCCGCTATACCCCGATCCGAACACTGACAAGGGCGTGCATGAGTTCGCGTGGAACGTTGTGGCGGATGCCAGTATGCCGGCTGTGCTTGACGAGGCGAACCGTCTCAACGCGGCCGTGCTGCCTGCCGTGCCGGCGTTCGATCCGCTGGCGCAGCTCAACCCGGTGGATGGCGTCATGGTGCTTGACTGGGTCAAGCTTGCCGATGACGGTTCCGGAGATCTGATACTGCGCGTTTATGAGGCGGTCGGCGGCGAAGCCCATGCGAGACTTGCCGTCAACGCCGCTTTGGGGAAGGCCACGGTACGCGAGTGTTCCATTATGGAGGATGCGCGGCTGGATGCCGAATTGCCCGCGGCTTTTGCCGACGGTGATCCGTCCGTGGCAAGAACGGCGCAAGGAGCGATGCTGAGCCTGCATCCGTTCCAATTGGCCACGTTGCGCGTCAGTTGTGGAAGCGATGGTGGAAATACTGATGGGAATGAGAGTGGAAGCCTGCGATAGATGAGGAACTGGCGGCGGATGCGCTGAGCCGTGCGCCGCCTATTCCTTGGCTTGAGTCCACGCCTGAAGCTTCATACGATTGAGCTCGGTGTTGGGATCGTACGTGTCATCCAACCGCTCCTGATACATCGCGACCAGTTCTCCGCCGCGGCCCAACGCCTCCAAAGCGGCCTCACGAATCGACTCCCATTCGTACGGCACCACTTCCTCGGGGAACATGACCGTGCACTGGTTCGGTGCGTCACGCTCCACCAGATCGACGAAATTCAGCAGATCCTGCCACCGTTCGGCAGCGATCAGCCGCGCCGCGTACGCGTCGGCAAGCGGCTCCGGACGTATGGTTGTCGCGCAGGAAACGATCGGCCTCCTCGGCATCGCCACTGATCCGCATCAGATCGTGCCGCAGGAACTGCACGGCATGGTCGAACTGGTTTTGCGCGGTCTGCGCAAGCTGCTGTTTGGACAGGAATGATGGGTCAAGCATGGCGAGATCGTTCAGTTCCTCGGGGAGAGGGTAGGTGAACCGCCGGTAGTGGAATCGCCGGCAGCGCCCGTGGAATGCGTGATCGAGTTCGCGGTATCCGCGCCGTCCGCAGCGTCTGTACTATTCGTGCTATGCGCATTGTCCGCGTCAGAGGACGTATCACGGAGGTTGTGAGATTGCGTTGCGGTGGCGTCGCGTGCACCCGTATCGCCCGTAACATCACTGTCGATACTGCCGACGCTGTTCATAGTGTCGCCAGTAGTGCTGCTCGCATCGCCATTACCGGACTTCGCTGCGAAATCACGCATCGCGGCAATGCCCTTGTTCAACGCGTCATAGGCGAACATGCGCGTATCATCCCATTGCGCGAACGACAGTCCGCAAGACAGCAGCTCCACCATCTGCATGGCGTTGAGCCGGAAATCCTCATTGCACGCCACCTGCGTGATCATGCGCAACGCCTGCTCGCCCGTCATCGGATCGGCGTTGCAGGCCACGGCATCCATGTACACGCGTACGGTCTGAATCAGATCTTTCAGGTAGTCGAAACCCTCGTTGTCACGGTCGGCCACATTGCCGACGAACCTTGCGGTCATCTCCACAGCTTTGGCGAGATTGCCGACCGCGTCAAGCCATCGCGTGCTGATCACCGCGTTGCCGACCACCGCGTCCACGCCGGACAGCGCCTGCGAATCGATCGAAAACGTCGGCATATCGATGCGCGGAATCTCCACGCCCGTATCGGTACGTTCCGCGGTGGGCACCATGGAGGCGAGGGCGTCGAAATACCATTGCATGGGCATGTTGATGACCACGTCCGCGTCGGAAAGATTGGCGACCGGCACATCGTTGCGTTGCGCGGCATCCTCCTGGCTTGCTTCGCGGATGAGATGATTCCACAGGAAAGTCGGCCCGTCGAATTCGGCGGAACTGAGCCATCCGTTATTGACGTAGTCGGTGAGATCGTCGGCTTCCTGCCTGCGATTGAAGCTGCCCATGCGCCCACCTTTCCGTTGCGATGCCTGTGATTGCATAGTTGCGATTGTGCCGCAACAAGTAGCCGCACCAAGTATAGGCGGCGTCGGCTACGTCTGTGGAAGAGAGCGGAAAGGGCGGAATGAGGGGGAAACGAAAATAATGACGAAAATGAGACGGCAAAATGGCCGTTCGGTAAAATCGGACTATAATCAATCGCACATAACAGAACATGTTTTCAGCGCATTCGGAAATGTTTTCCGGGTGCGCTGAACGGTTTTTGGCGCAATATGAACGGAGGGCCAACACAAGATGAACGCACGCAAACTTGGTGCGGCGGCTGGGGGCATCGCTTTGATCGTAGGTCTGTTCACGGGATGCGGTTCGACGAACAGCGCTTCCAATGCGACGTCGGACGGCGATTCGAACAGCGGCACAACCGCGACATATTCCGTGGACGGTGCCAAAGATTCCATCCGCATCGCCTCCGGCTCCGAAAACAAGGAAGTGAGCGGGGCCATCGAACAGGCGGCCAAACAATCGAAAGTGTCAGTGACCGTCGACTACATGGGGTCGTTGGACGTTATGGACGCGCTGCGCAACAAAGGCCATCACGCGGGCAGGGATTACGATGCGGTCTGGCCTGCCAGCAGCATGTGGATCACCATGGGGGATATCAAGCACGTCGTCAAGGACCAGGTCTCCACGTCCACCACGCCGGTGGTGTTCGGCGTGAAGCAAAGCAAGGCTGAGGAACTCGGCTGGGCGAATACGGACGGTACAACGAAGCTGGTGTCCACGAAGGACATTATGGATGCGGTGAAGGCCAAGAAGCTGTCGTTCGCTATGACGTCCGCCACGCAATCGAATTCCGGAGCGTCGGCGTACATGGCGTTTCTGACGGCGCTGAACGGCGGCAAGTCGGCACTCACCAAAGACGATTTGAACGATGCTTCATTACGTAAGTCCGTGAAAACCGTACTGTCGGGCGTCAATCGTTCATCCGGCTCGTCCGACTGGCTGAAGGACATGGTCGTCAACGACCCGGATACGAACGATTCCATGGTGAACTACGAATCGCTCGTCATCCAGGCGGACAAGGCGTTGACGGCGAAGGACAAGGAGCCGCTGCTGGCCGTCTATCCGTCCGACGGCATCGCGATTTCCGATTCGCCGCTTGCTTACGTGGATCGCAGGCAGGACAAAGAGGATGCGTTCAAGCGATTCAGCAAGTCGATCACGTCGAAGGATTCCAAGAAACTGTTCGAACAGGCGGGTCGTAGAACCGGTTCGGACGGCACGCTGGCGTATGCCAAAGATGCGAAGGTGAAGGATTCGTTCCGTAAGGAATGGGGCGTCAAATCGGATTCATCGGTGCTGAAAACCATCACCATGCCATCCTCCGACATCATCGAACAGGCGCTCGACCAGTATCAGACCGTCCTGCGCAAGCCCGCTTACACCTTGTGGGTGGTGGATTATTCCGGATCGATGTCAGGCAAGGGCAAAAGCGGTGCCGTGGCCGGTTTGCAGGCGGCCCTCGACACCGATCAGGCACGCGCCTCGCATATCGAGCCGGGCGATGACGACGTCAACGTGTTCATCCCCTTCAACAGCAGCGCGAAAGTGGCGCAGGTCGCGCAAGGCAAGCAAACCGCGACCTTGCTGGCCGCCAGCGAAAATCAGGTGGCAAATGGCAATGCGGACATCTACAATGCGCTGGAAGTCGCGTTGAAGAATCTGCCGTCCGACCGCGACGATTACACGGTGGCGATCGCGCTGCTGACCGACGGGCAGTCGGACACGGCGAAGCTTGACGAGTTCAAGCAGCAGTATGCGTCCGACGGCAAGGGCGTTCCGATTTTCTCCATCATGTTCGGCGACGCGGATTCGCAACAGCTCGACGATTTGGCCACGCTGTCCAACGGCAAGGTGTTCGACGGACGCAACGGCAATTTGAGCGGCATCTTCCGCGAAGTGAAGGGCTACAACTGATTTGACGGTGTGGTGCTGATTGGTGCCAATGCCGCGGAAGCGGCGCTTGCCTGTGTTTGCGTTATCGTGCGCGACGTGACGGATGCGGCGCGAGTTGCTGCGTAAGCTGCTGCGCGTGCTGTGAAGTGTCTCTTTTCCCTACACGGAACGACGTGTGAAACAGTGTGTGAAACGTCTGCGCTGTGCGATAGATAAAACGGTGTTCGTGCGAGCGTGACGGTAGAATGGTGTGCTGTGCCGCATAGGGCGGCCAGTCCAATTAGGCCTCTGATGAAAAGGGGGAACCATATGAAGGTTGCAAGTGGCAATGTCCTGTGGCAGCAGCGCAAGCGCAATTGGTGCCGTACGCCGTTCACGTTCACCGTGTACACACTTACCGACCGTGAGCTGAGCGTCAAAACCGGCATTCTGAACGAGAGTTTCAACTTGATCAAACTGTTCCGCATCGTGGATATCAGCGTGGAACGTACATTCCTGCAGCGCATCTTCGGCATGAGCACGATTGTGCTGGATACGCGCGATCAGTCGTCCGGCAATGGCGTAGTGGCATTGAAGAACGTGCTGAACGGATTCGAAGTTCGCAAGGTGCTGCAGGAAGCAGTGGATGCCTCCCGTAGAGAGAACGGCATGTCGGCGCGCGAATTCCTGGGCGGTCCGGGTGGTCCTGCTGGTCCGGGATTCGGCCCGGGTCCTGACGGCCCTGGCTTCGACGGCGGTTTCGATGGGCCCGACATGGGTGGCTACGCCGACGGTCGGTGAGTGACCTTCCGTAGTTTCGGCTACTTTCAGCTCGGACGGCTTGCGTATATATGCTGTACATACAACGTATATACACAAGCCGCTTTTATATGTTTCGATGTGTGGCTGGAGTGATTGCGGGGCTATCTCGCTTATAGATGGCGGATTTTCATATGCGTCTGCTGGTATCTCGCTTATGGATGGCGGTGTACTGAAGTAAATCGCTTGTTTGGGGGTATGATTCATACCCCCAAACTTCGTTTTTGCTGTTGGAACCGCCATCCATAAGCGAGATGGCATGTGTCAGTGATCCAAATCCGCCATCTATAAGCGAGATAGGTGTCAGAAGGTCGCGAATTACAGGGCGGACTTGCCGGTGAGGTGGCGGTAGAGTTCCGGATCGACCGGTTTGTCGAGCTTGAGTGTGGAAATGACCACCTTTGACTCGCTGCCATCCTCGCCGGGGTTCACCGACGCGTGCACATCGTCCAATGCGACCGCGCTGCCGACGAAGTAATAGGATTTCTCCTGTTCTTCGGCTTTGCGACGGATGAAAATCGGCGCAAAATGGCAATTCTGCCATTCCGGAGTACGTTCCGTTCCGTCCAGCAGCCACCGGAATTCGTTTGATTTAAGCGAACGATTGTTCTTGCTGAACCATTCGATCTCGCCGGGATTAAGGAACCGGTCGCCATACTGGCTCGCCTCATATTTAATGAAAATCGGGAGTGAGCCGGTTTCGGTGTCCAATTTGTATCCGCCGACATTCTGCGGCACCTGTTCCGCAGGCCAACCACACAGTCGCATCACATCGAACACGCTGTACTTTTCTCCATACAGGAACCCATGATTCTGGCGGATATGATGCTTGCGGGACGATTCCGCCAACGCTAACGCGTTGAACAGACCGGCTTCGACGGTATCCGTGAAGAACGTGCGGAAAGTGGTCTGTTCAAGCATCGAGCGGAACTCGTCGGTCAACCGATAAGCCCCATCATCGCAGAGGCGCACCAAAGGAGTCTGCCCGAAACGTTTGCTGTTCGCGGCGATGAAATAGGAATAATCCAACGTGGCGAACGCGGAACGGCATTGCAACTCGTTACTGTCCGCATCGGGGAACAGCGCAGTCAACAACGTCTGCAAATCGACGATCGTGATCGCATGCTGTGAAGCGACCTCACGAAGCGCAGTCAGCGCATCCTCGGAACAATCCGGATCGATCCGCTGCCAATCCATACCGCACAATGCCGCCAAAACCAACAATTCGTGCGGACGCAAGCCGCGCAATTGCGTGGCGGTCAACATTTTCAGCACACCATTGTGCGCATCCGAAGTCGATTCAAGCTGTTCAAGATACGAAATGGTCGCATTCTTGCCGCGCGACAGACTCTTCTCGCGGGAACGTACGAACGACAGATAATTGTCGTTCTTCGACGCCATCGTGAACACGAGCGACGCGTCACGGCGCGCGAAATCCATCAGCATCGGGATGCGTCCCAATTCGTACCGCATCTGCTGGTACTGCTGGCTCAGCAGTTTCATATTCGACAAATCGGCGGTGTCAAGCGAGGCAAGCACGCGCTCGCGGGCGATTTTGTCGAAGCTGATGGACGAGACGCCGATGGTTTCGCGTTGCAGATTCTTACGGGCTACGTCGCGGTCGCCGGTATGGCCGTACAGTGCGATCGGAATCAGATAATTATTCGCGTAATTGCCGATGAAATCAATGACGACCACGCAATCCTTGCCGCTTGCCTTGCGCAAACCACGGCCGAGCTGCTGCGTGAAAATGATGCTCGACTTCGTTTGACGCAACATCACGATCTGATTGACGTGTGGAATATCCACGCCTTCATTGAACAGGTCGACGGTGAAAATATAGTCCAATTCGCCGTTCTCCAACTGTGCTACGGCAGTGTCGCGTTCCATCTGCGAATTTTCGCCGGTGATGGCTTTCGTGCGGTATGGCCGTTCCGCCTGCTGGTTCATCTGCTGGTTGAACAGGTCGGACAGTCGTTTCGCTTCCTCGCGTCGGCTGCAGAACACCAGACCTTGCACGGGTGTTCCGGCCTCGCTGTAGATCTGTATCTTGTCGATGATGTAGCGCACGCGGTTCGGGTCGGTGAGTTCTTCAAGCCAACGGCTTAGCTCGTTACGTTCCTGGTCGGTCATTGACTCGACCTTGACGTCTTTGCCGGCGATCTTCTCGTCGGGCGCGTCCTGAATGTATTCGTGCACCCCGTAATAGTGGAACGGGCAGAGCATGTCCTCTTCAAGCGCCTTCTGCAGGCGGATTTCGTAGGCCACGTTGTTGCCGAATAATTCGAAGATGTTCGCACCGTCCGTACGTTCCGGCGTTGCGGTCATGCCGAGCATGAAATTCGGCTGGAAATGGTCGATGACGCGTTTATACGATTCGGCGGCCGCATGATGCACTTCGTCGACGAGAATGTAATCGAACTCGTCTGCGTCGAATTGTGCAAGCGTTTCCGGACGCGACATCGTCTGCACGGTGGCGAACACGTATTTGCGATCCGATTCCTTGCTGCCACCCGAAAACAGGCCGAGTTCGCTTTTCCGGGCATCCAAGCACTTTTGGAACGATTCTTCAGCTTTCTTGAGGATCTGCTCCTGTTGCGCGATGTACAGCATGCGATTCGGTTTGACCTGCCGCACGTCGAACGCTGACAGATACGTTTTGCCGGTGCCGGTAGCGGAAACGATGATCGCACGGCTTTCGCCCTGCTTGCGTAGCTGTGCGAGATTCATCAGCGCTTCCACCTGCATGGCGTTCGGCTGAATGGTTTGCGATTGGCTTGTTTTTTCGATCGGCTTGCGATTCGGCCGTTGCGGCGCGTACTTTTGAAGTCTTCCTCGTACAGTTTCAGCCAAGCGTCGGTGAGCGGCTTCGATTCGCTGATTTGCGATTCGATTTCCTCGCTAAAGCTGTTCGGCAAGACCGCTGGTATCGGTGGTGGCGACTTTGAGATTCCACTCGCGATTGGAATTCAGCGCGTTGATGGTGAGATTCGAACTGCCAACATACGTGGAATACAACGGCTCGTCGCCTTGCGCATGATGGAAAACATAGCCTTTGGGATGATAAGGGTAGGCAGCTGTGGCATCGTCATCGTTTCGACTGGACCGCTCCGGCTGCCAAACTTGCACTTGAATACCGGTTTCCCGCTGAAGTTTCAGCAGTTCCCTGAATGCTTTGGGAGAGTTGAAATAATTGAACGTCGACGTGATGATTCGACCGGCCTGATGGTCATTGTTGTCAGCGAAATCAAGGAAATACTGCTTAAGCACCTGCAACGCGCCCTGGCTGACGAACGCGACGGACATGTCGAAATCCCTGACTGCGTTGCAGTTCGTCCTTGATGGCGTATTCCATGGTCCGACCGTCATGGTTGGCGATCAACGTCGGCTCGTACTGTGCGTCGACATTGTCCTTTTTGTTGACGAAACCGGATAGCAGCGCCTCAACAAGGGAGGAATGGTCATGGTCGTCCATATTGCGCATCATCAGTCGTCACTTTCGTGCGTGGCTGCCGGAAAAGCCGGAAAATCCATGGCGGAGATCAATCGCACCGCTTCTCGGTCGGCGGGCGCCCAGTCCAAAGTGGGCATTTCGGCGGGCGCTACCCAACGAATCTCATGATGCTCGGTCAGATGGGGTGCGCCGCTTATCAAATGGCACACAAACGACGTGAGCACGACGGTACCGAAATCGTAATCGTAAGAAGACGTGCACACTTCGTTGGCAACTTCGACCTCGCACAGCAACTCTTCTTCGATTTCGCGATGCAATGCCTGACGCGCCGTTTCATGCGGTTCGATCTTGCCGCCCGGAAACTCCCAGAAACCAGCCAGTGATCGGCCTTCTCCGCGTTGCGCGCACAGCACCTTGCCGTCTTTGACGATAGCCGCGCCGACGACGTTAATGGTTTTGCGCGGTGTCGGTTGCGCTGACTGTTGCGGATTCTGGTCGGTTGCCGTCATTGCTTTCTCCTGACTAATGAACAGGTCCAGGATACAACGGGGGAGATTGCGCCAGGCCCGAATGGGGAGCAACTTACGCGATGGAAATCAGTCCCAATGGTGTCACTTGCATGGCCTGGTGTATCGGCAGTTGGGGAAACCGGTGCACCCGTAAAACGCGCGGAACGGGTCGGAGCCGGTGTGCCGCAATCGCAATGCCTCACCGCAATTCGGGCATTGCGGAGGCAGTTTCACACCGCGGAAGATGTTCGGGCAGATCTTGTCGTGCAATTCGTACATGAAACGTGACGGACGCGACTGGTCCACCACGAAAAACAGCTTCTTTTTGCAACGCGTCATCGCCACGTAAAACAGCCGGCGTTCCTCCGCGTGCGGCATGCGTTCCACTTCCGGCAGCAGCAGGCCGAGCAGCGGCTCTTCTGGAATCGCACTTGGGAAACCCTTCAAACCGCCGGAACAGCACAGCAGAAACACGAAATCGCGTTGCAGACCCTTGGAAGTGTGCGCGGTCATGAATTTGATGTCCATGTCCGGTTTTTCCGGAAAAACGATGCCGCCGGTATGCTCGTCGATTTGGAACAGCCCGTCGCGGTCGTTGCGTGACAGCAGGTTCAGGTCGCTGCGGTAGCGTCCCAGCATCAGCACCGACGCGGCTTTCGGCAGTTTGCGCAGCTGCTCGACGATCGCATCGAACCGTTCCTCTTGCGTTGCGCCGCCAAGCGCCTTCAGCGAATAATCCTTCTTGTCGCTCGGATTGCGCAATTGCTTGGCGTACAGGCTTTTGTCCTGCATGACGAACGCGCCGCTCGCATCGATGAGGCTCTGCCGGAACCGTCGCGTCGTCGTGATCTGGAACATGCGTGTCGGCCCCCAATCGCGCCAAATATCGGCGAAATCGAGAATCAGATGAATGTCGCTGCCGGCGAAACGGTAGATCGACTGCCAGTCGTCGCCCACGCAGAACAGCGTGAAATCGCTCTGCTCACGCAATGCGCGGATCAGCTCGTAACGTGGCCGCGACATGTCTTGGTATTCGTCGATGAGCACGTATTTGTACGGGTGGCGGTATGCGCCGCGCCTTACGCAGCGAATGGCGTCGGTGATCATGCCGGGAAAATCGATGCCCTGGGTCGCGCGGAAATTGCCGACATACGCGTTGTACAGCGGCCCGACGAGCTGCAGCATCTCACGATTACGGCCGATATGTTTGCCGCCGCGCCTCTCATTGAGCTCGCGCATGCCGTCGATGCCGATATTGTTCTGCCGCATGTGCTGGATGATGGTCTGCGCGTTCTCGACAAGGCTTTGCCTGTACTGGTTGAAAGCGTAATCATCCGTCGGCAGTTGGAAATCCTCACGTTTCGCGGCGGCGCCATACTTGCCGAACAGCTCCTTCGACATGAGCTTGAATGCGAGCAGACGGTAGGGGATGTTCTGTGCGAGCAGCCGGTCAAACGTGTCTCGTACCACGGCGTTCGACGCATGGCCGTCGATGATGGGACGGTTGGCGATGGTGGCCGCACGGCAGATTTCAGGCCGAGACTGTGGAACGTGCATGCGCGGATCGTTTTGCCGGTGCTTGCCATGATGCGTTGCGACATTTCGTCCGCGGACGCCTTGGTGAACGACAATACGAGAATCTCTTCGGGGGTGGCGCGTTTTGTGGCAAGCAGCCATGCGATATATCCGACGATGGTAGTGGTTTTGCCGGTTCCCGCGCCCGCAAGCACGAGGGTGTTGTGACCTGCGCCGGCGATCGCGCTGATCTGCTCGTCGCTCAATTCGTGCTTTTCGATATTGCCGATGATGTCACGCGCTTTGTCGATGCGGTCGGCTGGCAACAGCGGTTGCGGGGTGAGCTTTGCAGGCCGTTGCGATTGGTGTTGCTGCGATTGACGGCGTTGCGATTGACGTTGCGGCGTGGCATGCGGTTGCAGTTGCGGTTGCGTGACTCGTCGCGCAAGCTGTTCCGTCTGCTTGGTCTGTCCGGTCCGCGCAGGCTTGGCGTTGTTGGCATTCTTGGCAGAGGATTGCGTTTGCCGGGGCTGCTGCGTCTCATCTTCCGTGCCCAGCACGTACTTCAGCATCCTCAGCAATCCCATGACGCTCCTTCCATGCGTTTCCAAACCGCCGCAAGGGGCAATTATAACGTGGGCGGAGCGCGTCACGCCCACGTCATCGATCGCATCGCTACGCTTCGAACGGGTACTTAAGACCCCAATCCGCACGCAGCGAATCCATGCATTCCATGATGCGCAACGTGTCGGAATGCGGCATCTCATCGCATTCGGTACGCCCGTCCAGCATGGCCTGTGCGGCCGATGCCACCTCATACTCGTAGCCGGTCAACTGTTCGGGAACGTCATAATGCGCGGTGACGGCATGCGAGCCGTCGAACACGTCAATCGCCTCGACATTGTTGATGTTCTGGCACGTGAGATACCCCTCCGTGCCCCACACCGCGCCCATACGGTCCGAATGGCACAGAATCGAGCTTTGCGCGGTGGCCATCACACCATTCTGGTAATAGAACGTCATCGAATTGTGCGCGTCCACGCCGGTTTCATACGGTTGCATCGACGATTCAACACGTGCGATCGGCGCATTATGCATGATCATGTCGATGAAATTGATTGGATACACGCCGACGTCCAGCAGCGCGCCGCCAGCCAGCGCAGGATCGGTGATACGCGCCTTCGCCGTGGTCGGATAGCACAGATTCGCGTCGATCGCCTGCACCTCGCCTATCACGCCGGACGCGATGATATCGTCGATCATGCCACGCGACGGCATATACCGCGTCCAAATCGCCTCCGTGCACAGCATGCCGGTCTCATCCGAAACGTCCAATATCTCACGCGCCTGCTGCGTGTTCGCGCCGAACGCCTTCTCCACCAGCACGCCCTTGCCGGCGCGCATGCACAAAATCGCCTGCTCGGCATGGAAGTTATGCGGAGTGGCGATATACACAAGATTCACGTTCGGATCGGCGACAAGCTCCTCATACGATCCGTACGACACCGGAAAACCGTATTTCGCCGCGAACGCCGCTGCGCGCTCGCCGTCGCGGGCCGCCACCGCGTACGGTGCGACCAGATCGCGGTACCGGTCATCCGCCGCCATTTTCACCAACGTTTCGGCCATGCTCTGCGCGATACGGCCCGCGCCGAGAATCGCCACATTGATCTGTGCCATGAAATCTCCTTGTTTTGAACTGCCTGTTTGCTACGTTGCAATGACCAGCGTACGCCACATGCGACGGCGGCACGCGTTATGCGAAAACGATTGATCGGCCCTTTTGCCATAATGGGAAGCCGTGACGGCAGAGCATCGCAGGCAGACAGCCAAACCCGGAAAAACCGGCAAACCCAAGAAAACCGGCAAACCTAGAAAAACCGGCAAACCCGAAAAATACGAGCGGGGCACGCGCAGCTACACCATGTCCCACATCCGCGGCAAGACACATCCATCGAACGGATGGTACGTAGCTTTCTGTTTGCCAAAGGCTTGCGATTCCGCAAAAAACGACAAGCGATACCCAGGCCACCCGGACGTGGTACTACCGAAATACCGTACGATCATATTCGTCAACGGCTGCTTCTGGCACATGCACGAAGGCTGTCCGAAAGCCACACGCGTGCCCAAATCGAACGTCGAATTCTGGACCGCGAAACTGCTGCGCAATCACGAACGAGACGTGAGGCAGCGCGCCGAACTCGAAGCGGACGGCTGGAAAGTCATCGTGGTGTGGGAATGCGAGCTCGGTAAGAAGGTGCGCGACGAACGGTTGGAACGGCTTTACCGCGAAATCGTGGACGATTCCGGAAAGGCGGACGATTCCGGGGAATGACAGTCGGCAGGCGGCGTTGTACGAAACGTGGTAAAAACAGGAATATGAGAAATGTTGAGAATGGCGTGCAGCCGCAGTTGTCGAAGCGCGCGCAGATTGCCAATCCGTTCCGCGCCATGGTGTTCGGAGCCATGGCCGATGAGATGATCGCCAACGGCACCGACGTGGTCAAACTAAGCCTCGGCGAGCCGGACTTCGGCGCGCCGCCGGCCGTGCGTGACGCCATGCGCGAACAGTATGACGGCCGTCCGCTGCCGTACACCGCGGCGATGGGCCTGCCGGAACTGCGCCAGGCGATTTCCGATTTCTATAAGGAACGTCACCACGTCGACGTCGACCCGAAACGCATCGCGATTACCGCAGGCGGTTCGACGGCACTGCTGCTGTCCGCCGCGCTGACGGTCAACGATGACGACGAAGTGCTCATCGCAGACCCGTCCTACCCGTGCAACCGCGAGCTGGTACGCGCGTTCGGCGGCAAAGTCGTGGACGTGCCGACGTCCGCCGCCACCCGATTCCACCTGACGCCGGAACTGTGCAAAGAATACTGGACGGACCGCACCAAAGCCGTCATGATTACTTCGCCGTCCAACCCGACCGGCACCACCATCGCCTTCGACACCCTGAAAGCCGTGTGCGACTAGCCCGTGAGCGTGGCGCATGGCGCATCGTCGACGAAACCTACCTCGACCTGGCCGACCGCGAACCGGACGGTTCCGACGTGAAATCCGTGCTGGCCTGTGATCCGGACGCCATCGTCTGCTCCAGCTTCTCCAAGTTCTTCGGCATGACCGGCTGGAGGCTCGGCTGGATGGTCGTGCCCGAATACGCGCTCGAAGCCATGGACGACCTCGCCACCAACTTCTTCCTGTGCGCGCATACGCCGACCCAGCATGCGGCGCTCGCCTGCTTCACGCCGGAAACGCTGGCCGTGTGCGAGGAACGCCGTCAGGAACTGCTGGAGCGCCGCCGCATTGTGGTGGACGGTTTGGCCGAGATCGGTCTGCCGCTGGAAGTCGAGCCGAACGGCGCATTCTACGCGTATTTCAACATTTCCAGCACCGGTTTGGATGCGTGGACGTTCTGCGAGCGTGCGCTGAAGGAAGCGCATATCGCGTTGACGCCTGGCCGCGATTTCGGCGAGGCCACCGCGGACACGCACGTGCGTTTGTCGTATGCTGCCTCTCGTGAGGCGTTGCGTGAAGGTTTGAATCGGCTTGGCGATTTCGTAGCCAAGGCGCGCGGTTGAGCGGTTCCTGCTTCGCGTTTTTCGTGCTGCTGCAATCGTCGTTTGTATTGCGATTCGTATTGCAGTGAATAGTGCCCATCCTCCATTTTCTGAGGATGGGCATCTGCATTTTTGGCGGCGGATTTCAGCCTTCCGTCTGCTGCAATTCCTCCAACTGGTTTTTCGTTTTGTGTAGCTTTGCGTAGATCTCATTGCGTTGCTCGGGATTCTTGGCGCGTTGATGGTCGCGGGTGAGCTTGTCGACCTGCGCAGTGAGATGCGCGATCTGCATGCGTCGGGCGAGACGTGCATTCAAGTCGATGGGGGATGGGTCGTCCAGAATCACTTGCGAACACAGCGACTCCCACAGGGCGTCCACGGACTCGACCGTCGGGTCTGAAACGTCCAATGTGGCCTCGCCGGCGGGTTTCCATTCGGAAATGAACACTTTGGAAGTGGTGGTATGGCCCGCTCGTGCCGGCAGCGCGCGACGTACGGCGAACGCGCATTCCTGACGTGTCGTACCTTCGAAATCGGCATCGCGTACGCAGACAAACAACATTCCCGACTTGCGCTGCATCGCAATCAATTCGACGATGTCCGTCGGAACGGGAGCGTTCAATCCATGCAATCGCAGGCCGATCACCAGTATTTCCGGCACGCGCGTACCGGCGGCGAGTCCGATATTGCGCGCCTGCAGCAGCGACAGCATGGTGATTGATTCGATGTCGTTCGCCAAACGCTGCTTTGTTTTGGCGGAAACCGGAATCTTCGCCACGAACAGGCCTTTCGGCAGCCTCGCCTTCTCGGCGGGAATCGCAGTGGAATTCGGCAGACCCAAAGTGGTTGCGGAAACGGAACCGCAGGAGGCGATCGTCATTGCTGGCCTTCTTTCGTAAGCACGCCGCAATTGTTGCGGCATTGCTTCGACTGTAGCGCATATGCATTGCGATTGCCGGCATTCGCGCGATTACTGGCGATCATTGGCGATTGGGGAACGCGATTGCAGTGCGCGACACGCCGAAGTTTGCCGATTGCCGCATGTTCGCGTATTATTTCCTCTTGCGGTGATCATAGCCTAGGTGAGACGCCCGGTCCCATTCCGAACCCGGAAGCTAAGGCCTAGCACGGCGATGGTACTGCACTCGAGAGGGTGTGGGAGAGTAGCAAGTCGCCGCGTTTACTCTTTTCGAATCCCGAGTTGAGCTGAGCTCCTCGGGATTTTTCGTTATCTGTCAAAGCAACTGACAAGAGTGCGTCGCCACTATCTTTTACATTGCCAATGCCGTTACGCCGTCAGCGTGACTGTCGTCTATCCAATATATAAAAAGTATATACGTCTTATATAAATTGATTGTCGAAGCGGAGGAACCTTCATGATCATCTCGGTCATCAACCTCAAGGGCGGCAGCGGCAAAACCACCACCGCCATGGCGTTGCGCACGGCACAACCGCAACGTGTCCGTGCTGGACACCGATCCGCAAGGCGACGCCACCACATGGGCGGGCGACGCCGAAGACGCCGGCGAAACCCTGCCGTTCACCGTGGACTCCGCCAATATCGGCAAACTGAAACGACTGCGCAAAACCATGGCGGATGACGAACTCGTCATCATCGACTGCCCGCCGGCCGGCAACGTGGTGGATGTGGCCTGCGATGTGGCCGATTTCGTCATCGTTCCGGCCACCCAGGGGCCATTCGAACTGAGCCATGCGCTCGAAACCGCGGAAAGCCTCGACGTGGCCGGCAAACCGTACGCGCTGCTGCTGCTCAAAGTGGAAAACAACAAGCTGGCCGGCAACGCGGTCAATCTCATCCGCGAACGCGGCGCCAGCGTCTTCGACGCGTCCGTACCCAAGCGCGTGGGCATGCAGAAAGTCGTCGGCCACGCATTTCCTAGCAATCTCAATGGGTATGAAGACGTGTATCTCGAACTTGAGGAGGCGATCGCCTGATGGCCATTAGAAAACCGAACGGTGGTGCGAAGGCAGCGTCCACCGCTCCGCTGACCAGCGTGCAGGACACCCGCAGCCGTGGCAATGGCAACGGCAACGGCGAACGTGTGCTCATGAGTTTCAAAATTCCATCCGATCTGAAAATGATGCTGCAGGAAAACGCGCGTGAACGCGGCACCACCGCCAGCCGCATCATCATCGACGGCATCCGCCACGAGCTCGGCCTCGACGACTAAGCCGAAGGCGTGAAGGAAACCGTCGGAACATCAACGGAACGGACATAAACGGACACGGGCGGACATGGATGGTCGCGGACGTGCGTTCCGAAAAAACAAGGGAATGGTATGGCTCAGGCAAAAACACGCCAGCCGCAAGGGCCGGCAACGGGCAAATCGCAAGCGTCGGCCAAAGCGAATCGGGCTAAAGCAAAACCGGCCGCAACGAGACCGGTCAAGCCGCTACGCACGCTGAATAAGACGAAAACGCATCGCGTACGCAACTTCATCTGCGCGGTGATTGCCTTCATATTCGCGCTCGCCGCGCTGCTGGGCACTGTCACGCACATTCTGCCGGAAGAACTGCAGGCGTTGCCGTATATGCCGATCGTCGTCTCCCTAGTGCCATGGTTCACGCTGCTCGCCGTAATCGCGCTCGTCTGCGCCATCGTCTCCAAACGTACGGTGTCCATCGTGATGGCCGTTCTGGCGATTGCGTTGCAGGCGTTCTGGCAGTATCCGTTCTTCTACCAGCCTTCGAAACTGCCACGTGCCGCAGTCGCGGCGGCGTCCGGCGAAACCGTCAACACGGATGACGGCTACGCGCGGCTGATGACGTGCAATGTGTACAAAGGGCGCGCCGATGCGCGTGAGATCGTGGATCTGGTGCGCAGCGAACACGTCGAGGTGCTTGCGTTGCAGGAGACGACCGACGCTTTCGTGGACGATCTGAACCGTGCCGGCATCGCCTCGTATCTGCCCTATGCGCAGGTGTCGAGTTCGGACGGCGTGTACGGCAACGGCCTTTGGTCGGCGAGTCCGCTTGACGACCCTTCCGATGACGATGTCGATTCGAGCGCGTCGTTCATGCCGGGCGGCACCGTTTCGTTCAATGGGGGGGCCACGCAGGTGCGTTTCGTATCCGTGCATACCACGTCGCCGACGAACGATTACTGGCAGCAGTGGAAGCGGTCGCTCGACGAACTGGCGAAACTACGTTTCGACACTAGCCGACGGTACGTTTTCATGGGTGATTTCAACGCGACGTACGACCATACGCCGTTCCGCAACATTCTGGGAAACCGTTTCTCCGACGCCTCCCGTCAGGCCGGCGAGGGATTGAAATTCTCATGGCCTGCGAATGTCGATTACGTGCCGTCGTTCGCCGGAATCGACCATATCGTACTGGATTCCGGCATGCAGGCCGGACAGGTGCGCACAGTCAAAGTGGACGGCAGCGACCACAAGGCGCTGCTGGCGATTGTGCGGGTCGGCTAAGTCCGCGGCTAGACGGTGACGACCGGCATGTTATTCGAATATCGGATGCAGGCGATGACGTTCGTGCATTGCGGTTCTGTGGGCAGCATCGGCATGGTGAACTGGTCGAGCAGCTTGTAGGAGAGCGGTCCGGGCAACTGTCCTACCGGATTCGTGTGCGCCAGCCGTTCCACAATAGAGGAATATGGTATGTCTTGCATGCTGATCCCTTGGTCTTCCAAAGGTGATGTATGGGTTGTGCGGTTGCTTTCCGATGCTTCCATAGCAGAAGGGGGAACCTTTTGGATACATTCACTCAACCGCTTAAGTATCCGTTTGCCACTATAACAGAGGGAGGCTCATTGTGCCTGTGCTGGAGGGTGGCGGTGAGATGGTGTTGTCCGGATTGCGGACGTGCGATTGATCTTGGATGCTGCCGATGGCGATGCGCGCCGACAATGTACGGGGATATGAAAAAGTGCCCCAGATAGGAATCGAACCTACGACACCTTCTTTAGGAGAGAAGTGCTCTATCCACTGAGCTACTGAGGCAACGAGTCACCATTGTACACACAATATGGACTCGACATGACGGGTAATCGGACCTGATTGTTCGGGCTCAAGCCGTTTGACGGACGTTCCGGTGGAACGTCCATAGGCGAGGGGAGCGGCTGTGCCGCGACGGATGCTCAGGCCAGATTGTCTTGCGTTCCTGCGGTGTTGGCCGCGGTGGCCTGCTCGGCCTGCGCGGCGTCGAGCTTGGCTCGGACCTCGCCAAGCAGGCTCTGCGCGCGCTTGGCCAACGCCTCGCCGATCTCCCACTGCCGCATGGACTGGTCGAGGTTCAGGCCGCCCGCCTCCAGCGCCTGCACGGCCTGGATGAGCTTGTCGCGCGCCTCCTCGTATGGCATCTGCGCGATTGCTTCGCGTTCCTTGTCGGTCAGGCTGGATGCCGGTGCTGCTTCGTTGCTCATGTGCTACTCCTTCGTTACGGTTTTCACTTCAGACACGACGATGCCGTGCTTCAAGGTCATGGTCAGCTGGTCGCCCGTCTTCACCTTGTCCGCGTCGTCAAGCACATGCCCGTCGGCGCATTGCACCACCGCGTACCCGCGGTCAAGCGTGGATTGCGGACTCAGCGCGGTCAGCGACGCGTGCGCTTTCTCGATGGTCAGGCTCGCGTCGTCAAGAATACGGGTCAGACCGATCCGCATTCTTGTGCGTGCGTCATCAAGGAAACGTTGATGCGGTTCCAACATGGTGAGCGGCTGGGTGAGGCTTGGACGGTTCGCGTAGCCTTCGATAAGCCTGGTCTCGTTGGAGACGGTGGCGTCGATGCGCACGCGCATGCGGTCCAGGTTCACCTGAATCAGCTGCATCTGCTCATGCACGTCCGGCACGACCTTCTTCGCTGCGTCGGTCGGCGTGGAGGCCCTGAGGTCGGCCACCAAATCCAGCAGGGTCCAATCGTCCTCATGCCCGATGGCGGAAATCAGGGGAGTGTGGGCCGCCGCCGCGGCGCGCACCACGTTCTCATCGGAAAAGCCAATCAGATCTTCGAAAGCGCCGCCGCCACGCGCCACGATGATCACATCCACATCTGGATCGGCATCCAGCTGCCGGATGGCCGCCACCACGTCCGACGGGCACTGCTCGCCCTGCACGTGCACATGCGTCACCTTGAAGCCGACGACGGGCCAACGCAGACGCACGTTGGTGATGACGTCGCCTTCCGCACGTGCCTGCGGCGCGCAGATCAAGCCGATGCAATGCGGAAATTCCGGCAACGGCTTCTTGCGATCGGCGTCGAACAGACCTTCTCCCTTAAGCTTCTTGCGTAGCTCGTCGATCATGGCCTTCAGACTGCCGCCCGCGCCGGCCGCGATGATCGCGTCGCCGCGCAACGACAGCGACGTGCGCTTCATCCACACGTTCGGCTTGCCGTGGATGATGACACGGTCGCCCTGCACAAACGGCGCCGCCGCCGCGGCGAACCGTCCGAAGCCGTTGACTTCCATAGCGATGTCCTGCTGGTCGTCGCGCAGCGTGATGTAGGCGCTTCCCTGACGACGCGTGTTGATCTGCGTGATCTGCCCGGCCACCCATACGGAGGGCCAACGTTCGACCGCCGTGTAGAACTTCTCGCTGAGCAGGCTCACCGGCCAAGGGTTGTCGGCGGTGGTTTCCGACGCCAGACGGGGCAGCGGCTTCGACGTCTGCTGTGCCGTCGGTGGGTTGTAATCCGGGTTCCAAGTCATAAGTCAAGATTCCATCATCTTGCGGACAAATGGAACATATGTTCGAGTGTTGCGAATGCTCCGTGCGTGAAGATAGTACGGTGTGTGGGGCTGTGTCAAAACGACACTCCGAGATGAAATCGTTACTTTTGTCACACAAGGCAAAAAATGGCGAAATCTCGCCAAAAGTAGAATATATAGTTTCTCTAGCGGCGTGGTGACACTACATTTAGTGCCGACCTTGGCGTAGAGTGTGCATCTGTAGGTACGAACGGGCATGCGGACGAAGCATGAAACCTGGCCGGATGGGTCCGGCCCGGAAAGGAAATATACATGGAAACCCAGACTCTGGAAGGCGTTGCGACCGAAACCGAGAACGCGCCGGAAATGGTCAAGGTGCTTTGTCGAGAAGCGCGACGGGCGTGTGGTCGATTTTTGATCCGATCAACATCATCAGCGCGGTGAAATCGGCTTTCGCCGACCTCGACAAGAAAATCGGTCCTCAGGAGGAACGGCTGATTCGCGACATCGCCAATCAGGTCGAGGCCGAAATCAAGGACCGTTACAACGGTCCCGCCAAGATCGAAGACATCCAGAATCTCGTTGAACACGGCCTGATCGAAGATCACCTGTATGATGTGGCGCGCACGTACACCAACTACCGTCTGAACAAAGACATCGAACGTGCCAAGGCCACCGACATCAACGAAGCCGTCAAGCGTCTGGTGAACCGTGACGAGGCTCTGGTGCGCGAGAACGCCAACAAGGACTCCAACGTCTACTCCACCCAGCGTGACCTGCTGGCCGGCGCGGTGTCCAAGGCATCCGCCTTCTCCATGCTGCCGGACGCGGTGTCCAACGCCCACATGAAGGGCGACATCCACTTCCACGACGCCGATTACTCGCCGTTCACCGCGCAGTCCAACTGCTCGCTGCCGAACTACTGGGATATGCTCGCCAACGGCTTCACCCTCGGCAACGCGCCGATGGGTTCGCCGAACAGCATCTCCATCGCCGCCACGCAGATCACCCAGATCATGAAGGACGTGGCCTCCAGCCAGTACGGTGGCCAGACCGCCAACCGCGCCGACGAGCATTTCGCCGAATACGCCAAGAAGGACTACGACAAGTTCCTTGAGCAGGCCCACGAGATCATGCCCGACGATCTGCCGATCGAGATCGCCGAACGTCAGGTGCGCATGGCCAAGGCCGTCGAGCCGAAGCGCCTGCATTTCGAAAAGGACCGTCCGGCACTGCCGATGGACGAGCCGTTCGACAAGACGTCCGACCGTCTGCAGCAGCTGCGTGAGATCTGGGCGAAGATCCAGACCCGCAAGGCCATCTACGACGCCATGCAGACCATGGAATACCAGATCAACTCCAACCGTGTGTCCAACGGCCAGACCCCGTTCGTGACCGTCGGCTTCGGTCTCGGCACCGACTGGTTCGCGCGCGAAATCCAGCGCGCCATCTTCCTCAACCGCATCCGCGGCCTTGGTTCCGAGCATCACACCGCCATCTTCCCGAAGCTCGTCTTCACCATCAAGCACGGTGTGAACGCCGATCCGGGCGACCCGAACTACGACCTGAAGCAGTTGGCCCTCGAATGCGCCACCAAGCGCATGTACCCGGACGTCATCTTCTACGAGAACATCGTGAAGATCACCGGCTCCTTCAAAGCTCCGATGGGCTGCCGCTCCTTCCTGCAGGGCTGGATCGACCCGAAGACCGGCAAGGATGTCGAGGACGGCCGCATGAACCTCGGCGTGGTCACCGTGAACATTCCGCGCATCGCATTGGAATCCCACGGAGACAAGGACCGCTTCTGGAAGATCTTCGACGAGCGCATGGCCGTCGCCCATCAGGCGTTGCAGTTCCGCATCATGCGTTGCAAGCAGGCCACTCCGGTCAACGCCCCGACCCTGTTCCGCTTCGGCGCATTCGGCCGTCTCGGCGCCAACGACAGCGTTGATCAGCTGTTCCGCAACGAACGCGCCACCGTGTCCCTCGGCTACATCGGCCTGTATGAGGCGACCAGCGTGTTCTATGGCAAGGACTGGATGCGCGACCACGACTGGGATCCGGAAGGCAAAGGAATTCGCACTGTCCATCGTCAAGCGCATGAACGAGCTGTGCAAGGATTGGAGCACCGCGGAAGGCTACCACTACTCCGTGTACTCCACGCCGGCCGAATCGCTCACCGACCGCTTCAACCGCATGGACCGCGAGAAGTTCGGCGAAGTGGACGGCGTCACCGACCACGACTTCTACACCAACTCCTTCCACTACCCGGTGTGGCTGCAGCCCACGCCGATGGAGAAGCTCGACTACGAGAAGGACTTCCCGTACTACGCTTCCGGCGGCTTCATCAACTACTGCGAATTCCCGTGCCTGCAGGCCAATCCGAAGGCGCTCGAAGCGGTGTGGGACTACGCCTACACCATCGGCATCGGCTATCTCGGCACGAACACGCCAATCGACCGTTGCTACGAATGCGGTTTCGAAGGTGACTTCGAACCGACCGAGGAAGGCTTCAAGTGCCCCGAATGCGGCAACTCCGACCCGGACCGCTGCAACGTGACCAAGCGCACCTGCGGCTACCTCGGCAATCCGGTGCAGCGCCCGATGGTGCACGGCCGACACGAGGAAATCGCGCACCGCGTCAAGCACATGAGCGGCGAAACCGGCCATGTCACCCTTGACGACGGTTCCGAACGCGAATGGTTCGAGGAAGCCAAGTAATCAATCGCAATCGCAAAAACAACAGGCAATTCAGGAGCAACGTATGGTAAGCAGCGCCGATCCCGCTGTGTCTCGCCGTGATTTCGCGGCCGGCGAAACCGGCCGCGGGCCGTTCATTCCGACAAACCGCGCCAGCAACCCGCGTGCCGGACAATGGACGAACGCGATGAGCCCAACATGATCGCCGACTACAAGCGGTTCCTCATGACCGATGGCGAGGGATCCGCTGCTCGCTGTACGTCTCCGGCTGCCCATTCCACTGCGAAGGCTGCTACAACTCGTCGATCTGGGATTTCCGCGCCGGCCACGAATACAACGACCGGCTCGAAGCTCAGATCATGGCCGATCTGAGCCTGCCGTACGTGCAGGGCATCACCTTCCTCGGGGGCGAGCCGCTGCTCAACACCGGCGTGCTGCTGCCGCTTTCACGCAAGATCCGGGAGCGGTTCGGCCGCACCAAGGACATTTGGTGCTGGACGGGCTACACGTGGGAGGAGCTCATGCGCGAAGGCGAAAGCCCCGACAAGCGTGAACTGCTCGAACAGATCGATATCCTCGTGGATGGCCGGTATATCAAGGATCTGCACGATTCGCTGCTGCAGTTTCGCGGCAGCTCCAACCAGCGCATCATCGATGTGCCCAAGTCGTTGGAAAGCGGGCAGGTGGTGCTGTGGTCGAAACTACACGATCAGACGCGGTTCATTCCCGAAATCTACGGCAAGGACCGCGCTGCGGGGGAGGGGGCGGCTTCCTGAATGGTTTTGAACGGTTCGTATACGAACGGTTGGAATTAGGCAAGCTGACTATATTCGTTGTCTAATTATGCGTCGTGTCGTGCACTTTATGCGATACCGTGCCGAATTAGGCAGGGGCACAGACTACCATTACATACTTGGATAACCGGGGCAGGGCGTTCGTGTTGGCACGGACGCAACCCGGCGGATGAGAACGATAGAGGTACAGTACATGGTCGAAGCAGCAGTTACCGCAGACAACACCTGCGATACGAAGCCGTTGCGCGTAGGTCTTGACATCGGTTCCACCACGGTGAAGGCCGTGGTGCTCGATCAGACCGATTCGCTCGACGCGGTGCTCTTCTCCGATTACCGTCGCCACCACGCCAACGTGCGTGCCACCGTGGCGGGCCTGCTGGAGGACATCCACAAAGAACTTGAGGCCCGTGGCCGCGGCGACGAGCCGATTCGTCTGGCCATCACCGGTTCCGGCGGCCTTGCCTTGGCCGATAATCTCCATGTGCCGTTCGTGCAGGAGGTCATCGCCGAGACCCGCGCCATCGACGAGGAATATCCGCAAGCCGACGTCATTATCGAACTTGGCGGTGAGGACGCCAAGATCACATATCTGAAGCCGACTCCGGAACAGCGCATGAACGGTTCCTGCGCAGGCGGCACCGGCGCGTTCATCGACCAGATGGCCACCCTGCTCGACACCGACGCGGCGGGCCTCAACGACATGGCCAAGCATTACGAGACGCTCTATCCGATCGCCTCCCGTTGCGGCGTGTTCGCCAAAACCGATCTTCAGCCGCTCATCAACGACGGCGCGGCCAAGCCCGATCTGGCCGCATCCATCTTCACGGCGGTCGCCACGCAGACCATCGCAGGTCTGGCGTCCGGCCGACCAATCCACGGCACCGTCATCTTCCTGGGCGGTCCGCTGTTCTTCATGTCCGAGCTGCGCGAGGCGTTCCACCGCGCGCTCGAAGGCAAAGTCGACGAATTCATCGTGCCGACCGACGCGCACCTGTACGTGGCGTTCGGCTCCGCGCTGCTCGCCGGCGAACCGGACCAACTCGAGGAAGGCCAGCATTTCGAAGCACGCACCTGCGCCGATATTCTGAAAAGCCTTGAAGATCTGAAGAATCTGCCGGCCAACACCCCCACCATGCCTCCGCTGTTCCCGACCGAAGCGGATCGCGAGGCGTTCAACAATCGCCATCATCGCGAGCACGTGCACATCGGCACTTTGGACGGCGCGCAAGGCCCGCACTTCCTCGGCATCGACGCCGGATCGACCACCATCAAAGCGACGCTCGTCAACGACGACCGCGAAATCGTATGGTCGTCGTACGCCACCAACGAAGGCAGCCCGCTGACGGCCGCCGTCAACATCGTCAAGCAGATCCAAAGCCAGCTGCCGGAAGATGCGTGGATAGCACGCTCCTGCGCCACCGGATACGGCGAAGGCCTCATCACCACCGGCCTGCATCTGGACGAGGGCGTGGTGGAGACCATGGCGCACTATCGCGGCGCGGAAATGGTTTCGCCTGGCGTCACCGCCGTCATCGACATCGGTGGCCAGGACATGAAGTATCTGGCGATTTCCGACGGTGTGATCGATTCGATCGCCGTCAACGAAGCCTGCTCGTCCGGCTGCGGCTCGTTCCTGCAGACGTTCGCGCAGTCCATGGGACTGACGATCGAGGAATTCACGCAGGCCGCGCTCAACTCCACGCATCCGGTCGACCTGGGCTCGCGCTGCACCGTGTTCATGAACTCCTCCGTCAAGCAGGCGCAGAAGGAAGGCGCCTCGATCGAGGACATCGCTGCCGGCCTGTGCTACTCCGTGGTGCGCAACGCCCTGTACAAGGTGATCAAGCTGCGCGATTCCGGCGAACTGGGCGACACCGTGGTGGTGCAGGGCGGCACGTTCCTCAACGACGCCGTGCTGCGCGCCTTCGAACTGCTCACCGAACGTGAGGTGACCCGACCGAACATCGCCGGCCTGATGGGCGCATACGGTGCCGCGCTGACCGCGCGCATGCATTACACCGACATCGCCGACGGACTCGACGATGGTGACGCGGACGCCGACGGAGGCAAGACCGTCGACATCGACGGCGTCACGCACACCGCATCCAGCATCGTGTCCGGCAGCGACCTCGACAACCTGTCCATGACCACCGAACGCGACGTGTGCAAGCTATGCCAGAACCACTGCAAGCTCACCATCACCACGTTCCAGGATGGCTCCCGCTACGTGACCGGCAACCGTTGCGAACGCGGCGGCGATTCCAAGAAGCAGCGTTCCGACAGGCCCAACCTGTACGACTACAAATACAAGCGTTGCTTCGCCTACCGTCGTCTGACCGACAAGAAGGCCACCCGCGGCGAAATCGGCATTCCACGCGTGCTCAACATGTACGAGAACTACCCGTTCTGGTTCACGCTGCTCACCTCGCTCGGCTTCAAGGTGATGATCTCCGGCCGCAGCTCGCACGAACTGTTCGAAACCGGCATCGAATCGATCGCCTCCGAAAACATCTGCTACCCGGCCAAACTTGTGCACGGCCACATCAAGTGGCTGCTCAACAAGGGCATCAAGACGATCTTCTACCCGTGCGTGAGCTATGAGGAGAACTTCGTTCCCAACACCGACAACCACTACAACTGCCCGGTCGTGGCCAACTATCCGGTGGTCATCGGCGCGAACATGCCCGAACTGCGCGAGGAAGGCGTGCGCTACATGCGCCCGTACTTCAACATGGCCAACCATGAGCTCATGGTGGACCGCATCGTCGAGGAATTCGCCTGGGCCAACGTGACCCGCGAGGAAGCCGAGACCGCGGTCAAGGCCGCCTACGCCGAAAACGAGGTGTTCAAGCACGACGTGCAGATGGAAGGCCTCAAGGCCCTCGCCTACATGAAGGAACACGACTGCAACGGCATCGTGCTGGCGGGCCGCCCATACCACGTCGACCCGGAAATCAACCACGGCATTCCGGAAACCATCTGCTCGCTGGGCATGGTGGTGCTGTCCGAAGACTCCATCTGCGAACTGCAGCCGGGGGAGAAGCTCAACCTGAGCGAATTCCTCGCCGAAGGCGAAGAGGATCCCCGCAAGAAGAACGCGAACGGCTTCCGCCACGTCGACGACCGCAAGGTCACCAAGATGCCATTGCGCGTCACCAACCAGTGGGCCTACCATGCGCGTCTGTACGCGGCGGCCCATTTCGTGGCCTCCTATCCGGGACTCGAGCTCGTGCAGCTCAACTCCTTCGGCTGCGGCCTCGACGCCATCACCACCGACCAGGTGTCCGAGATCCTGGCGGACAAGGCCGACGTGTACACCATGCTGAAAATCGACGAGGTCTCCAACCTGGGCGCGGCGAAAATCCGTCTGCGCTCGCTCAAGGCCGCCGTCGAGGAGCGTGAACGCAACAAGAAGAACGACGGATTCCGCAAGACCGGCACCGAAGCGCCGACCTCCGGTCGCCAGGTCATGCTCGACACCGTCATGAAAGCCAATCCGAAACTCACCGAAGCCGTCACGGCCGCATCCAAGCGCGCGGCGGAAAACGGCAAGGGCGAATCGCAAGAAACCGCCAAAACGCAGACAAATGGCAAGGGCGCGTCCGCACACAACTCGGCGACCCTGTCCAAGTATGCGAACCGCATCCCGTTCGGCAAGAACATGAAGGACTACACCATCGTGGCCCCGCAGATGAGCCCGATCCACTTCTCTCTGGTGGAATCCGTCATCCGCTCCGGCGGCTACAAGTTCGACATCCTCAAGCATGCCAGCCGCGAAGACGTCGAAACCGGCCTGAAATACGTGAACAACGACGCCTGCTATCCGGCCATCATGGTCATCGGACAGCTCGTCGACGCGATTCTCGAAGGCAAGTATGATCCGGACAACACCGCGCTCGCGATCACGCAGACCGGCGGCATGTGCCGTGCCACCAACTACTTCGGCCTGATTCGCAAGGCGCTGGTGGACGCCGGTTATCCGCAGATTCCGGTGATCGCCATCTCCACGCAGGGCATCGAGGACAACCCCGGGCTTCACCGCCACGCCGGCTTTGCTGCATCGTGCCATCAAGGCGCTTATCGTTGGCGATCTGCTGATGAAGTGCCTGTACCGCGTGCGTCCGTATGAGGTGACGCCTGGCAGCGCGAACCAGCTGTACAAGACGTGGGACACCATCGTGCGCGAGGCGCTCGAACACCACGGTCGTTCCAAGACGGCGCGCAAGTTCATCGGCAAGGGTTACCTGCCGTATCCGACGCTCGTCAAGGAGATCGTCAAGTCGTTCGACGCGTTGCCGTTGAAGGACGAGCCGCGCAAGGTGCGCGTCGGCGTGGTCGGCGAGATTCTCGTCAAGTACCAGCCGGACGCCAACAACCATGTGGTGGACGTCATCGAATCGCAGGATTGCGAGGCCGTGGTGCCGGGCATCATGGAATTCATGACCACCCGACCGTACATTTCCGACTGGAACGAGCATTACCTCGGCATGGGCGGCAGCAAGATCGGCTATGCGCTGATGCGCAAGGGCCTCGACCTGTATAACGCGCCGGTACGCGAGGCGATCGATCTGGCTCACGGCAAGTTCTCGCAGGATCTGCCGATGCCTGAACTGGTCAAGAAGGCCGACGAGGTCACGTCCGTGGGCGTGCAGGCCGGCGAAGGCTGGCTGCTGACCGCGGAAATCCTGGAACTCATCGAATCGGGATGCCCGAACGTGGTGTGCGCGCAGCCGTTCGCCTGCCTGCCGAACCACGTGACAGGCCGAGGCATGTTCGGCAAGATCCGCCGACTGCATCCGGAAGCCAACATCGTGTCCATCGATTACGATCCGGGCGCTTCGGAAGCCAACCAGCTCAACCGCATCAAGCTGATGATCTCCGCTGCCAAGAAGGCGCACCGCGCAGCCGAAGAGGCGCGCAACAGCGAGAAGGCCGCTTGAATCGCCATTCTTATTTCCGTCGAACCGACGTTGGGAAACTTTCCGACGTCGGTTCGACGGTATCTGAGCCGCCAAATCGACGGCTGATTCGGCGATCGTAAAATCGATGGTCGTCGAATCGGCATTCAAATCGCCAGCCAAATTGATGGGGAATGATGGTCGGTTATCGATTTTCCGTATAGCGTAGCCTGCGTTGCGAATGGCGCTTTTTCGTTAGGATGGCCACTATGACAACGCCAAAGATCACGTACGCGCACCTGCTGACGAGCCGAATCCGAAGCATGTGGAAAGCCTTATCAAATTCTTCGAATCCGGCTGCCAACAGCGCGGCACCGGCGGTTTTGGCGTGGAAATCGAACACCTGCCGGTACATAACAGCGACGATACCGCGGTGACCTACTACGAAAGCAACGGCATTGAAGCGTTGCTCAACCGCATCCGCCCGTATTACGACGAAAACAAGGAATACTGGGAAAACGGGCGACTGGTCGGACTCGCCCGTGACGGCATCTCCGTATCTTTGGAACCGGGCGGACAGTTGGAAACGTCCATCGGCATCCTGCACAAGCCGGAGGAGCTCGCCACATTGTACGGCGCGTTCCGCCGCGAAGTCGACCCCATCCTCGAAGAACTTGGTTTCCGACTCGTCAACTATGGTTACCAACCGAAATCCAGTTACGCCGGCATTCCCGTCAATCCGAAGGACCGATACAAGGCGATGACCGCCTACCTGGGACGTGTCGGACAGTTCGGTCCGTGCATGATGCGTTGCTCCGCTTCGACACAGGTCAGCATCGACTACGTTTCGGAACAGGACGCGATCGCCAAACTGCGGTTGGGCACGGTGATCGGCCCGATTCTGGCATGGTTCTTCCGCAACACCCCGTATTTCGAAGGCAGGGAGAACCCGTATCCGCTGCTGCGCCAACGCATGGATTATCTCGATTTTCCAACGCACGAACGTCATTCTGGCCTGTTCGATCCGCGTTTCGGTTGGGAGGATTACGCGGTGGATGTGCTGTCCACGCCGATGATGTTCGCCGACCTGACGCACACGCCCGAGGCGCTGGCGGTGCCCGGAACCGATCTGCACCATCCGGCGTTCTACGAGAACGCGAACGACGTGTACCCGGACCGCGGGCTCAACGCGTACGAGATCAACCATGTGATCTCCACGCACTTCAACGACGTGCGTTTGAAGAACTTCATCGAATTCCGCCACTGGGATTCGCTGCCGGTGGCCCGCGCCGAGCGGCTTACTGAAATCATCGGCTCGCTGTTCTACGATCCGACGAATCTCGAACGTCTGGAAAGCTACTTCGACGGCATCCGCGAGGAGGACGTGTTCGAGGCCAAGGCGAACCTGCAGGCGCGCGGAAGCCAGGCCATCCCATACGGCAATTCGTTGGAATTCTGGCAGGAGTTCCTCGGCCTTGAGGGTGTGCTCGCCGACGAACCGGGCGACCCGAAGCATCCGGACGTCTTCCAGGCGTGACCGGCCGAGGGTCCGTCCGATGGTACGCTGTTGCATATGGTTACCGAGGGGAAAAAGCGGGTTCGTAAATCGCCCGAAGAGCGCAAACGCGAAATCATCGCGGCGGCGGGCAAGCTGATCGGCGAGAAGGGGTACTACGGCACGTCGCTCAAGGACATCGCCGACGCCATCGGCATGAGCCAGCCCGGACTGCTGCACTACATCGGCAACAAGGAACGGTTGTTGTCGCTGCTGGTCACCGATAACTACGACCAGCAGGGCACGCCTGCAGACTTCGCCAAGTCGGGATTGCCCGGCAGCGATTCGGACGGCATGCTGTTCCCTGCCTATCTGCGGTTCCTGGTCCGGTACAATGCGCAACGCCGCAGTCTGCTGCAGCTGTACATGGTTTTGGAAACCGAATCGTTCAACGCGGACCATCCACTGCACGAGTATTTCGAAAACCGACCGGATCTGACGTGGGAGCATTACTCAAAGTTCGCATGGAAATTGCCTCCGGAAGTCGGCGGATGGGATAATATGCGGCCGATCGTACGGCAATGCATCGAGGCGATGGATGGCATCCAGCTGCGGTGGACGCGCAAGCCGCCGATCGACCTGTACGACGAGTGGCTCGTCTTCGAGCGGATGATCTTCCCCTCGCCGGTGTGGGACGGATATCGGTAAAAAGTAGCGGCTGGTCGTATATCTAATGTTTATTAGGTAAGACACGCCTTATTTCCAAGCCTCTTGACATATGTGCGGGCAGATAATATATTTCTTATATCTAATACTTGTTAGATAAAAATCTCGACCGTAGTCAGCGAAGATGTAAGGAACAAGAAAACCATGAGTCGCAACGAAGTGGACCACATCCTTTTTGGCGCAGCATACTATGACGAATACCATGATGAAAGGCATCGACCGCATCGATGAGGATATGAAAATGATGAAGGACGCGGGGCTGAACGTCATCCGCATCGCCGAATCCACGTGGAGCACCTGCGAACCGCAACCGGGCGTATTCGACTTCACCTACGTGGACCGCGCGCTCGACGCCGCGCAGCGTGCCGGCATCGATGTCATCGTCGGCACGCCGACCTACGCGGTGCCCAGCTGGCTCGTCAAACTCGACCCGAGCGTGCTCGCGGTCACGCCGAACGGACAGGGCAAGTATGGCGCGCGCCAGATCATGGACATCGTCAACGCCACCTACCGTTTCTACGGCGAACGCGTGATCCGCAAGCTCATCTCCCATGTCGCCGACCATCCGGCCGTCATCGGCTATCAGGTGGACAACGAGACGAAATACTACGATTCCGTCTCCGATGACATGCAGCGCCTGTTCGTCAAGTACCTGCGGGAGAAGTTCCACGGCGATCTGGACGAGCTCAACCACCACTTCGGCCTTGACTACTGGTCCAACCGCATCGACTCCTGGGAGGACTTCCCGGACGTGACCGCCACCATCAACGAGTCCCTGGGCGGCGAATTCGACAAGTTCCGCCGCGACCAGGTGCGCGCCTTCCTGCAGTGGCAGGCCGACATCGTGCGCGAATACGCGCATGACGACCAGTTCATCACCCACAACTTCGATTTCGAATGGCGCGGATACTCCTATGGCGTGCAGCCGGCCGTCGACCACTTCAAGGCCTCGACCGCCGTGGACATCACCGGCGTGGACATCTACCACCCCACCGAGGACGATTTGACCGGCAAGGAGATCGCCTTCGGCGGCGACATGACCCGCTCCACCAAGGACGGCAGGAACTACCTGGTGCTCGAAACGGAGGCCCAGGGCCAGCACGGCTGGGTGCCGTTCCCGGGCCAGCTGCGCCTGCAGGCCTACTCCCACCTCGCCTCCGGCGCCGACATGGTGGAATATTGGCACTGGCACTCCATCCACAATTCCTTTGAAACATATTGGAAGGGCCTGCTGAGCCACGACCTCGAACCGAATCCCACCTACCGCGAGGCGGGCGTGTTCGGCCGCGAGATCGCCAAACCGGAAGTGGGGGAGCGGCTCGTCCACCTGAAGAAGCACAACAAGGTGGCCATCATGGTCAGCAACGAATCGCTGACCGCGCTCGACTGGTTCCTCATCGAGGCCGGCTTCCCATTCGGCGGCACCCTCAAGTACAACGACGTGGTGCGCAACATCTACGACGCGCTGTTCGAACTCAACGTGGAATGCGATTTCGTGCCGTCCGATGCTCCGGCCGAACGTCTCGCCAAATACGAGATGATCGTGACCCCGGCGCTCTACTGCGCATCTCAGGAAACTACGGATCGCCTGCGTGCGTTCGTTGAAAACGGCGGACACCTCGTCTCCACCATGCGCTCCTTCGTGACCGACGACGAGGTGACCGTATGGCACGACCGCGCGCCGCACAACCTCACCGACGTGTTCGGCATGACCTACAACCAATTCACCCGCCCGAACGGCCACGTATCCGTGGAATTCGCCGGAACGCTCGCCAAAACCCCGGCAAGCGACGCGCAGGCGCTCATCGAACTGGTCACCCCATTCGACGGCACCGACGTGCTCGCCAGCTACGGCCACTACGCGTGGAAGAATTACGCCGCGGTGACCCGACATGGCTTCGGCAAGGGCGACGCCGAATGGATCGCCACCCTGCTCGACGCCGACACCATCCGCGCCGTCCTGCGTGAAGCCGTGGAACACGCGGGCATCGCCGATGCCGGCACCGCGCTCGCCGGACAGGTGACGGTGCGCCGCGGAACGAACGCCCGCGGCGAGCAGGTGACGTATCTGCTCAACTACTCCGCCGACGAGGTCACCATCGACAGCCCGGTGTCGGGCGATGTGGTGGTCGCTCCGGTGGTGGTGGGCACCGACGGCACCGTCGATGAATCCGCCACCGCGGCGATCGCTCTGAAGGAGGGCTCGAAGGTCGAGGTGGGCGACAGGCTGACGATCGGCCGCTGGAATGTGGTCGTCATCGCCGGCTGAGCCGCAAAGCGGTGGTGGCGCGTCGGCCCGCTGGGTCAGGGGATGAGCAGGTCGATGATGGCCTTCCATTCCCCGATGAAGTCGACGTCATGCGATCCGTTGAGCCAGCGCAGCTGCAGGCCTTCCATCGCGGACAGGACCTGCAGCGCGGTGCGCTCCGGATCGGCGACGCCGTCGCGCTTGGCCGCGAACGCGTATTCCCTCAGCAGATTGATCTCGCGCTGTTCGAAATACTCGTGCACGGGATGGTCCTTGCTCAACGCCTCGCTTTCCAGCAAGGTGTAGAGCCGGACCATCTCCGGACGGTCGGCGTTGGTCTCCACGGTTCCCGTGGAAATGGCCTTCAGCCCCAGATCGCAGTGGTATGCGATGCCGTCGTCAAGGACTTCGCCGGTCACGCCCCGCACGCCAAGATGCTCGGCGATGGCGATCTGATTGGTCCGATCGGCGTATTTGAGGGTTTCCTCAAGCAGTTGTTCTTTGGATTTGAAGTAGTAAAGGAGGCCGGCTTCGGTGATGTTCTGAGCCTGGGCCACATCGCGGATGGTGAAGCCCCAGAAACCGAACTGGGAGATGAATGAGACCGTGGTCTCGAGAATCGCCTTCCTGCGATCCTCGGCGCTCATTCGCTTTCTGGGTTTGTTTTCGGTGCGGCGACGCATATGCTCTCCTTCATCTGGTGCTTACTAAGGTACAAGAAGGGGGAGAAGAAGACGATGGGAACCCTTGGAACAAGCCGGATTATCGCAGACAAACGATTTGTAATATGATTTAACTAAGCAGTTACTAGGTAATAAAAACCGGTGACTGTGAAGCTGAATGAAACAGTGTCCGACCGGTTTTGCAAACGCTTTGAGACGGCGATGACATGACGTCGACTTGTGCCTTTGCGAAAGATGGTTTACACTGAAAACACGTTAGTTACCACATGGTAGTTAACAGATGGGGCGAGGCCGTCCCACCACCACATACACCGCTAAGGTGCGGAATCGCACACAACATAAGTTCACTACTGAAGCATGATTCGAAGGAGAGAGTTTCATGAGTGAAGCAATCGCCAGCAAGGCGGAGCGCCTTGCCGCTTACAACGCCAACATCGCCGCGGCGGAAAAGGATCCGTCGCTGTCCCCGGAAACCGGCAAGCCGCTGTCCAAGATGAACGCCGCACGTTTCGGCGCAGGCTTCCTGGTATTCGGAGTGCTGTGGATGTCCGGTCTGGGCATCGTTTCCGCAGTGCTGCTGCCCATGCACTACAAGACCATCCCGGGCGTCAACGCCGATGCGTTGGTCGGCATCGTCAACGCGTTCACCGCGGTCGCATCCCTGGTCGCCAACCTGATGTTCGGCAACTTCTCCGACCGCTCCCGTTCCCGCTTCGGCCGCCGTACCCCGTGGATCCTCTTCGGAGCCGTGCTCGGTGGCGTCACCCTGTTCCTGACCGGCACCACGCATAACGCCGTGCTGCTGACCATCTTCTACTGCGCCTGCATGTTCGGTCTGAACTGCATGATCGCGCCGATGGTCGCCATCCTGTCCGACCGCGTGCCTTCCAAGATCCGTGGCACCATGTCCGCCTTCTACGGCGCCGGCTCCACCATCGGCGCTCCGATCGGCACCATGCTCGGCGCATTGTTCATCGAAAACCTGATTCCGGGCTTCGCCGTCGCCGGCGTGCTCATGTTCCTCGGTGGCGTGGTCGCCGTGATCATCATCCCGAAGGAGCAGTCCGCAGACTTCCTGCCGAAGGACGAAGGCTCCGCCAAGGACATCCTCTCCTCCTTCCGCCCGCCGAAGTTCTCCACCGCGCATGACTTCTACAAGGCGTTCGCCGGCCGCTTCTGCATGCTCATGGCCTACCAGATGATCAACGTCTACCAGCTGTACATCATCCAGAACTACATCGGCCAGTCCGTCAAGGAATCCGCCGTCACCGTGTCCGTCGTGTCCATGATCATGATGGTCATGTCCCTGGTCGGCTCCTTCATCTCCGGCCCGGTCTCCGATCTCATCGGCCGCCGCAAGGTCCCGGTCGTCGTCGCTTCCGTGCTCTTCGCCGTCGGCATCGCCATGCCGTGGATCTTCAAGTCCACCATGGGCATGTACCTGTTCGCCGGCATCGCAGGCCTCGGCTACGCCGTCTACTCCGCCGTCGACCAGGCGCTGCTGGTGGACGTGCTACCGAACAAGGAAGAGGCCGGCAAGGATCTGGGCATCCTGAACATGGCCACCACCCTCGGCCAGATGTGCGGCCCGGTCGTCATGTCCGCCATCGTGGTCAACCTCGGCTACAACTTCGCGTTCCCGACGTCCATCGCATTGGCCATCATCGGCTGCTTCTTCATCATGGCCATCAAGAAGGTCAAGTAAGGCAGCTGCTGTAAACCGGGGGAGACGGTCATGCCATAGGCCGTCTCCCCTCCGCGGGGTCGAATCGTCCCGCCTCTCCCATCCATACTAACCATCAACGCATATCCGAATTATCAACGACGATACCAAGGAACATCATGACCACCTGGATTGCAACGACGCAAGACAACAAGCTTGCCGACCGAACCTCCGACATCGAATCCACCAACGCCACCACCGCGGCCGACCTGCAGCTCGACGGCAACGAATACCAGGCCCTGCGCGGCTTCGGCGGCTGCTTCAACGAACTCGGCTGGCTGCCGCTGCAGAACGTCAGCGAAGCCGAACGCGACCAGATCATCAAGGAGCTGTTCAGCCCCGACGAAATGAACTTCACCTTCAACCGCGCCCCCGTCGGCGCCAATGACTTCGCCGACCACTGGTACAGCTACGACGAGGTCGACGGCGACTACGGGATGGAGCATTTCTCCGTCGAACACGACGAGCAGACCCTGATCCCGTACATCCACCGCGCACAGGAATGGCAGCCGAACATGCAGCTGTTCTCCAGTCCGTGGAGCCCGCCGACGTGGATGAAGCGCCCGAAGGCCTACAATTACGGCCGTCTCGTGCAGACCCCGGAGAACCTCAAGGCCTACGCCAAGTACTTCGTCAAGTACATCCAGGCCTACGCCGAGCATGGCATCACTGTGAACCAGCTGCACGTGCAGAACGAGGTGTTCGCCGACCAGAAGTTCCCGAGCGCCCTGTGGGATTCCGAAGCGCTCAAGGTGTTCATCCGCGACTACCTCGGACCGGCGTTCGACGAGGCCGGACTCGACACCGACATCTGGCTGGGCACCCTCAACGGCCCGGAGGACATGGCTTGGACCGGCGGCGGATATGGCATGACGCTCAACAACTACAACCGCTTCGTCGACAACATCCTCTTCGACGACGGCGCGCGCAAGTACATCAAGGGCATCGCCTACCAGTGGGCCGGCCAGAACTGCATCGCCCGCACGCACGAATCATGGCCGGAGATCGAACTGATCCAGTCGGAGTCCGAATGCGGCACCGGCGACAACAGCTGGGAGTACGCGGAGTACATCTTCCACCTGATCAACCACTACTTCCGCAACGGCGCCACCGCATACACCTACTGGAACATGATCCTCGACGACCAGGATTCCACATGGGGCTGGTGGCAGAACTCCCTGTTCACCATCACCGCCGACAAGCACGAAGTGCGCCGCAATCCGGAATACTACGTGATGCGCCACTTCTCGCACTACGTCAGGCCCGGCGCGAAGGTGCTCGGCACCACCGGCCACTTCAACTCGATGGCCATCGCCTTCCGCAACCCGGACGGCACGGTGGTGGTCGTGGCGCAGAACGCCCTCGACGAGGAGCGCCCGTTCGAATTCGCCGATCCCGATGCCGCCGAACGCGGCTTCAAGGTAACGCTTGCTCCGCGATCGTTCAACACCTTCGTGCTGGACTGAGCCGGAGTGATACGGCGTCGGCTCGCGCGTAATGCCGGTTTTTCCCTTTTTCCCGGCGATATGCCGATCGCCGGCGCCCTGCCCATGAGGTGCCCGCCGCGATGGATCCCCTCCATGCGCGGCGGGCACCTTTGTTGTGCATGCCGGTTACGCTGGTCCCCTTGCGCAGAGCAAATTCTTCATTGCCGGATCAGCCATTAATAAGATGATTGGAACGTTGGATGATTTCGGTTTCATTATCACCGGAGATAAGGAATTTCCTGTCGGAATCGACAGAATTGTGAGCGATACCTTTTTTCTTTCCCACAGATTCCAAAACTGCCCAATCCGGGATTTCCTTTTCCTTTGGCCAGTTCAATCCAGCGGTTTCCAGCAGTATGCCATATTGGGATAATCGTGTGATGTTGGTATCCGCATCGACAAGGCCAAGTTCCAGTAGGAAATTGGCCTTACTCTGATCCATGCCATAGGCGGCTGTCAGCTCCTGTTTGATGAGTCCGCCTCCTCTGCGTGCCGCCATTTCTCCGAATATGAAATCACCGGTTTCGTTCTTATAGAATTCGATATGCATCACATTGGGAATCGTCTGATCTTTGAAAGATCTAATTAATTGTTTTGTCAGTCGGAGCAGCTTAGAATAGTCGGCGTCGTCCTCGTCCAACATCACGGAACCGGTATTTTGCTTCTCGAAATCCAGCGGTGGGACAAGATATCGTGATGGCGAGATCAGAATCGAATCAGCGTTGATATAGACCACATCCACATGGTAGACGGAGCCGGAACAGTATTCCTCTAAGTAATACTGGTTTGAATGTACGTTTTGTATGAATTCCGGCTTGGTGGCTAAAGCAGACAAATCATCTTTCGAATGCAGTATCGTAATACCCGCGGAGCCTGCACCCCACCGAGGTTTGAGAACAACCGTCTCCCAACGATCGAACGCCGAAATAATATCTCCAAAGCTTTTGCAGGAGGTGTAGGGAATAACCTGTAATCCGGCATCAAGGGCCGACTGCTTCATCGTGACCTTATCTCGACAGCGCAACGCCAGTTCATACTGCAAACCGGGAATGCCAAATAGACTTCTCGCCTCTGCAACCCTCAATACATCTTCCTCCGAGCTGGAAATTATCCTATCTGGTTTAAATTTTCTGACAATATCAAAGAATTTCGCGGTAGCGCTATCGGAGGAATAATCAGAAACCACGATTTCCTTGATGACGGCGTTCGGCCAACGATGGTGCACGGCCCGATTGTCCGAGGTGAAGACCATAACCTCTAAACGACCGAAGCGTTCTTGGACCTCTTTAATCCATTCTGGATAATCCGAGAAAGATTTAGGCTGTTGCAGCAGCAGTATTTTCATATCATTCCCCTTCCGGTGCGCTCGCCAAGACTTTTCTTTAGCGACGGATGATCCTTTTCCCGCGTTTTCCAATGTGATTAGTGACGACTGCGGGTATTATTCCCACCAACGCCAGTGCGCACCAATACCAAGCTGTCATTCCTGCAGGACGTAGTGCCGGAACGATCCAACCACCAAGGAATGAGCCTGCCGATTCGCCAATGGCTGCAATTATCAGCCGATAGTTCAAAATGTCCACCAAAGGTTTATCTGGCTGTGCCTCTACCAGAGCAATATTGATCAATGGCGCATAGATGCATTCTGCAATGGAGAACACAACCAAGGCTATAATGCATATCCACCAGTACGACGAGACTCCGCAGGCGAATAGTGCGAAGGAAATTCCATAAATCCCTAGGCTTTTGATGATGAATGAGGTGGCATTCTGCCCATTAGCCATGCCTCGCGAGATGAGTTTACTCACGGGCATTTGCAGTGCTATGACCGATATGGCATCAATGGAATAGAACAATCCTCTTATGACTGGGCTATCGGATAACGAGTGGAATTCCAATGCCATTCCCGCAAAAAGCTGACCATTCATTATGCTGCCCACAAACACCGCCAGGATGGCAAGAACCGTACCGGGACTTTTTCAACGAGTCTGTAATGTTCTTCACGATGGAAGAGGTATTTTCTTTGCTGCTTTTCTCATTGCGTATGAAGACATGATGAGTCAGCACTATTGGAGTTAGTAAAGCAGAAAAAACATAGAGTCCGACGATGACTATAACAAAGAGCGTTTGTCCGAAAGCCTTATATATGTAATTTGAAGCTAGAGGCCCAATTGCGGATCCAAGATTGGCTGTCATGGTCACTAAAGCAAACAAAGCGGCCTGAGACTTTTTATCCTTTACTCTAGCGATGATATGCCCTCTGAGAGCAAAATTAACCAGTGAGAGACCAAGTCCCAGCAAAGCCAAATCCAAAAAAAGGAAGCCGATAAAACCACCCATTGCCGGCTGCAGCAGCAAAAGTGAAAAAACTATGAATCCGAAACCGGTCTCAGTGAGGGATACCGTTGATGAACGCTCAATCAAGCCACCTATAAAAACAGTACTGCCCCTAGAAAAAAGGGATAAAACTCCAAGAGCTAATCCAACACATAGTGATGACGTTGCAGAAACTTGACCCGTAAGGATAACCGAAAGAAGGAGAAAAGTCCGCTATATGCAGCACTATTCAAAAAATAATTCACTGATATGGAGCTGTTCTTACTATCGCTCGGCTTCTCCATTTGAATGGACCTTCTTTTATTATTTATTATTATTTATAAATGATGTCTCCTCATGTTAGTGGTCATATGGGAATTGTTCATTGCTGCGCCCAGATATAGTGGTGTTTGGTTTTGACGTACTTGGGGGTGTCTGTTTCAAAGTTCCTCATCGGTGTGTTATCTTGTGGGAATCGACGGCATGGGGAAATCGTGCGTTCCTTCTCAGCCGGCCTGCAGCCCCTCGCCGTAGGATGCCTCGAACTCCAGCAGCGGAGTGTCGAAGATCCGCATCACGTATCGCATTCCGGCACCTCCATCAATCGATCTTATATATTCAAATATAAAGGTCGATGGCGGAGATGGGGTGCCGCCGAGGTTGGGTTGCGTGTGGAACGGAAATGTATTACGATATAACTAAGTAGTTACTAAGTAATAGAAACTGCATGACGTACGAAGGAGTGCATATGGATCTTGATTACATCAAGGGCGTGAACCTGGGTAACTGGCTGGTTCTGGAAAAGTGGATGAACCCGGCATTATTCGATGGAACCACTGCCGATGACGAATACTATCTGCCGACGCAACTCGATCCGGCCGTCTACGAGGCCCGCATCAGGACCCACCGCGCCGAATACATCAACGAGCGCGACTTTGCCACCATCAAATCGTGGGGACTGAACTCCGTGCGCATCCCCGTGCCGTACTTCATCTTCGGCGACCGCGCGCCGTTCATCGGCTGCATCGACGAACTCGACAAGGCCTTCAACTGGGCCGAGAAATACGGTCTGACCATCCTCATCGACCTGCACACCGCGCCGATGAGCCAGAACGGCTTCGACAACGGCGGCATCTCCGGCGTGTGCAAGTGGGCGCAGCTGCCCGACGAGGTCGAATTCGTGCTGTCCGTGCTCGAACGCCTCGCCAGGCGGTACGGCCATCGTCGGGCGCTGATGGGCATCGAAATCATCAACGAGCCGAACACCACCACCTGCTGGCCGATGGCGAACGTGACCGAACGCTACAAGGCGGTCGATCCGGAACTTGCCGAAGGCACCGGCCCGATCGCATTCGACTGGCTCAAGAACTTCTACATCACCGCCTACCACCGTCTGCGCGATGCCGACAAGGGCGCATTGCCGGCAGACAAGGCGGTGGTGTTCCACGACGGTTTCGACATCGAACAGTGGAAGGACTTCATGCGCGGCCCCGACGGCAAGCTCGCGCCCGAGTTTAAGAACGTGGTCCTTGATACCCACCAATACCTCATGACCGCCGAAACGATGGGTTGCCCGCAGACAGCGGAGGGCTACGACGACTTCGTGAGGAATACCTATGCGCCGATGATCGCCGAGATGAGCGAATACTTCCCGGTGATTGTGGGGGAGTGGTGCCTGTTCAACTCCGTCGGCTGCGGTGTGGACACCCACGGCGGACAAAGCGTGCTCAACGGCGAGGAAGGCGCGCAGGCCGAGACCCTGACCGCCGAACAGAAGCGCTCGCTGTACCAGGGCGTGGCCGAATCCCAGCTCGCCGCATGGAGCAAGGGCAGCGGCTTCTACTACTGGAACTACAAGCTGCTCACCGACACCGTCAACACCCCTGGCTGGATCGGCTGGGACGCATGGGACCTCGGGCGCTGCATCGCCCAAGATTGGTTCCCCGTCCAAAAGTGATTCCGTCGGACGCAAGAATCGTACAAAGCAACGCGTGATATCAAGAACATTAAGGAACGACAATGCTGCATAATCCGATCTTCAAAGGCTTCAATCCCGATCCGGCCATTTGCCGCAAAGGCGACGACTACTACGTGGCCGTCTCCACCTTCGAATGGTTTCCGGGCATTCCGATTTACCATTCGAAGGATATGAAGCATTGGGAGCTGCTCACCCACGTGCTTACTGATGATACGAATCCGAACCTCACCAAGCTGCCAAGCGCTAAGGGCATTTGGGCTCCATGCCTCACGTATTGTGAGGAAGAGGACATGTTCTACGTGATTTACGGCGTTATGAATTCCATGAATGCACGCTATTTCGACGTGAATAATTATCTGATTAAGTCGAAGAGCATTGAAGGTCCGTGGAGTGAGCCGGTATATCTGACATCTTCCGGTTTCGACGCGTCCATTTTGCATGATGACAATGGCAAGAAGTACATCGTCAGCTTGGAATGGGAGACCCGTGAAGGCTATGAGAAGCCGGGTGTGATCTGCTGTGTGGAATATGATCCGGAAACCAAGCATGTGGTTGGCTATCCGAAGCGTATATGGCGTGGCGCTACTGATCGTGGCTGCATTGAGGCTCCGCATCTGACCAAGCGTGACGGCTGGTATTACATTATGTGCGCCGAGGGCGGCACCGGCTACAACCATTCTGTGACCATGGGCCGTTCCCGCAATGTGTGGGGCCCGTATGAGCCGGATCCGAATGGTCCGCTCGTCACTTCGCAGCCGAAGGAGTCAAACGAGCGTGCTGATGACGATCATTTGAAGCCGCGCTATTTCAACCCGGATTCCGTATTGCAGAAGTCCGGCCACGGCTCCTACGTGGATCTGCCGAACGGCGAGACATATCTTGTGCACCTGACCAGCCGTCCGTTTGTGCCGGAATTGCGTTGTACGCTTGGCCGTGAGACCGCCATTCAGAAGATGCAGTGGACGCCTGATGGTTGGTTGCGTATGGCTGATGGTTCTAATCTGGCAAAGATCGAAGTCGAGGAGCCGAATCTGCCAGATGTGCCGATGCCGGAAATTCCAAGCCTTGACGATTTCGATGGTGAGGAACTGGGTAACTGGTATTACTCGCCGCGTCAGATGCCGAGCACGTTTGCAAATGCTACGGAACGCCCGGGCTGGTTGCGTGTTCGTGGTGAGGAATCGCTTGCCTCGCTGAATCGTACGAGCCTGCTTGCTCGCAAGCTGACGAGCGTGTATGCCACGGTAACCACCAAGATGGAGTTCGAGCCGGAAGTCTACCAGCACAGCGCTGGCTTGACCATCTACTACGACAACATGAATAATATTTTCCTGCGCAAGTATTATTCACAGACGCTTGGCGGCAGCGCGATTTCGATTGTGCGTCTCGAAAACGGTGAAAAGATGGAAATGCTTGACACTCGCGTTGCTGTGGAAGACAAGCCGATCTATTTCCGTTTGAATATCGAAGGTCGTCGTACTTGGTTCGAGTGGGGTTATGATGGCGAGAACTGGACCAAGATTGGCCCGGATTTCGACACTACCACCTTCTCTGACGAATACTGCAAGTACGGCGAATTCACTGGCACCATGGTCGGCATCGCCGTTACCGACGCCGCTCTGCACGAGAAGACTGCCGACTTCGACTTCTTCGACTACGAGGCGGACGAGACGAAGCCGGTCGACTGATCCCGCCCATCCGGCCACGATCATTCCGAAACCCCAATCCGGCCGTGGTCCGATTCCAACCGGCCGCGTGGCTGATTGCGGGACGCATACAATGGGCCAAGGAACGTTGCGAACGGTGCGTTCCTTGGCCCATTGGGCTGAAATAGGGGTTTGGTTTGGGCTGTTTGGTTTTTGAATAGGCGGAAACGGCAAGCCGGGCGAAACCCCGCACAGAAAGGCGGTGGGATGCATGGTGCTGGGCATCGACGAGCGAATCAACGGTGTGAACCTCGGTAACTGGCTGGTGCTGGAGAAATGGATGGATCCGGAACCGTTCGTCCGCACTGCCGAAGATGACGAAATCTGGATGCATCGCACACACGGCGCCCTCTGGTCCGAGCGGAATCTCGCCGAGGAACTGCGCCGGCACCGCGACGCCTACATCACCCTGGAGGATTTCCGCATCATCGCCGACCATGGGCTCAATCTCGTGCGCATTCCCATACCATATTTCATCTTCGGCGACTGGCCCGGACATCCGGGCTGCATCGCATACCTCGACCGCGCGTTCCGTTGGGCGCGGGAGACGGGACTGAAGATCATGATCGACCTGCACACCGTGCCCGGCTCACAGAATGGTTTCGACAACGGCGGTCTGACGGGCGTGTGCAAATGGGCGCAGAATCCGGACTTGGTGGAATACGCGCTGAATGTGCTGGAACGATTGGCCCGCCGATATCGTGACGAGCCGACCCTACACAGCATCGAAGTGCTCAACGAACCGGTGAGCTGGTCGGTGTTCCATGGCACGTCGAATACGGCGAAGGACGTCCGCGAGGCCTCCGGCAGCACGCATGTCCCACTGCGCTTTCTGAAGCGCTTCTACCGCGACGCCTACGCTCGGTTGCGCGCCATACTGCGCCCGGAAACCATAATCGTATTCCATGACGGCTTCCGACTGCTCCGCTGGGGCAACTGGTTCCGTCGCGCCGGCATGCGCAACGTCATGCTCGACACCCACCAATATCTCATCGCCACGGAGGAACCGTTGTTCGCGGGGCCGGCACGCCGGCTGTACCTGCAATCGCGGCACCTGCCATGGCTGTACCGAATGCTGGTGGGTGCGCGCGAAATCGCCATCCGTTCGGCGGCCCGCCATATCCCTGTACTTGTGGGCGAGTGGTGCGTGGAGAACCGGTGGGCCCTGCACAGCCGAAACCGAGCGGACGCATACCGTCAAGTATCGCGATTGCAACGCGCGGCATGGGATACGTCGGCGGGGCAGGTCTATTGGAGCTACCAGCTTGCGCGTTCCGCGAAACCAGGCAGCGGCGAAGGAAAACCGCCACGCGACCCGCGCAACGGCGGCAATCTCGAAGCGTGGGATCTGACCCGCGTATGGCGTCATGGATGGATTCAAGCGGATACGCCCCACGATGACGTGGCATCGGCGCCGTCAATCAACGACAATCGACGCAAAGGGCATTAGACTCGGAACCATGGCAGAGGAAGAGATTTCGAAACGTACCCGCAAATCGCCACAAGAGCGTCGTGCGGAAGTGCTGGATGCGGCGGTGCAGCTCATCAGCGAACGCGGATTCAACGGCATCTCCATCCAGGACGTGGCCGATCGGGTCGGCATTTCCAAACAAGGCGTGCTGCGATACGTCGAAAACAAAGACAAGATGCTGGCGCTGGTATATGACGAATACTACGGGCAAACCGGCACTCCGGAGGACTTCTTCTCATCGGGCATGCCGGGCAGCGACCCATCCGCGCCGCATTTCCCCGCATACCTGCGCTACCTGGTGAAACACAACTCGCGCCGCCGCATGATGGTGCAGCTGTTCACCGTGCTGTCGGCCGAATCCCTGAACCCGGACCATCCGCTGCATGATGAATTCATGGAACGAATGGACAACATCTGGGCACATTATTCCCGTTATCCATGGTTGGTTCCGCCGCAACTCGGCTCATGGGAGGAAAGCATGCGGCCGGTGGTGCGCAAGGCCATGGAAATCATGGATGGCATCCAGCTGTGGTGGCTGCGCGAACCGGAAGTCGACCTATGCGCAGAATGGGCTGAAATGGAAAACCTGCTGTTCCCCGAGCCCCTGTGGGACGCCTACCGCTGATTCGGATTTATTGATTTGGTCGTGTCCGTTCCGCCGGTTGGTTGCGATTGCGTGATTCTGATGATTGTCTATCTGCTTTCGTTTTTCGACCTGCGGTTTTTGGACTTGCGGTTTGCGGTTTGCGGTTTGGTTTGCGTGAAGCACCCTTTTGCTCACGGATTGCGATTTGCGATTTGATTGGTGGTTTGTGGCTTGCACGAGCCCAATCGCAAGCCACCCTTTTGCTCACGGATTGCGGAAACGTGCGTTTTTGCGCATACGTGCGCTGAATTATCTGATTTTAGAAATAGGAAACGTTGGAATTCCGCCATTTGCGATTTTGCATAATGGCATACGATTACCCCTTTTCGCTCACATGCGTATATTGACGGCTTGATTTACTTTGCGTGAGCGAAAGGGGGTATTGAATAGTGCGATTACGCAATGTGGTTACGCAACGCAATCGCACTATCGCATACAACTACGCCACAGTGAACGTGGTGCGCTTCAAATCGCGACGACGGCTCGAATGGCCAATCAACACTTCGAACTCGCCCGGCTCGACGATACGGTTGGCATCCGAATCGACGATAGTGCACCCCGAAACCGGAATATCGAACGCAACGGTCTTGGTCTCGCCCGGCTCAAGCTCCACGCGCTGGAACGCCTTGAGCTCGCGGTCCGTCCAACTGTAGGACGTCACGATATCGCCGATATACAACTGCGCTACTTCGGTGCCCTTGCGCTCGCCGGTGTTGGTGAGGGTGATTTCGGCGTGCACGGTGTCGTCGGTGGTGAACGTGCCGGAGGTGGGGGCGTTGGTGATCGTCGGCTCGCCATATGCGAAGGTCGTGTAGCCCAGACCCTCGCCGAACGCGAATGCCGGATCCTGCGTGAGATCGGCGTACCGGTTGCCGTGCTGGCCACGGATCTGGTTGTAGTAGACCGGCAGTTGGCCCGCATGACGCGGGAAGGTGATCGGCAGACGTCCGCTCGGCTCGGTTTCGCCGAGGATGATCTCCGCGATGGCTTGGCCGCCCTTCATACCCGGATTCGGCGCCCACATGAACGCGCTGACGCCATCGGCCGTGGATTCGTCCACGATCACGCCATTGGTGCCGATCACGCATGCCGGCATCACCTGCGGCTTGGAGCTCATCAGCACCACGACCAGCGGCTTGCCGGTCTCGCGGGCCACGTCGGCAAGCGCTTTGAGCATGGCGTTCTGCCCGCCGAGCAGTTCCAGTGTGGCGGTGGAGCAGGTCTCGCCGACCAACTGCACCACATCGCCCACGACGGCGACAACAAGGTCGGAACGGCGAGCGTTGTCCACCGCCTCATCCAGCAGCTGCTGGTCGAACTTGGCGGAGACGGCGAGTTTCGGACGAGGCTGGCCATCCGGATAGAACTCGCCTTCCGGATCGTCCACCAGGTCGATGATGTTCGTGCCGCGCGAATACACGACCTCGCATCCTTCGGGCGCAAGCTGCTTGAATCCGTCAAGGATGGTGGTGATCATGCCGCGCGGCTGGCCATCCGGCATCCAATTGACCTGGCCGGAATTGCCGGCCCAATCGCCCAACTGCTCCTGCGCGTCATCGGCAAGCGGCCCCACCACGGCGATGCGCTTGCCCGCCACAGCCGAGAACGGCAATGCGCCGTCATTCTTCAGCAACGCCACGGATTCGCGTGCGATTTGCAGGTTGAGCTCTTGATGGGCTTTGGAGCCGATAACCGTCTTGATGCGCTCTTGGTCCGGCAGGCGCGGATCTTCGAACAGGCCCAGGCGGAACTTGAGTGCGAGGATGCGGGACACGGCTTCGTCGATCAGCGACTCGTCAAGCAATCCGGTGCGTACCGCTTCGATCGCACCTTCGTAGAACTTCGGCGTGGTCATGATCAGGTCGTTGCCGGCCTTGACCGCGTCCGCGGCGGCGTGCACGTAATCGGCCTTGACCTTCTGCTCCCACACGGAACGGCCGACGTTGTCCCAGTCGGTGATCAGCGTGCCCTGGTAGTGCCAGTCGCCGCGCAGCTTGTCGGACAGCAGCCACTTGTTGAAGGTGACCGGCACGCCGTCGATGGATTCGTATCCGAGCATGAACGTGCCGCAACCCTCCTTCGCCACGCGTTCGAACGGCGGCAGGAACCACGATTCCAGCTTGCGGTGGGACAGGTCCGCTTCGGAAGCGTCGCGGCCGCCCTGCGTTTCGGAATAGCCGGCGAAATGCTTGGCGCAGGCCAGAATCGCATCCTTGGCGAGCGGCTCGCCGGCCTTGGCGCCGCCCTGATAGCCCTTGACGATGGCGGAGGCCATTTCGCCGATAAGATACGGATCCTCGCCGAACGTCTCGTCCACACGGCCCCAACGGGTGTCGCGGGCGATGCACAGCACGGGGGAGAACGTCCAATGCACGCCGGTGGTGGAGACCTCTTCGGCGGTGGCACGTCCTGCGGCCTGAACCTTGGCCGTGTCGAAGCTTGTTGCCATGCCGAGCTGGGATGGGAAGATGGTGGAGCCTGGCCAGAAGGAATAGCCGTGGATGCAGTCGTCGCCGATGATCAGCGGAATGCCGAGGCGGGTCTTCGTGTTCACGGTCTCGACCGCGCGGGGCAGGTCCGCGGGGGAGGTGTGCAGAATCGAGCCGACGTGCTTGTTGACGATCAGGTCATCCAGATCGCCGCTGCGAGCATCAAGCTGCATCATCTGGCCGACCTTCTCTTCGAGGGTCATGCGTCCGAGCAAATCGGCGATGCGCTCTTCGGCAGGCAGGTTGGGATTCTTGTATGGCAGGTCGGTGGTGTTGGTCATGGATTGCTCACTTTCCTCGTTGAAGCGGTGTCCTTTAATTACCACTTGGTAGTTTACTATGATTTAGGTGATTTCACAAATCGACGCAGCGCATGTCGCGCATATTGCGGGCATCGCTTGTATGGCCGGTTTTGCAATGATTCGTCGGGGTGCCGCATCGGTTCCGCGCGTATATGCGGTCGGGTGGTGCCTAGGACCTGGCGACTGCCGACAAGGTCCGGTTTTTCCGTAGGTGGTTTTCAAACTCCGTAGGTGATTGGGGTCGGATGGTCACTGAAGGAACGGCTCAAATACGGCCGTTTCTCATCGCCGATGCCGCAGGTGACCGCCTACGGAACGGCAGAGCCACCTACGGAACGATGCCAGCTACGGGGTTTGCCATGGCGAAGGGCCGTTCCTTTTCGAAAAACCGGTGGAGAGATTGAAACCCTCGGAAAGGAACGGCCCTTGCGCGCCTGTGAATGCGTGGTCCTACGATCCGCCGGCGGCTACTTCACCTTCTTGATGAACAGAATCACCACGGCACCGATCGTTACGGCCGCGATGGCGATCGGGAATACTAAGAAGTAGCCGCCGGTGGCCACCACGATGGAGGAGACGACAATCGGCGCGATAACCTGTCCGAGTGTGTTGGCGAGGTTCAGGATGCCGAGAGCCTTGCCGGCCTCGTTCGGGTTCGGTAGCACGTCGACGTTCAGCGCCTGATCGACCACCATGTAGATGCCGTATCCGAGGCCCATGAGCGCCGCGTAGACGAACATGGAGAACTGGGACTTGAGCACCCACGGCACGGCGATGCCGATGGCGATGATGGTGGAGGAGACGAACACCGGTAGCTTGCGCTTGCCGATCCTGTCGGAGATCGGGCCGGAGACCAGGGGTACGACGAGGGGGACGACCATGGTGATCACGGCCATGGTGGACACGGTGGAGGCCGCGGCCTTGGCGTCCTGTCCGATGTACTTCATGCATACATACAGCTGGTGGCCGACGATCATGTTGTAACCGAAGATGAGCATCAGACGTCCGACGAGCGCCAGATAGAAATCGCGCGCGCCCTTGGTCGGCGGGCGGAACTGCATGGCGATCTGCCTGATGTCGAATCTCTCGGCGTCGGCCGTGGCCGCGGACAGTTCGCGCGGGAGCAGGAGCACGGTGCCGATGCCGCACAGGCACCAGCAGATGGTGCCGATCATGAAGCCGGTCTTCGGAGCATCGATGAATGCGGAGCCGATGATGGTGCCCGTGGACTGGCCGACGATCTGGCCCGCGCCGTAGAATGCGGACATGGAGCCGCGGTATTTCTGCGGAACGCGGTCGGACAGGATCGCCACGCATGGCGCGATCATGCAGTTCAGGCTGATCTGCAGCAGTGACCAGGAGGCGATGATGGTCGGCAGCGTCGGGGAGATGGAGGTCAGGTAGAATCCGATGCCGGCGATCGGTCCGCCGATGATGATCCATGGCGTGCGCTTGCCGAAACGGCTGTGGGAGGCGTCGGACAGCGAGCCGAAGATGACGTTGGAGATCAGGGCGAAGATGATGCCGATGGAGTTCATCGTGCCGAGGATCGTTTCGCCCTGACCGATGCCGAGCGTGTTGAAGCGGGCTGGGGGCAGCACGGTGGATCCGATGGTGCCGGACATCATGAAGACGATGCAGAAGAAGATGAAGCCCGCGCCGAAGCGTCCAAGATTCAGTTTGCTTACCGGTTTACCGGTGTCGGGAGTGAGTTCCTCGGCGGTTCGTCCCTCGGCTGGAGCGTCTTCTTCGGGGCGATCGCCGTGATGATCCCGTTCGGCTACTGGTTCACCTTCGCGAATACGCATGAGATCGCGTCCATGAAACCGGGCGATGGCGTGGATGGGCGCGCCGGCAGAATTCCCGTCGGCGACCATTTCAAGGCGCTTGCGCGCAACAAGTACTGGTGGCTCACGCTGGGGGCTCAACTTCGCGCTGTGGACCTACAACGGCATGGCCGCCTACGTCGCCAAGTACGTGCTCGGCAACTCCAATCTGATCGCCGTGATCGGTCTGGCGACAGTGATCCCCATGGTCATCGGCCTGCCGTTCGCCGGACCGCTCGTGGCCCGGTTCGGCAAACGCAACGCCTCGATGGCCGGCCTGGTGCTCGTCGCCGTCGGCAGTCTGCTGGTGTTCGTCGATCCGAGCAACCTGTGGGTGTTCTTCGTCTCCATCATCGTGCGCATGGTCGGCATCATCCCGATGAACGCCGCGCTCAACGCCATGAGCGGCGACGTGGTGGAATATGGCGAATGGCGCAGCGGCGTGCGGTCCGATGGCATCGTGTTCAGCTCGTCCAGCTTCTCCATGAAGGTGGCCATGGGCGTTTCCTCGGCCGCCATCGCGTGGATACTCGGTGCCAGCGGATATGACGGCTCGCTCGCCGTGCGGTCCGATGCCACCGTCTCCGCCATGGTCAACACCTTCGTGTGGGTGCCGGTCGCCATGGTCGTGGTTATGGCCGCGCTGCTCTTCTTCTACGACCTCGACAAGCGCGTCGACCGGGTGGGCGGGGAGCTCGCCGCCCGTCGCGTGTAGCGCAAAGGCCATTGGGATTTCCGTGGAGTCCGGGCATGCATCCAGTGGGTGCGCGCCCGGACTTGTTGGCGTCGGGTTGTGAAAACATGCCTTGAAGACTGATGGGCCAAGGCTGCGATCCCGTTGTCCGGAGCACCCATATACTTACCTTTAGTAATGACTATTAGTAACGAATAGGGTGCCATGGTGGAATCGCGAAGCGGGCAACGACAACTGTCCCTGGACGACGTGCGTGATCTGATCGACGTGTGCTGGATGGCGAAACGCATCACCGAAGCGTTGCCGGAACTGCCGAAAAACATGAAGCCTCGTCACGTGCATGTCATCGACGCCATCTGGAATCTCAATCATCGTGCCGGATCCCCGGCTCCCGCCGCACGGGTCAGCGGCATCAGCGCCTTTCTGGGAGTAACCGCACCAAGCATCACGAAGCTTGTCAACGAACTGGTGGTCAAAGGCCTTGTGGTCAAGCACGCATCCGAAGCCGACGGCCGTGCGGTGACGTTGAGCCTGACCGAAGCCGCCGAGGAAATCCGCGAACTGTACGTGCACCAGTTCCATGAGCATCTGCGTGGCGTGCTGTCCGGCATCAGCCCGCAGGACGTCGCCACCACGGTCGCCACGCTGCAGGCTATGCATCGGCTGATGGACACGGACCGGGGAGGGGAATGGACCACGAAGGTGGCCGACGCCTGGCCGGCACGTGTCGAAACGTTGATGGCGGGCGGCGATCCTCGATCTCATACGGCGGAGAAACGGTAGGCCGGAGGGCCATCGAGCCATGCGACAAACGATGCGGTCACCCATGACGAAAAGGAAGGAGTCGCAGATCATGACGGAACGCGAACAGCGGCGGGAACAGCCGGCAAAGGCGATGCGGGAGGGGCCACAGCCAAGCAGATATATGAGCGAGGGCAGACTCACCATCGTGGTGGTGGCGCTTGCCATCCTCACCTTCCTCGGCATCCTGTCCGAAACGTCGCTCAACATCGCGTACTCCACGCTGATGGGGGAGTTCGCCATCTCCGCCGACGTGGTGCAATGGCTCACCACCGGCTATCTGCTACTGCTGTCCATCGCCATTCCGACTTCGCCGTTCATGGTGCGCACATTCCCCACCAAAGGTCTGTTCGTCACCGCGGTGGCGTTGTTCTCAGCCGGCACGGTGGTCGGCGCGCTCGCCGTGAACTTTCCGATGTTGCTCGCGGCGCGGCTCATCATGGCGTTGGGCACCGGCGTCTCGCTGCCATTGCTGACCAACATCATCCTCGAGAAAGCGCCGTTCAACCGACGCGGCATGATGCTTGGCCTGGTCAGTCTGGTGACCTGCGCGGCCCCTGCCATAGGTCCGGTGTTCGGCGGGCTCGTCATGGAATTCCTCAACTGGCATTGGATCTTCTACACGATGATTCCGTTCCTTATCCTCTCCCTCGTGCTGGGATGCGCCACCGTCCCCGACATCCGCCATGGCGGGAAGGGCTATCTGTCGGTGCCGTCGCTGATATTGGTGGCGATCGGGTTGGCTGGCATCATCGTGGCGGTGAGCTTCTTCGCGCAGTGGAATGGCGATTGGCGGTTCTGGACGGTGCTTGCCGGCGTGATCGTGGTGCTGGGCGTGTTCGCCGCCGTGCAGCTGAAGATGGAGCATCCGCTTGTCGAGGTGCGCACGTTCGCATTTCCCGGATTCACATTGGGCATGCTGATTCTGCTGATGTCGTCCGGTGGCGTGCTCGGTGTGAACTTCCTGCTGCCGATTCTATTGCAGCGCGGACTCGGCCACACCAGCATGATCGCCGCCCTGATTCTACTGCCGGGAGCCGTGGTCGGCGCGATTTCCGCGCCGTTGATCGGAGGCGCGCTGAAAGCGCATTTTCCGCCGAAATTCATCGCCTGCGGTTTTGTCGGCGTGGCCATCATGGATATTGTGATGATGCTCGGCGGCGCGCATGAATGGGCCGTCGCGATCGCCTACGCGCTGTTCATGGCCGCATCCGGATTCGTGCTCGTGCCCGACCAGACGCATGCGCTGAACCAGTTGCCGGCCGCGATGAACGCCGACGGCTCCGCGATGATGAACACCGTGCAGCAGCTCGCCGGCGCCATCGGCACCGCGGTCGCGTCCACGCTGATCGCCGAATTCTCCGCAGCGAACCGTGCCGCGGGCATGAAGTCCGCGGCCGCCTACGTCGCCGGATTCTCCGCCAGCATGTGGGTGTTCTTCGGCATGGCCGTGACGGGCGAAATCCTGTCCCTGCTCATGTTCCGCTTCTCGAAGCGCGCCGCATAGCCGGTCATACGCGGTGGAAGGCTTCACTTCTGTCGTTTTTCGATAGTTTTGATAATTTTGATATCGACAATGCCAAACATGTTCGCAAGCGGTTGCTGGATGCATATGTCATTCGTCAGACCGGTTGCGGCGAAGTTGATTTCGCGGTTCCGCTCTTGCGTGAATACCTACCGTAAGCAGATGTGAAAATCTAGTTCAGGCGAGTGGCCGGTTGATGATGACCCCAAAGTAGTCCTCAATACCGGTGCAACAGGCGGGGTTCCTGTTCCTCATTGATGAGGTCTCGATGAGCATTCGCGCGCTACGCTCAGCAGCCCGGCGATCGCGGCACAGGTGGCCTCCACGTTGCGTTCCGTGTCGGCAAGCAGTTCCGGCAGAGCGGCTGGGCCGGGTGCGATGCCGAACGTCGCGACGATGCCGGCTTCGTTGAGCGCGGCGGTGACGTTCGAGTCGCGCGTCACTTTTCCTCCGATGGCGATAACCGGTTTTCCTTGCGATTTCGCCAGTCGCGCGATGCCGCTCGGCACCTTGCCGTACGGCGTCTGCCCGTCGATCGACCCTTCGCCGGTGATGACGACATCGGCCCATGCGCACGCCTCGCGCGCATGCAGCAAATCGAGCACCAACTCGATGCCGGGGCGCATGGTCGCGTTGAACAGGCCCAGCATGCCGCCGCCGGTGCCGCCCGCCGCGCCCGCACCCGGCTTATCGGTGATTTTTCGACCGTTCAGTGCCGCGATGGCGTCGGCGAGCCTGCCCAAACCGCAGTCGAGCAATGCGACTTGTTCCGTGTTCGCGCCTTTCTGCGGCGCGAACACGGCGGCGGCGCCGTCCGTCCCGGTCAGAGGATTGGTGACGTCGCATGCCAATACGATCGGGATGTTTCGCACGTCGTCGGGAACCTCGGTGTCGTCGATGCGGGCAAGCCGGGGGAGTGCGCCGCCGCCAAGCGGCAGCTCGCAATCGTCCGCATCGAGGAAACGATGGCCGAGCGCTCGGGCCAGGCCAGTGCCGCCGTCGGTGGTGGCGCTGCCGCCCAATCCAAGTACGATGCGTTCCGCTCCGGCGTCGATCGCGGCGCGAATCAGCTTGCCGGTGCCGAAAGTGGACGCCGCCAACGGATCGCGGTCGGTGGGGGAGATGCGCTCGATGCCGCTCGCCGCAGCCAACTCGACCACCGCGGTGCGAGGATTCTCTCCATCGTGAGATGTTCCGAAACCGCCCTCGCCAAGGAATCCATATCGTGTGATGATCGGCCGGCCCAGCGCGTCATGCGCGTGCTCCGATCGCAATTCGCCGCCGGTTGCCTGGGACCAGCGCGTCGGTCAATCCCTCGCCGCCATCGGACAACGGCATCATGCGGCATTCGGCGCCGGGATCGCCGGCCGCCACGCCCCGGCGCATCGACTCAGCCACGGCCTGCGCGGAAGCGGCTTCCTTGAACGAATCCGGTGCCAACAGATATTTCATGGTCAGCGATAGCCCTCCCACTGCGGCAGGGGGAAGAGCACGTCCTCGCAACTCGCCCACATTTCGTTCAAATCGCGCCCCGGAACCCGCAGCCAACGCAGCTGCGCGCCGTCCATCATCGCGAATCCGGAACGCAGCACCTGCTCGGCGTCAACGCCTTCCGGCACATGCCAGCGGATGTTCGCGGCCACTTCCACGATACGTTCCTCGCGTTCGGCGAAATAATCATGCGCCGGATGGTCGGGATTGAGCGCCTCGGCGCTCAGCGTGGAGAACATGTGCACCAATTCGGGACGTTTGGCGTTGACCGCCACCGTCCTGCGCCACATTTCGGCGATAAGCGGACGCTCGTCGCGCACCATGCCGGCGGTGACGTCCTCGGTCTCGCGGTCGTACATTTCGTCGAGCACCGCATGCAGCAGCCCTTCCTTGCTGCCGACGTAATGCAGCACGCCCGGTTTGGTGAGGTTCACCATGGTGGCGATGCGCTGCAGCGACGTGCCGTAGTAGCCGAGCGTGCCGAAACATTCGACCGCCGCGTTGAGAATCGCGCTTCTGCGGTCGACTTCGTCGTTGGCCATAATGTGCTCCCGTCGTTGCTGGAGGTTATTGGAATGGAAAATGCAATTTTACGGTCGGTCGGTTTCTTTTCCAAAGATGATTGGCGTGTTGAGGATTTTTTTGATAAAGTACCTACCAATCGGTAGGGAATTCGGGGTTGAAGTCCCACCGCGAAACAATCGCGAGACGGCCGAGAAAATAGCCGAAAGGCACCAGAAACACAGAAGACATACGAAAGAGGCAGCTCATGAGCGACACCGCTTATCCTTCCGTCAACGACCTGACCCTCGAAGAGAAGGCGTCCCTCACCTCCGGCGGCGACGCCTGGCACCTGCAGGGTGTGGAAACCAAAGGCATTCCCGGCTACATGATCACCGACGGCCCCCACGGACTGCGCAAATCCCTGGCATCCAGCACCGGCGAAACCGATCTGAACGATTCCGTGCCGGCCACTTGCTTCCCGCCGGCAGCCGGCCTATCCAGCTCCTGGAACCCCGAGCTCATCCACCGGGTGGGCGAAGCCATGGGCGAGGAATGCATCCAAGAGAAGGTGGCCGTCATCCTCGGCCCCGGCGTCAACATCAAGCGCAACCCGCTCGGCGGCCGCTGCTTCGAATACTGGTCCGAAGACCCATATCTGGCCGGCCATGAGGCCGTAGGTATCGTCGCCGGCGTGCAGTCCAAGGGTGTGGGCACCTCGCTCAAGCACTTTGCCGCCAACAATCAGGAGACCGACCGCCTGCGCGTATCCGCCAACATCTCCCAGCGCGCGCTGCGCGAAATCTACTTCCCGGCCTTCGAACACATCGTCAAAACCGCCCAGCCATGGACCATCATGTGCTCCTATAACCGCATCAACGGCGTGCATTCCGCACAAAACCGCTGGCTGCTCACCGACGTGCTGCGCGACGAATGGGGGTATGAAGGCATCGTCATGAGCGATTGGGGCGCCGACCACGACCGCGTCGCCTCCCCTCAACGCCGGCCTCAACCTTGAAATGCCGCCGAGCTACACGGACGACCAGATCGTCTACGCCGCACGTGACGGCCGCATCCAGCCCGAACAGCTCGACCGCATGGCCCAAGGCATGATCGACCTCGTGAACAAGACGCGCGCCGCCATGAGCGTCGACGATTACCGCTTCGACGTGGACGCCCACGACGAGGTGGCCCATCAGGCCGCCATCGAATCCATGGTGCTGCTCAAAAACGACGACGACATCCTGCCGGTCGCTGCAAACGCGAAAATCGCCGTCATCGGCGAATTCGCGCGCACCCCGCGCTACCAGGGCGGCGGATCGTCCCACATCACCCCGACCAAGATGACCAGCTTCCTCGACACCCTCGCCGCGCGGGGCGTCGACGCCGCATTCGCCCCCGGCTTCACCCTCGACCTCGAACCGGCCGACGCCAAGCTCGAAGCCGAAGCCGTCGAAACCGCCAAAAACGCCGACGTCGTCCTCATGTTCCTCGGCCTTCCGGAAGCCGCCGAATCCGAAGGCTTCGACCGTGAAACCCTCGACATTCCAGCCAAGCAGGTCGAACTGCTCAAAGCCGTCGCCACCGAAAACAAGAACATCGTCGTGGTGCTGTCCAACGGATCCGTCGTCTCCGTGGCACCATGGGCGGGCAACGCCAAGGGCATCCTCGAATCCTGGCTGCTTGGCCAGGCGGGCGGTCCGGCGCTCGCCGACGTGATCTTCGGCAAGGTCAGCCCGTCCGGCAAGCTGGCACAGACCATTCCGATGGACATCAACGACGATCCGAGCATGATCAACTGGCCGGGTGAGGAGGGGCACGTCGACTATGGTGAGGGCGTGTTCGTCGGCTACCGCTACTACGACACGTACGACAAGGCCGTCGACTACCCGTTCGGCTTCGGCCTGAGCTACGCGACCTTTGCGATCGACGGCGTGAACGTCGCCAAGACCGGCGCCAACACCGCACACGTCACCGCGACCGTCACCAACACGTCCGACGTGGACGCCGCCGAAACCGTGCAGGTCTACGTGGCTCCAGGCAAGGCCGCCGTAGCCCGCCCGAAGCATGAGCTCAAGGGTTTCCGAAAGGTGTTCCTCAAGGCCGGCGAATCGGCTGAGATCTCCTTCGATCTGGACGAGCGCGCCTTCGCCTACTGGTCCGAGAAGTTCGATGACTGGCATGTCGAAGCCGGCGAATACACCGTCGAAGTCGGCACGTCCAGCCGCGACATCGCCGCCGTGGCCGTCGTCACGCTCGACGGCGACGGCAAGGCCCTGCCGCTCGACGAATGGTCCACGTTCGGCGAATGGGCCGACGATCCGGTCGGCTCCAAAATCGTCGCATCCGTGTATGCGGAAGGCGAGGCCGGCAATCTGCCGCAGCTGCCCGACAACGACATGATGCGCATGTTCCTCAAGTCCATGCCGATCAACTCCATGCCGATGCTGATGAGCGACGGCGGCAAGGCCATCACCGCCTTCATGCTCGATGAATACGCCAAAATCGCCGAAACCGCCGAATAAGACGGATTGACGTAAACAAGACGTAAGCAAAAGGAGTTTCAAGGATTTAGACCGAGGATGTGGCCCGCGAATGAACCGGTGCGGACCACATCCTCGGCTTTTTCATACTTGGTTTCGGCTTGTTCCGGGCTTATTTTTGGCTATTTTTAAGCGATTTTGCGATTACAATATTGCGTTCGGTGTGCTGCGATCCGGTTCCGTCACACACGACACGCTGAATGTTGCATATGCAACTGTTGTATGTACAACGTGTTATCGTATGTTCCGTGAACGATATACAGAACGATGGAACAGCTTCGGTGAACCCCGCGTTCACCGAAGCGTGGGACCGAGGCGCATGCAAGCCGCCGAGCGTCGCCATCCGATCGCTGCACAACGTCATCAACCGGTATCTTGCGGTGACGCGCCCCATGGAAGTGGAGAGTCTGAGCGGTGGCAACATCGACATCATCACCTTCCTCGCACGCCATTCGGAACGGGAGATCTTCCCGCAGGATGTGGAACGCCGCTTCGGCATCACCCGGTCGACGTCGAGCAGAGTGCTCGCATTGATGGAACGCAAAGGGCTTATCGTGCGCGAATCCGTGCCGAGGGACGCGCGGTTGAAGAAAATCGTGCTTACCGACAAATCGCGCGACATCGCCGAAGCGCTGCGCACCAGCGCAATCGCCATGGAAGGCATTCTGCTGCAGGGCCTGAGCGACGACGAGATCCGCGAATTCATGCACGTGCTCGACGTGATGCAAACCAATCTGGTCTCCACCGGGCTGATCGGCGACGAAAGTCGCTACTCCAGCCTGGCATTGTGCGAGGCGGAATCGCGGGAACGGCAATCGCGGGAATGCGAATCGCAACCAACTGTACGGAAAACATCACAGGAAGACGAAACAGGAAAGGAAGAGTAAGTGAGCGGAACAAACGTGACAACGGCTGCGGTGCAATCGCAGCCAAAACAAAAGCGGCATCTCGTACGCACGCTTGGCAAATCGCTGCGTGAATATAGGAAGCCCAGCATTCTCACCCCGATATTTGTGGTGGTCGAAGGTGTTCTGGAAATCCTCATCCCCACGGTGATGGCGTCGTTGATTGATGAAGGCATCACCGGCAAAAGCATGCCCGCCATCGTCAAATTCGGTCTGATTCTTCTGGCGTGCTCGCTATGTTCGCTCGCGGCTGGCTTCCTTGCCGGTAAGTTCGCCGCGATCGCCGGCGCTGGATTCGCCAAGAACCT
>VOFH01001016.1_pt1 | contig 76000 bp, 100 predicted proteins | sample 5384091 | NCBI WGS metagenome assembly VOFH01 (sample SAMN12384727, study PRJNA508395) | human gut metagenome | isolation source: healthy gut G | host: Homo sapiens
GGGATATTCAAGTTGCACTATCTTCGGAACCAATCCTTTATTTTTCCCCTCCCGTCAACAGGCTTTCAAAATACTTATCCAGCAAACCTTCATTCTTATCCATCAGTGAGTCGCTGGCACTTACAATGGCATGATGGATAGCCTCTACAAACAATTTAAAGCTAAATCAATATCGATGAGTTTATGATTCGACATTATGCTATTTTACTTTTCTGAGGTGCCATCTTCTTCAACTTTTCAAAGTTGTCGACCGCCTCACTCACTACTGAGCGACTTTCCGACGCCAACCCAATCGCCGCTTGACAATTTAGGGCATGAAATTGCACACCTTGAATTAGCAAATGCAAATCAATGGGTATTTGAGTCCTACATACCGGACATGGGATATATTGATCTATCATACTTCTATTCTTCTTTTCCGACTGTTTATCTATCTTTTTGTATGGGCTGTATCGATTTTGTATACAAATCAAGTAAAGTCAATACTTTTAGGCAAAGGTAATCTGCCCGCATGTATATTCACTTTAAGACGGCTCGACAAAGTACTATCATATTGTTCACGGGGTTTTTCTTATATTCCTGTTTGGCCGGAGCAATTCTTCCATTCAGAACCGCCTTCTTCTCTACAAGCTGCACATCCGCATTTTACTTGCGATTTATAATCATAAGAACCCACCGATGTGATTTCCAGATCAAAGTCCACATTGATCTTATCTATTGCAAGAAGAATTTAAAGGCAATAAGCACAGTAAAGGAACCTGAAAAAGCCATTTTGTTGATAGAGATGTATCCGGATCAGTGGGTTGTTTCGTATGATCAACAACCGGCTGACTCAGTACCATCTCTATCATAAGAGGTTGTCGCAAGTTGCTTCCCTCCTCTTTTTTGTGAAGCAATAATCAAGCAAGAACTGAGCCTGCCCGGTCAGCATCATAACATTGGCTTTCGAGGCCGCCACCAAAGGTGCGCCAATGATTGATTCAATGTTAAGTTCTGCCCCAAATTGAGGTTTGAATGTACCTTGCTCGTTTTCAGACATAATCGTTTATTTCTACTTAATATTAGATTTCTCCGAAAGCTGGAATTTTATCATTAAGTTGTTGTATCTCCTCCAGCATTTCCATTTCCAGTATTTCCTCCTTCAGGTGTCTTCGCAGGCGTCAATTCTATAGGCTGAATTGCTTGCGTAAATGCTTCGATGATAGTGTTTACTCCTTTAGGAAGTGGCAATTGACCTGCATGTACATTTACCGTATACTTGGCAGAATTGCTCTTCTCATAATGTGTATTATGGCTCGAAGAATCTTTTGAAGAATAACTGGCCGAACCTTTAATAGTTGTACTTAGCAACCCCCAACCTATTTTAGTTTCAAAACTACCTTCGCCTGTAGTCTCAGATTCTTTTTGCTTGATTGTCATCTTCTGGAAAGCTTGATTTTACTTCCATCTCAAAGTTAATATCCACAGTTTCCACAGCCAATGAATTAATTGGCAGGATTGTCAATAAAGGTAGAGTAAACTTAGTACTGGCCTGAGGAATTCCTTTAGTAGTATCCATACCCTGAGTTATAACACTTCTAGTTAATACCATATCAATCATGATAGGCTCATAATTATAAACAGGCGGTTTTTCGCTCCCACTAATATTCTTTTTTTTGAAGCAAGTGTCCAACATAAACATCGTTTGCGTAAGAGCCATTGCAGAATTCGCCTTAGCGGCTGCATTCAAAGGACCTCCGATTAAGCTTTCCATTGGCAGCCCGGAGAATTGCTGCGACATCGACAATAAATTTGTATCCATAATAATGCGTTTTGAAGAAGTTATTAAATATGTTAACTAAAACTCAGAAGTCTCTTAATCCATCTTTTTATGCATTCTAATAAGCGAGCAAAAAATCCTTTTTTCCTCTTAGGCTTTTCCGCCGGATAAAAACTAATAGTAATGCGTTCACCCATATGCCTTTCACATTTATCCCGATTCGTAATGTGACAAAGTTAGTGACATAAAAGCATAAAAGAGAATATAAGTGATAACATCTAATTTTACAATTAGCTATTTATCACTTACTTACAAAGAGAAGTAATAACAATCTTCAAAAAGCAGGCTAATTAGCAACCTTCAATTTTATCCGATGCCTCCTTTGAGCCACAATTTGCTTATTGACATTCCCAAAGCAAAGAGCAATGGTAAAAATCATCTAACCCACAAATTGAGAGGCATGAAAATAGACAATCATCTTCCGTATATTTAGGATAGGTTTGGTGCAGATACTCTATATAGTCCTTGTATATCTCCATAATAGTAGAACGAAGTTTCTTCTGCTCATTTTCCAATAAAATACGTAAATCCTGTTTGTTTTTAGTCTTGTCTTGACGACTAAGCCGTTCTATTGTTTTATAAATGGATGTCTCTTTAAAGATCACATTGCATAATTGCGCCTTTTCATCGGCCACTTTTCTGATTTCATTTTCTTTTTTGAGAAAGCAGTTTTGAGTTTCTTCTTGTTTATCCCTCAATAAAGAAATATAATACTCAGTCTCTATCGCATGTACTTCCAATAAAGCCTGATCGTATTTATGCTCCTGTTCGAGAAACTTCTTCCGCTGCTTTGTCCGCTGAATATACCAGACCAGAAAAAGAATCACGAGTAAACAGAAAACGATCAGATAGATAAATGGAAACTGCATCTTCACTTTAAAATATTCGGTTATCTGACAGCAAAGAAAATAAAAATATAAAAAAAAAATAGCAATATATATTTCAAAAAAGCTGACTCACAAACCTACATGGTTCATTTGATCCGCTACCTCTTTCTATTCTGTTACCCGCAGAAGCACAACACTCACATTATCTCTACCACCTGCCGCCTTTGCAGCTTCTATCAGATTGATTGCAGTAGGTTCTTGATGAAGAACTTCTTCAATCTGATCATCTGTAAGCATATCACTTAAACCATCAGAACAAATCAAAAAAGAGATCTTCATCCAATAATTGACCGGTTAATTCGGTGAAATCGGCAAAAGCAGATGTTCCGGCACCCAAAGAGTTATATATTACGTTGGATGGAGTAGTCATATCTCCGGTCAGCTCCCGCATAGAATGGTCCGACGAAAGTTGTTTCAGAATACCGCCACGATAACGATACAGGCGACTGTCTCCAATATTCACCATATAGATGCGCTCTTCATAACTGAACATGCCTACAAAAGTGGTTCCCATTCCCTCGTATTGAGGAAGTTCAACGCCCTTGTTTGTTATCAGAGCATGAGTTTCATTCACCCAATTCTTTATCTCGCCGGACAGTGCCTCATGGGAAAGATCGGAAGGAAGATCGGTAATAAAACGGTCGAATGCCTGGGTAGCCAACTCACTGGCAAATTCTCCACCTTCGTGTCCGCCCATACCATCCGCTACAAAAAGCCGTAAATCGAGCCTGAGGAATGAGTTCAAACTTCTGTTCGTATGTTTCGTCACGATAAAGTCCTCCATTGAAAAGTATCATGTCTTCATTATTGGTACGTATGCACCCCATATCACTGGCAAGCTGACATTTCAATAATAACATAAGGCAATTTTGCGATTTAATGATTACAACCTACGATTAAAATTATCTCTATTCCATCCGAATCTATTCAACCTTAAAATCAAGATTGGCTATACGAACGATATCTCCGATGCTAAACACCGCAGGTACATTCGGCGAAAAGACGGTTACCGTTTACAAACGTACCATTGGTAGAATCCAGATCCACTATTTCCCATTGTCCGGAGGCGCTCTTCTGTAAGCGGGCATGGGTACCGGAAACATATCCCTGAGAAGCGAATGCAGATACATAATCACCCTTTCTACGCCCAATCACCGCACCATTTCCCAAACCTAAACGAATGCCTGCGGCAGAACAAACCAAACGTACAGGAAGTGGAGGTACGGATACTCCCGGACGCATTGTCTTTTCAGGTTCAGAGGAAGCCGGACTCACAGAAGAAGCCGAGGAATTCACGGAAGAAGTCGAAGGATGCACAGGTGACACCACTTGATTTGCAGCGGATACTAACGGCTGACCGCATTGCGTGCATCGTTTCCCCTTTCCAAACACATGGCATTGAGGGCAAATATACAGTTCAACACCACATTGATCGCAATAGTAACTATCACTTTCTATTTCAACTCTGCATTTAGGGCAGTTGACTAATGTACTCATTTCTTTTAGTAATTAACAATTAGTGATTCAATTATCCCATACATCCTCAGGCAACAATATACTGTAACTTGCCGGATCAAAGTCAGGACGCTCCATTTCGTGACGAAGACGGAACTCTGGTTCTTTTTCACCCCGATCGAAATAATTATTCACTTCACGGGCATTGGCAAAATTACGTTCACGACGATTATATAAATCCGTGAAGTAAACACGCATGGCATTTTCTGCTTCAGGAGTCAGTGTAAGCCTATCCTTTTTCACCTTCATCCTAAAAATTTGCGCCAATTCATCGGGATTATAGTCCTCAAAATGAATCACCTTAGTGAAGCGGGATTCCAAACCGGAATTCGTATCAATCCATTGGCGGATCTCACGCGGATACCCGGCAGCAATGCAAACCATTTTCCCCTTATAATCAAGCAACATCGGCAAAATGGTATTCGTAGCCTCCTGCCCGAAGTTATTGCCCATCAGTGAATAAGCTTCGTCAATAAAGAATACACCACCCACCGCACGCTTTACAACCCGTGCCGTTTTAGTGGCAGTCTGCCCCACATAGCCTTCTACCAAATCCTTACGGGTTACTTCAACAAACGATTGCTGGGCAATACACCCAATGACTAGAAAATATTTCCCATGATACGTGCCACAGTAGTCTTTCCCGTTCCCGGATTACCGACAAAGAGATAGTGATCCACTACACCCTGGAATTTCTTACCCATAGCTTCCGCCTTAGCACGCTCCACTTTGATATAATCGGCAATCTCCTTCACTTCACGTTTCACACTGGATAATCCGATCAATTGGTTCAATTCAGCCATGCACTCTTCTTCATCGATCATCTTTGGCGGATCATACGGAATATCCTCCGCCTCGATGGTCAGGTACATTTCGCGAGTCAAGGTCTGTCCTCCGGCATGTAATTGTGCCAGCCGATTGGCACGGCGGGCTTTGGTTTTCTCAAAGAGTTTCACCATTTCCCCTGCATTTCCAAAGTTCTCATCTTTCGATGTCACCATTTCATCGACTAATTTAATCAGCATCTCTTCTGCATCCGGTGTCAGTATATTCCCTTTCTTCCTGATAAGAGAACGATAAATACAAATCAACTGGTCTGCCGAGTAGTCCTCGATATGCAGAAAATTACTAAACCGGCGCCGGAAGCCCGGATTGGCATTATTGACAAATTCCTCCATTTCAGCGCGATAACCGGCACAGATAACCACAAATTTCCCGGCATCCTTCACCATTCGGGTCATTAGTGCCTCCACGGCTTCCACTCCAGTCTGGTCCTTACTTCCACCCGCACTGATAGGCATCAGGGCATAGGCTTCATCTATAAAAAAGAATACCGCCCATTGCTTCGTCACAAGCCTTATCCACAAGTTTGGCCGTCTCATTCTGATACGTACTTATCAGATGTTTACGCTCCTTTTCCACGACTTTATCGGTAGGCAGCAGACCGATGGCTTTAAAGACCTCTCCCAACTTACAGGCGATGGTGGTCTTACCTGTCCCCGGATTACCCGTCAGCACAATGTGTACAGGAGTCACCTCAGCGTCAGCAATACCCATTTCCATCATTTCCTTGTCCATGGCTATCTTGTTCGCCAGCGCACGTATCTCTGCTTTTACGCTGTCCATACCGACGAATTCATTCAATTCAGCAAGTACAACGTCCAGACTCTTGATATTTTTGCTTTCTTCACCTTCAATATCGGCACGCGTCAGTACATGCACCATAGACGCATCATAATCCGGTGTACCCTTCAGTTCCAGCAACCGGACTCCCTGATTCTTGATTGCACGATCCATTGCGTTCCGTACCTCACGGGCATTACCGAAATTGCGTGTACGGGTCAGGTACATCTTCGAGAAGTAATTACGGATAAATGCCTCGGCCTCTTCATCCAGGGTCAGATGCTCTTTCTTCACCTGTCGGCGGAAGATTTCCGTCAATTCATCGGCTTTATAGTCGCGGAAAGTCACCGTTTCATTGAAACGGGAGGCCATCCCCGAGTTGGAACTCAAAAAAATTCTCCCATCTCTTTTTGTATATCCGGCAGCAATAGCCACAAACTGCCCGCGACGATCTTCTACCAGTTTCAGCAACGTATCAATTGCCTCCTGACCGAACTGGTCATTATCACCTTGCTTCAATGTATAGGCTTCGTCAATGAACAGTACTCCGCCCATAGCCATATCCACATATTTTTCCACTGCCAAGGCCGTCTGACCTACATATCCCGCAACCAGCTCCTTTCGCGAAACTTCCACCAACTGACCGATGGGCAACACTTCCAGCGAATTCAGGATATCAGCAGAGATACGGGCAATCGTTGTCTTCCCCGTCCCCGGGTTACCAAGGAACAGAAAATGATCTTTGACCTCCCGCTTTGCTCCGGCACCTTTCCGTTCCCGTTCAAAATCTATCTTATTAATGATTTTCTGCACCGTTGCCTTGATTTCATCGATACCGACAAACTCATCCAGCTCTGCCATGATCTCCTCATAACTCTTCTGCCGGAACTCTTTACCGGGAATATCCTCAGGAATGGCAACCGATGCATTCGGATCGCGCTTGATAGTATTGGCAAAGATATCAGCCGCCTTTTTCACAGCCAAATGCCCATTCCCGAAATCATCTGATTTCTGTCGCATCTCATTCTTAAACACACGTTCCAATTTAGCATCCGCTTCCTCACTCAATGCAATCCCATAACGTTTTTTGAGTTCATGGATACAAAGCTGCTTCAGTTCCTCCATACTGAAATCTTTCAGATCGAAGTAATACTCAAAGCGATTGCGCACATCAGGATTGGATACCAGAAACTCTTTAAAGGCCGATGAAAGCCCGGAAAGAATGACTATCGGATCATTGTTCCACTTATCCATACAGCTGAACAGCTTATCAAGCTTATTGATATCATTGGCTGCACCCGAAGGCAAAAGCTTTCTGCACATTTTCAATGCAAAGAATCCCCCTTTCAGATCGGCGGTATTCTTTTCCCACTCTTTGGCAAACTCCTCATAATCCACTGCATCCACTACTTTCATGGCAGGCTTCTTGATAATACCACTGGAATACAATAGTTTTTGCAATACTCCTGCCAGTTTGGTTTTACCGGTTCCGGTATTTCCCGTAATAATCATGTCCATGCCCAGACGAATGGAAATGCCACTACGCTGTGCACGCAAAGCGAGCGACTCACAAGTATTTACCAAATCCTGCAACTGGTTCTTGACGGTTTCCATCCCCACCAACTCACGCAGCGGTTCGGTAGCTTTAGTAACCACATTGGTACCACACCATTTGCAGAAAACAGCCTTTTCACGGTTCGGCTTATTACATTTCGGACAATTCATAGTCATCTTCATTTATCAGTTCTCTACATCTGCTTTCGCTTTTTTTGAAACTGAAGTTCACTTGTTTTTGGTCGTATAATTCTCATAAGTACCTTCAAAAGCATCTATTCCATCGCCGGTGAATGTACCGTTATACTGCCCGTCGAGAGTACCGTTCTTGTATACATCGTCAAAATGGATAGTATTCGTAACGGTATTCACAGTGCCCGTCAGTGCTTCATTGGTCAGATTCGTATATTGCACATGTATGGTAGCTTTCAAGCCTTCCGAGTTTGCTGTCGTTATGTTCAGCGTAGCATTACGCCCTTCAAACGTACCCTCCCATGTACCTACCAGTTCTTTAAGCTTTCCATCGTTTTGCAGAAAACGGGAGGCATCCAGTCCGAATGCCGGAGTATATTGCACAAACAGATAGGCCAGCCAACCTACCACCACCATGGAAAGTACAGCACGATAAGAAAACTTACGGATACAATCTTTCAGATATTTAGCATATTGCGCCGATTCACCGCCAATAGAAGACTCAAAGTGTGTCCCCACACTCGCCTTAAAAAGCAAAATGCAATGGCTCCAAGCCTGTTTCCTCAAAACCGGGATTCAGCAAATGATCATGCAATCTCCGCTCAACCGGAAGCTTGAAATAACAGCTTTTCATCAGATAATAAGCCAGTAGGAGCAAAAAAGTCCAGCCAGTACATAATGAGCATAAGGCATGATGAGATCCAGCACAAAATAGACTGTATAATAGATAATTGCCCCCACAATAAAACCTAAAATAGCACTTCCGATAAGATTCTCAAAAATCAGAAGTTACAAAAATAAGAATACCGAAGATGATACCCATCGTCACAATGGAACCGACAGAGAAACCGGACAACGGGTTTTCTGTGAACGGAAGCCCGTAGAAGCATAATGCAACCGCAAAAGCCAAAATAGGAATGAAACACAGTATTCCCAGCAAGACACGCATCACCGTCAGCGTCCTACAACGTAAACGCACTTTCCGCAGGTTCTTATTCACAAAATTGGTGGCAATACGGAAATTGGAAACATCTGTATCTTTACTATCTATTTTTTCGATGAATTCGAGATATTTCACCGTTTCCTGCTCGTATGCGAATTTGGGAGAAAGATTCTTCAACGGATTCTCCTGAAAGAAAGTAGTAAGCCAGTCTCTCAAATATCCACTCTCCAGTTCTGCCTTAACTTCTTTCGATGGAATGGACCTCAATCCGTCCAAATCGGTTATACTCTTATCACTATCCTTGAAGTAATAATAAGGTAAAGCACCCAATCCCTTGATCATCTTGAAAGTAGCTATTATCCAGTTGTAAGGACCTGCTTTCCGGAGATTATCTTTGGATTTCAGTTCAAAGCAATAATTTATCCATTCAATCTTATCCTCATACACACCCTTAGACTTCAGATAGAAATAGAGCCGCGAACCTTTCAGACTTGAGAGCATACCGAGAATATAATCAGCATATTCATGATCCGGATCATTCTTCGGTGTATTCTTGTAAACCATCAACTGTTGATTGATGAATTGGGCTATTTGAGTATGTGTGAAATAATAATTATTTGCTGTCTCGTCCATTTGCAGGGTGAAGGAAACTTTAGGACTCAAATTATAAAGTACACCGTAAGTTACCGCAGCATCCGATGTACTGAAGCCTTTCAATTGAGTACGTATCTTCCCTACCAATCCTTTATCACGGCCTGCCAACCATATCAGGAAAGACTCTTCTGCCAAATCATTCCACGAGTCGGCACTCAACATATGATTATAAGCATAATGAAGAACTTCTTCCGGTGTATTACAACGCCCCAAATTCCCTTTTCATCGATCAATTCATAAGGACGTGAAGGATCAAGTTCATAGATCAAACGCCATAAAGCCTCCCGTTGGCGACCTTTTTTATTAAACAAGGGAGCTGCATTATCCGTAAGCCGCTTCAGATCGTGCGCATTAAAAAAGAGAAACAGGGATCGTTCGCATTCGCCAAGGTAGTCTGGTAAGTGTTGAAATTCTCAATGAGAGATTGCGCTATTTCTTCGGCGGTAGTCCGCGGACGTCCCTTGACATCATAATAGGGCATATCCACATTGAGCGTATAACAGGCGGCATACAGCCCTGCAGTCTGGTCTTTCGGATAGCGCTTTTCCACAATATCTTCGATTTCCGAAACCAATTCCGGCCGCTGATTATCATTCAGCCATTTAGTAAGCTTACAGGTATAGAGATATTTAATGGCAAGATTCTGATCCTGTCGCATAAAATCAGCCAATTGTTCGGGTGAATGTGCTATCTGATTCTTTCCGGCATTAAAAATAATACTGAAACGACGTTTACTTTCCTGCCCGACAAAATCACTGAATACATCCTCTCCCCGAGCCCAACGAACGATTTCGGTAAATCCACAACGTTTTTCCGGCTGAGGTGCGGTCAATGCTTTTATTAACTGCAGCGTTCGTCCCGATAAATCCGCAGGAAAAGGTAAATCCCCTGTGCGTTTACGCTTCATCAGCTCAAATTCTCTTTCTTTAAACTCTTTCTCGCCCATCCACAGACAGAGCAAAACCATACCAAGAGAGTAAAAGTCGCTCTTCGTATCAATCTCCACCCGATTCTCACCGGGAACCGTATAATACATTTCGGGAGCTGCATAAATGCGGGTACGATCCGGATCCGTACGGGCAACTCCATTCTGATCGCATCTTACAGAAATACCAAAATCCCCAGCAGTACCTGATTCTGATTCTCATCGGCAAAAAAGAAATTACCCGGCTTTATATCCCGATGAATAAACCCATGCTTATGGCAGAAATCAATGGCAGCAGCAGCTTGTTTAGCAATTTCACAAAGCCTTCTTTCGTCTCCTTTCAGATTTATTTTATCCAAAGAGCCTCCTTTACAGTAAGTCATTACTTCATAATGCCTCAATTCACCGGAAACACGCGGATTATCCCACTGACCATGATCTATGATATCCACTAATAATCCCGAGCGCGGAGTTTGTCTTATAATTTCAAGTATCTGATGATTAGGAGGCGGCTCAATACCAACATAATAGAGTTTTAGTACGTACTGCTTTCCCTTATTTTCCACCAGAAAGATCTGAGCTTCTCCCGTTCCATCCGAGATTACCTTTACAACCCTGTAATTCAACCCTTTAATAATATATTCCGTATCATGCTGGCGAGTGATAGCCTCAATCGCCTTTTTGCTGTTCGGCACGTAAGGTCGCATCATCTAACGAAACCGGACGTAACGTCTTATCCTCCATTCCACCGGGATACAGAGTTTTGTCAATGTTAGCTACACCAGGGCGCAAGGTCTTCTTACTATCATCTTCCGGGCGAAGAGTTTTTTCTTCTTCACCAGGACGAAGGGTTTTCTCGGCTTTCAGGGCAGGGCGCAAAGTTTTATCACCGTCCGCACTACCGGGACGCAGTGTTTTATCACTGTCTCTCAAGTCGCTCATAATTCTATATAGTTTTAAGATTAGCCAATTCGGCAAGGCACCCTGAAGGATCAATCATCCTGATACTCAAAGGTTTTTGTAACAGTCACCACATCTTCATATACCCAAGTACCCCCAGTTCCGGCTGGGCACACTCACTTGGGTGACTATGGTGGCAACCGCAGAGGTTACATATCCAGCAAACAGGCGCTTTTGTTACGGATTTCCGCAAAACAGGCAATTTCCTTGCCGAATAGTAATTCCGCTGCATCTGTGGCGTCATATCTCCTTCCGGACGAAGTTTCTCCATCAGTAACTTCATCTCTTCCAGTTTCTCTCTATAAGATTGCTTTGCTTCGTCAAGATCTACCTTCTTCACATTCAGTTGTATCTTCGGACGAGTTTGAACAGGTTCCTCCACTTTCGGTTCAGGTCTGGCAACCTGCATTCCTTCAAGAGAACCGCTTCCTGAAAAGAGATCTTTATATTGTTGTATCAGTTTCTTATCGGCTTCACTCAATTCTACAGGGGGCAGTTCCGGTTCCCCACCGGAAATTCTTCAGAGACAGTATTCAGTATTTGTTCTTCCAAATCGGCAAGTTCCTGCGCCAATGCCAGCATTTCCTGAAAGACGGGGTCTTTCTTCGCCTTCTCTGCATTTCCTGCATTGCCATCTCATTCAGGGGACGATTACATTTTTCGGCAAAAACTGCGGAAATTAAGGGTATTGCAGTCAGGACAGATAATCCCTGTGCGAAGATTACCACAATCAGGACAGAAGAAATCATCCGCTTCCATCGAGGCACCGCAGAATGAGCACAATTCTGCATGAAGTCCTTGTCCGCAATGAGGGCATATTTCCCAATTAGGCTGAACAGGAGAGTTACAACGCATACATGAAGTTCCTTTAAGCGCCATGCCACATTCTTCACAGAATTTATCACCACTGTGACAAGGTGTCCCGCAATTAGACAACATTGCGGCTGTTCCGCCTGTTTCTCCGAAGTCTTCTGCTGCGCCTTTATCTGTTGTTCCGATAAAGATTGATGTTGCTGTTCCATAAACCGTATTCAGAGTATTAAGTTGACCATCCAGATTTTAAGTTTCCAAATATATCAAATTATTTGCGGAATACGATGGCGGCAGATAGAAAAAACTCTTTTTTGTATTAGTAATGAGTTTTCACCACAGAGTAACACAGAGTTTCACAGAGTTTAATCAATTTGAAATCAAAAGAATATAACTCTGTGAAACTCTGTGTTACTCTGTGGTGAACTAATTCATAACCCTACAAAAGTGCACAAAACATAACCAACAGAAATTCAACTCATATTCTGGATATTAGCTATATATATCGGACGCGCAGCATCTATATATCGGGCATGTCGCATCTATATATCGGACATGCAGTATCTATATATCCAATACCACCGATATATAGATGCTAAAAGAGCGGAATGAAATAAAAGCGTTCAGTCTTTCCAATACAGATGTTCCTATATCCTCGAAAAACAGTTCTCCAAATGCCACACTTAAGTGTTTGAAATGCCACATCTCGGTAACCGGAATGCCACACTTGAAGAAGTGCGAAGTATGACATTCCGGGAGTTTAAGTGTGGCATTTAAGGTACTCAGATGCGGCATTTCAAACACTTAAGTGTGGCATTTCGGGTACTTATATATCAAAGCTGAGCGCTAAATAAAAGTTGATGTGATTTACCCTCACTACTCTCACTCTTGAAATAAGCGGTTGATAGACTAAATATTAAGTGTGAGTGAGAGTAAATTTTGGGCGTGATGGTAGGGAACTTACCCCTCACGCCCAAAATTTCATTTCTACAGATCAACTTGCTATAATACAATAAGATATCCCGTATTTAACGTAGATACCGTATAGATCCGTAATCCGGCATTTTTAGCTTTTTCCCCGCATAGATGGCGGTATGTAACCCTTTCCAAGGATTATTCTCCTAATAAATGTATAGTTTCTGTAAAGTTCATGGGGTGATCATTGCCTGAAATTACATTGCTTGTTGTGGATGAGAACAAGCAATGTAATCACCCTCAACATTACTTGTTCCGGATCACATCATTACTTGTTTTCAGATCAAATATTCTTCAAATGACTATGCCTGGATTTACTTTACACTTTTTGTTTTGATATATACTGCTTTTCTTCACAGTTAAAAAATAGTCTTCCTGTTTAAGTTTACATCTTGGATTTTACGTTCCTGATAAACTTCACACATTCCCCTGCCGGTTATAAATATATACATCTTCTATAGATGTGTATTTTTCCATGACCCAATTAGCCATTAATTATATATCCGACAAGGAATATTATGAAAAACACCACGGTGGTTTGCCTTAGCGGCTGGAGGCGTGAAGCCTCCCAAAGAGCGTTGCTGCTGCGCTTAACCCTCATTTCCTTGGGTGTTTTCATATTAAATGATAAAGTAATACTATCTCGATTCTCCTCCTCCGAGGAGGGGGAATTGAGATACTCTATTTACTTAATATTGGAATTATCATTTTATTCATAACCCGTCAGAAATAAAGATTTCACAAGCCACTAACCTGCCCTTAAACAATGATAAGAAAAAGAAAACTGGATGAGTAGTAGTTTTTTAGTAACTTTGCATGGTTTTAAAAGAGATTGAACGAATGGAGTTTAAGTATGACGTTATCGTAATCGGCGCCGGACATGCCGGCTGTGAAGCCGCTGCCGCCGCCGCAAACCTGGGTTCAAAAGACCTGTCTTATCACAATGGACATGAATAAGATAGGACAGATGAGTTGTAACCCTGCCGTAGGAGGTATTGCCAAAGGACAGATTGTACGCGAAATAGACGCCTTAGGCGGATATATGGGATTGGTGACCGATAAAACGGCTATCCAGTTCCGCATATTGAACCGCTCCAAAGGTCCCGCTATGTGGAGCCCCCGCGCCCAGTGCGACCGCGGCAAGTTTATCTGGGCATGGCGTGAAATCTTAGAAAATACTCCCAACTTGCATATCTGGCAAGATACAGTACGTGAAATTCTCGTTGAAAACGGAGAAGTGGTAGGCTTAACCACTTTACTCGATGTAACCTTCCGTGCAAAGTGCATCGTACTGACTGCCGGAACTTTCCTGAACGGACTGATGCACGTAGGACGTACCAAACTTGCCGGAGGACGTATGGCAGAACCTGCATCTTACGAATTAACCGAATCCATCGCAAGACATGGCATTGAATACGGACGCATGAAAACCGGTACGCCTGTTCGCATAGACGGACGGGTGTGCACTATGAATACATGGAAACGCAGGATGGAGAATGTGACTTTCATAAAATTCTCATTTCTGGATACCAGTGTACGCCACTTAAAACAACTCCCATGCTGGACTTGCTTCACGAACGAGGAAGTACACCGTGTATTACGTGAAGGGTTGCCGGATTCTCCCCTTTTCAACGGACAGATTCAGAGTATCGGTCCACGTTACTGTCCCAGCATCGAAACTAAAATAGTTACTTTCCCCGATAAGGAGCAACACCAGCTTTTTCTGGAACCGGAAGGAGAAACAACTCAGGAACTTTATTTAAATGGCTTCTCTTCATCACTCCCCGATGAATATACAGATAGAAGCGCTGAAAAAGGTTCCCGCATTCAAAGATCTGGTGATTTATCGTCCCGGATACGCTATCGAGTATGACTACTTTGACCCTACCCAACTAAAACATACGTTGGAAACGAAGAAAATTAAAAAATCTATTCTTTGCAGGGCAGGTAAACGGGACCACCGGATATGAAGAAGCAGCCGGACAAGGAATCATTGCCGGAATCAACGCACATATAAACTGTCACGGCGGTGAACCTTTTACCCTGGCACGAGACGAAGCATATATCGGCGTATTAATCGATGATTTGGTAACCAAAGGCGTGGATGAACCTTATCGTATGTTTACTTCGCGCGCCGAATATCGCATCCTGCTACGTATGGACGATGCAGATATGCGTCTTACCGAAAAGGCATGGAAACTCGGACTCGTAAAGAGCGACCGTTATGAGTTACTGAAACGGAAGCGTGACTCGATCAATAGTATCATAGAATTCACTCGCAACTATTCGATGAAACCGGCATTAATCAACCCGGTATTGGAGCAATTGGGTACCACTCCCCTTCGCCAAGGATGCAAATTGATCGACCTTATAAACCGTCCGCAAGTAACCTTGGAAAACATGGCAGAACATGTCAGCGCTTTCCGTCGGGAACTGGATAAAGTTACTGAAAGAAAAGAAGAAATAATTGAGGCAGCTGAAATCCTGATTAAGTATGAAGGATACATTGGACGTGAACGAATGATTGCAGATAAACTGGCTCGTCTGGAAAGCATCAAAATAAAAGGGAAGTTTGATTATAATGCCATTCAATCCCTATCCACCGAAGCAAGACAGAAGCTAGTGAAGATTGATCCGGAAACGATAGCTCAGGCAAGCCGGATTCCGGGCGTATCACCAAGCGATATAAACGTATTACTGGTGCTTTCGGGCAGATAAAGCGAATACGTTCCACGTGAAACAAAGAATTCAATAAACGCATTAAAATACTGATTATGAGCAAAGAAACTCTTGCAAAAAGCATTCGGGAAATTCCTGATTTCCCTATTCCGGGAATTCTATTCTACGACGTAACTACATTGTTTAAAGATCCTGCAAGACTCAGGAACTTTCAGACACCTTGTATGAAATGTACAAGGATAAAGGGATAACCAAAGTGGTAGGCATTGAATCGAGAGGCTTCATTATGGGCCCCATTCTCGCCACCCGCTTGGGTGCAGGTTTCATTCTATCCGCAAGCCCGGAAAGCTTCCTGCAGAAACCATTGAGGAAAGCTACGATAAAGAATATGGCAAAAGACACCATTCAGATACATAAGGATGCCCTCAACGAGAACGACGTAGTTTTGCTACATGACGATCTGCTCGCCACAGGCGGAACAATGGAGGCTGCCTGCAAACTAGTACAAAAGATGAATCCGAAGAAAATATATGTAAACTTCATCATAGAGCTGAAGGAGTTGCACGGAATAGACTTATTCAACAAAGACGTAGACGTACAGTCGGTACTTTCATTATAAACAAAGAGAAGAGATCTGAGAACCACATGGAGAATAACCCTGAACTTAAAACCAGCGAATATCTGAAAGGAATTGTATTGAACCTTCCGGATAGCCCCGGTATTTACCAATATCTGAATACCGAAGGGGTTATCATATACGTAGGTAAAGCTAAAAAACTTAAAGCGAAGGGTCTCCTCCTATTTCAACAAAGAACACGAACCGGGGAAAACAAGAGTACTCGTCAGCAAAATAGCCGATATCCGATACATTGTGGTGAACTCTGAGGAAGACGCTTTGCTGCTGGAGAATAATCTCATCAAGAAATATAAGCCACGGTACAATGTCTTGTTGAAAGATGACAAGACATATCCGTCCATTTGCGTTCAAAACGAGTATTTTCCCCGGATATTCAAGACACGTAAAATCATACGCAACGGTTCCTCTTACTATGGCCCTTACAGCCATGTACCTTCCATGAATGCATTGCTCGATCTTATCAAGCACCTGTATCCGTTACGCACCTGCAACCTGAACCTTTCACCCGAAAATATCCGGGCAGGAAAATTCAATGTTTGTCTGGAATATCATATCAAGAACTGCGCCGGACCTTGCGTCGGGAAGCAATCACTGGATGATTACATGAAAAACATCGCCGAAATAAAGGAAATACTCAAGGGAAATACCCAGGAGATAGAGCGGATGCTGTATCAGCAGATGCAGGAGCTTGCGGCGGAAATGAAGTTTGAAGAGGCACAAAAGGTCAAGAGTAGATACATGCTGATTGAAAATTACCGTGCCAAGTCAGAGGTAGTAAGCAATGTTCTGCATAATATCGATGTTTTTTCCATAGAGGAAGACAGCGATGGCAAATCCGCATTTATCAACTATCTGCATATCACAAACGGGGCTATCAACCAAGCTTTCACCTTTGAGTACAAGAAACGGCTGAACGAAACGAAAGAAGAACTTATCCAACTGGGCATCATTGAAATGAGAGAGCGATACAAGAGCCTTTCACGCGAAATCATCGTGCCTTTCGAGGTGGATATGGAGTTGAAAGACGTGATCTTTACAATACCTCAGCGAGGGGATAAGAAGAAACTGCTGGATCTTTCCATTCTGAATGTAAAGCAGTATAAGGCCGATCGCATGAAGCAAGCCGAAAAGCTGAATCCGGAGCAGCGCAGCGTCCTTGATGAAAGAGATACAGGAAGAGTTACACCTTGAACATTTACCCATACAAATAGAGTGTTTTGATAACTCAAATATCCAAGGTTCCGATCCGGTTGCCGCCTGCGTGGTATTCAAGAAAGCCAAACCCTCAAAACAAGACTACCGGAAGTACAATATCAAGACCGTGGAAGGCGCAGACGACTACGCCTCCATGAAAGAAGTCGTAAGACGCCGTTATCAGCGCGCTATTGAAGAGAAAGCAACCCTACCCGACCTCCTTATCACCGACGGTGGAAAGGGGCAAATGGGCGCCGTGAAAGAAGTTCTGGACGAACTAAACCTTAACATCCCCATTGCCGGACTTGCCAAAGACGGGAAACACCGCACATCGGAACTGCTGTACGGCTTCCCGCCGCAGACCATCGGTTTAAAACAAAACACTCCCTGTTCCGATTATTGACGCAGATACAGGACGAGGTACACAGGTTTGCCATTACTTTCCACCGCGAGAAACGCAGTAAGCGACAGATTGCTTCCGGAGTTGGATGAGATAAAAGGCATTGGAGAAAAGACAAAGCACGCTCTGCTAAAAGAGTTTAAAAGCGTAAAGCGCATAAAAAAGAAGCATCCCTGGAGGCGCTTACGAAGGTTATAGGAGAAGCTAAAGCAAAAGTTATTGAAGAATATTTTAGGAGTTAACCCCTCCTTCTACATATTCATACATACAAATTGCAGGCAATCACGAATTTATTCGTAACTTTGCATCCGGAAAAGTTTTTAAAAGATTAGGATAAAAAGAACATGAGAGTAGTCATACAACGTGTCGGACACGCTTCTGTTACAATCAACGGAACATGCAAGTCCGCTATAGGGAAAGGGCTTCTGATATTGGTAGGTATTGAGGAAACAGACGGACAAGAAGACATTGACTGGCTTTGCAAAAAAAGATTGTCAACCTGCGTGTTTTTGACGACGAGAATGGCGTTATGAATAAATCCATACTCGACATTGACGGTGAGATATTGGTAATCAGCCAGTTCACCTTGCATGCTTCTACAAAGAAGGGCAACCGTCCTTCATATATACGTGCAGCAAAGCCCGATATTTCTGTTCCGCTGTATGAACAGTTTTGCAAAGATTTGAGTTTTCTATTAGGTAAAGAGATAGGTACCGGCGAATTTGGAGCCGATATGAAGGTAAATTAGTAAACGATGGCCCTGTGACCATCTGTATGGATACAAAAAACAAGGAATAATGACGTTAAAAGAAGCTCAGCATCAGGTAGATTGCTGGATCAAAAAGTATGGTGTACGCTATTTCAGCGAACTCACCAATATGGCTGTCCTTACTGAAGAGGTAGGTGAACTGGCAAGAGTTATGTCCCGCAAATACGGTGACCAATCCTTCAAAGAAGGAGAAAAGATAATATCGAAGAAGAAATCGCGGACGTCCTTTGGGTACTTCTCTGCATTGCCAACCAGACCGGTGTAAACGTCACTGAAGCGTTTGCCCGCAATCTGGAGAAGAAAACCCAACGGGATAACACCCGCCATATCAATAATCCTAAATTGCAAGACCATGGAGAAGAATGAACCTAACCAGAACAAGTATGATGCCGCATTGGCAAAGTACAACACACAGCTGGACGATACGGAGTAGCTGCCCAGGTAGCGAAAATAATTGCAGAAAAAGTGCCCGGAAACCATACGGAGGAGGTCAAGAAATTCTTGTTCCACTGCATTGATCTCACTACACTGAACACTATGGACAGCGATGAAAGCGTGATGAAATTCACTCAAAAAGTAAATCAGTTCGACGAAGAATTCCCTGATTTGGAGAATGTCGCTGCTATCTGTGTTTACCCTAACTTCGCAGAAATCGTAAAGAGTACCCTGGAAGTAGAGGATGTAAAAATAGCCTGTGTTTCGGCAGGTTTTCCTTCCTCACAAACCTTCACAGAAGTAAAAGTAGCAGAAACCGCCATGGCACTGATGGAAGGTGCAGACGAAATAGATATCGTAATTTCAGTAGGCAAATTCCTGAGTGGAGACTACGAAAAATATGTGCGAAGAGATACAGGAACTGAAAGATGTCTGCAAGGAACATCACATGAAAGTGATTCTGGAAACAGGCGCTCTGAAGAGTGCTTCAATATCATGAAAGCCTCTATCCTATCCATGTATTCGGGCGCAGATTTCATAAAGACATCTACCGGGAAACAACAACCCGCTGCAACCCCGGAAGCTGCTTATGTAATGTGCCGGGCTATTAAAGAATATTACGATAAAAACCGGCAATAAAGTAGGTTTCAAACCTGCCGGAGGCATTAATACTGTAAATGACGCTGTCATCTACTACACTATCGTCAAAGAGGTGCTTGGCGAAGAATGGCTCAACAACCAATGGTTCCGCTTGGGCACCAGCCGCCTGGCCAATCTTCTGCTTTCGGACATCAAAGGCATGGAAATGAAGTTCTTCTAAGAGCTTCCATACCATAATAAAAACTAAAGAAGCTTGATAGGAAAAGCGAAACTTTTCCTATCTTTGCGACAACATAAGCCAATAGAGTTTTGGCTAAAGCATTGTATTAGAGAACGTTTCATTTATTACCTTTTTCCTGAATTCGGCAAAATTCAATCTATGAAAGGTAATGAGCAAACGGGTCTCACACTTTCGTGTATATACTCTTGTTATATATCGAATAGGCGTGAGACTGTTGCTTGTATTTCATAGAAGGTTTGCCGAAGCCTCAGGAATGGTACAAGTAACAGTTCTCACGCTTTTTGATAACAAACGTAAAGATAAGAGTATGGAAACAAATTCGGCACCCCTCTTCCATCGGAATCCACAGGCACCTCCTGTGAACCGAAATCGTGAACAAGCCCTTCTCATCGGACTGATGAGCGGAGAGCAAGAGTTTTTTTTTACACAAACAGTCTGACTACGGGAAGAAGTCGTGAGGAGCTATCCCGACATCTTTCTTTAGCCGTAAGACTAAAAAGACAAACCTAACATTCAACTGGTATTTAACTTTCTCAAAGAGGAAGGAGAACGCAGTGCATACAACATCATGATTTCTCTTTTTCTATCGGAGCATAACGAAAAAAACGCGAAGCACTCATCAAAGAACGCTTTCTTGGCATCGATCGCTTCGTACAATATTGCAGAAATCTGAGTGACTTCCTGGTGTACATCAAAGAGAATAACACAATCGAAATAACCAATGAAGACCTCCAACGAGGTATATTAGCATGGGATTTAGGGCATCTGGTAAGTCTCGCCCGCGTATCTTATGACTATGGACTTTTAGCTGAAGAAGAAGCCTGGAAGTACATAGAATTTGCCGGTAAGAAATGCCGTGAAACATTCGCTTGCTGGAAAGAGATAGGCAAAAGCTTCCTGTTAGGACAAATCATGAGCTATCCCGGCGAAGAGAACTTCCAGGAAGCAATCCGCTATTTCCTGCTTTCGACCGAAAGTCCCGAAAGCCCTTGGGTAAAATGTAAGTTTGGTTGATTATTTATCGCGGTCCACTACATAATCCAAATAAGCAGCAAGGCCGGCTTTTTACATCTGAATCAGGCAAGGACGCCAATAATGAAAGTGCTTTTTCCTTATAGGCAAACATGGTCTGCACTGCATATTCAATGCCACCTTGTTGCTTGGCAAATTCGATTAATCGGGCGATTTCATCGGCCGAGGCAGTACCATTTTTCACTTTGACGGCAATCTCTTCCGCACTTTCATCCTTGGTAGAGTTCAAGGCATAAAGAACGGAAGGGTCAGTTTGCCTTCCAACATATCGTTTCCTGTTGGCTTACCTATCTCCTTACTATCATAATAGTCGAATATATCATCCTTAATCTGGAAGCAAAGACCGATATATTCACCGAACTGACGCGCAAATTCCGCCTGTTCATCGGTCACTCCTACCGAGAGAGCACCCGATTTGGTACAAGCTGCAAAGAGCACAGCCGTCTTCTTACGGATCACATCAAAATAGATTTCTTCGGAGAATTGGAGATTACTTACATTAGAAAGTTGAAGAAGTTCTCCCTCGGACAAATTCTGTCCCAGACGGAAACCACATCAATAATAGCGTAATTATGCGTCTTGCCTACCTGCACAAGTGCAGTTGCCAAAAGGTAGTCACCACCAGTACCGCTACCTTATTATTATAAATAGCATTCACCGACAGCTGTCCGCGATCGGTGCTTTCATCCACCACATCATCGTGAACCAGACTGGCCGTATGTAATAATTCAAGGGAAACCGCCGCATGAAGTGATTCGGGACAAATCCGTCCATATAGCTTTGCCACAAGCAGCAACAAAATCGGGCGCATCATCTTCCCATTCTTTTTGTCGAATGTGTGAGATTACTTCATTCAGCAAAAAGTTGGAACTGGTAAGCGAATTGTCAAACAGCTTTTGAAATCGTCCAGTTCTGCCGCTATCGGAGTTTTTTGAGTGATGAGTTGTCCATGCATCGCTATTTTCCCACAAAAATAGTAATAAAACACTTAATACGGTATTTTTTTTGTACTTTTACCATGAAAAAAGGATAAATATTTGAAGAATGACGATAAACTGTTTCTTCTCGATGCCTATGCATTGATATATCGCGCCTATTACGCGTTCATCAAAAGCCCTCAGGATTAACTCCAAAGGGTTTCAATACTTCCGCCATTCTGGGCTTTTGTAAATACCCTGGAAGAGGTATAAGGCACAACGTGAGGAAACTCCGGAAGCTATCCGTCTTTCCGTACCTATTATAAAAGGATATTATACGTGCATACCGCATTCCCATTCTGGAAGTAGCGGGATACGAGGCTGACGACGTCATCGGCACGCTTGCCACTGAGGCAGGGCAACAAGGCATCACCACTTACATGATGACTCCCGGACAAAGACTATGGCCAATTGGTATCTGAAAATGTTTTCATGTACCGTCCCAAACATACAGGCGGTTTTGAGGTTATGGGAATAGAACAGGTAAAAGCTAAATTCGACATTCAGTCCACCCCAGCAGGTTATTGACATGCTGGGATTGATGGGCGATAGTTCCGACAACATTCCCGGTTGTCCGGGCGTCGGGAGAAAACAGCACAAAAAGTTAATCAGTGCAATATGGCAGCATCGAGAATCTCCTCTCCCTGGAGCTGCCGATAAACTAAAAGGTGCATTGAAGACGAAAGTCGAAAATAACCGGAAAATGATTAGTTCTCCAAATTCCTGGCAACTATCAAAATTGATGTCCCCATCAAACTTTGAACATGGACGAACTGAAAAGAGAAGAACCGAATGAAGAAGAACTACGGAAGATTTTTGAAGAGATGGAGTTCCGTACCCTCATCGACCGCGTTTTCAACCGAGACAAGAAATCCGCCTTCGCCGGAACATACACCGATGCGACCGGAAACGACCCGCAAGGACGATTTTTTACACCAGGCCCGCTTTTACTCAAAATAACGGAACCGGTTCGAACGGCAATTTGTTTGAAGAATTTGCGTCCAACGGGGGACGGAAGATTCCAAAATATTCAAATCTCGCGCGTTTAGAAACCATCAATGCCGACTATCAACTCATTGATACAAAAGAGAAAAGGAGCAAAATTATTAAAAAGTTGCTTACAAAACGAAACTCTCAATAGATACAGAAACCACTTCAGCCGAACCAATGGAAGCAGAATTGGTAGGGATGAGCTTCAGCGATACCGAAAATCAGGCTTATTATGTTCCGGTTCCGGCAGAACGGGAAGAAGCGTTAAAAATAGTAAATGAGTTCCGGCCGCTCTACGAAAATGAAACTTCAATGAAAGTCGGACAAAATATCAAGTACGATATTCTTGTCCTTCAAAATTACGGGATGGAAGTGAAAGGTGAACTTTTCGACACCATGATCGCACATTACGTTTTGCAACCCGAACTTCGTCATAACATGGATTATCTGGCAGAAATTTATCTGCATTATCAAACCATCCACATTGATGAACTTATCGGCCCGAGAGGAAAGAATCAAAAGAACATGCGGGACCTTCCACCAGAAGAAGTTTACAAATATGCATGCGAAGATGCAGACATTACTTTAAAGCTAAAGAATGTACTTGAAGAAGAATTGAAGAAACAGGGGGTTGAACATCTCTTCTATGAAATAGAAATGCCGCTCGTACGCGTACTCGCCAATCTGGAAAGTAACGGGTGCGCATTGATACCGAAGCGCTGAAACAAACCTCCGAACATTTCACTGTCCGCCTGCAAGAGATAGAAAAGAAATCTATGAACTGGCAGAGGAAACGTTCAATATAGCTTCACCCAAGCAGGTGGGCGAAATCCTGTTCGACAAACTGAAGATTACGGATAAGGCGAAGAAAACCAAGACAGGACAATACGTCACTTCGGAAGAGGTGCTGGAAAGCCTGCGCAATAAACATGAGATTATCGGAAAGATCCTCGAATACCGTGGATTGAAGAAATTATTAGGAACATATATCGATGCTCTCCCCTGCTGATCAATCCACGCACAGGGCGTATTCATACTTCTTTTAACCAGGCAGTCACAGCTACCGGACGACTAAGTTCCAGCAACCCGAACCTGCAAAACATTCCTATCCGCGACGAAGACGGCAAGGAAATCCGTAAAGCCTTCATTCCCGATGACGGATGCGAGTTCTTCTCTGCCGACTATTCACAGATCGAGTTGCGCATCATGGCACATCTGAGCCAGGATAAGAATATGATTGATGCCTTCCTCAGCGGTTATGACATTCATGCCGCCACTGCCGCCAAAATATATAAGGTGGATATTAATGACGTAACCGCCGATATGCGCCGTAAAGCCAAGACAGCCAACTTCGGCATCATCTACGGTATTTCTATCTTTGGATTGGCAGAACGTATGAATGTAGACCGCAAAGAGGCAAAAGAACTAATAGACGGCTATTTTGAAACCTACCCGCAAGTTCGTGAATATATGGATAAAAGTATTCAGATAGCACGCGAACAAGGATATGTGGAAACGATCTTCCACCGCAAACGTTTCCTGCCCGATATCAACTCCCGCAACGCAACCGTACGCGGTTATGCAGAGCGCAATGCCATCAATGCTCCTATCCAGGGAAGTGCAGCTGATATCATTAAAGTTGCCATGGCACGCATCTACAAACGCTTTCAAAGTAACAATCTGAAAGCAAAGATGATTTTACAGGTCCATGACGAACTGAATTTCAGCGTTCCCGAGGCAGAAAAAGAGATTATACAAAAAATTGTAATCGAAGAGATGGAACGGGCATATCGCATGCTGGTACCCTTGAAAGCCGATTTCGGGTGGGGAAAGAACTGGCTGGAAGCGCACTAATCCGCTCGATAACTTTATTTAACTTACAATCAGAAAGCAACAGAAGCAATCGCTTTAAAATACAGTTTGCTCACCATAATATCCGGCAACATCACTGCCGGATATTTTTGTCATCAATCTTGGCAAAAAGAAAGCATAAGAAAGCAATCGCATCTGACATTTTGACTATATTTAATTCATATATGATATTTATGTCAATTAAATACGTACCTTTGCAGCGAATTCAATGACATATTGATAGAATATAGTAAGAGATAACTTAAAAACATATAGAACCATGAGAACAAAAAGTATTTTTAAAAAAACAGTTGCTTTATCAGCAGTTATTCTTTTTTAGTGCTATGGCAGCTTCTGCAGCTAACAAAAACAACCTTATTTACAATTCGGAAGAGAAAGACGGAATGATGGTTGGGCAAAACCGTTTACAAGATGGACAGTGGAACTTTAGCAAACTACATGAAGTACAGCTACAAGTATGATGACCAAAAACGTATGACGGAAAGCGAAACTATGAAGTGGAACAGCCAAAAGAATACTTGGGAAAACGACCTCCCGCATTTGCTACGCCTATCAAGGAAAAAGTATCACTACCACTTATTATAAATGGAACAGCAAACAAAAAGCATACGTCCTTGTACCTGACATGACGGTTACAATGGACAATCCAAGCCTGTAAATCTTACAGATACTCTCTTAAAATTCTAACAAATTGAACAAACCGAAACCTTTATAAGTTTTGTACACCAATGAAAGCCGGAATACGCGATGTATTCCGGCTTTTTTCATTTTGCCTTTCAAAAAAACATCTATTTATGATACCTGCCAACCTCACCCACTACATTGAAACAGAAATCATTCCACGTTATGAGAAGTTCGACAAGGCTCATAACCTCTCGCACGTACAGGCCGTTATAGAAGAGAGCCTTTCACTTGCCAAACAGTATGATGTAAATGAAAGTATGGCATATACTATTGCCGCTTACCACGACACCGGGCTTTGTCATGATCGTGCTACACATCACCTAATTTCAGGTGAGATTCTGAAGCAAGATGTCACTCTCCGCCAATGGTTTAATGAAATAGAAATAGAAACAATGAAAGAAGCGGTAGAAGACCACCGGGCATCTACGGACCATGAACCTCGGAGTATTTACGGAAAAATAGTCGCAGAAGCAGATCGCGTGATTGACCCCACTATCACTCTACGCCGCACGGTACAATACGGACTGAAACAACAACCAGAAGCAGATAAAGAATGGCACTATCAACGTTTTTCATCAGCATTTAATGGACAAATATGCGCCTGGAGGATATCTGAAACTCTGGCTTCCAGACTCCAAGAATACAGAACGCCTGAAAGAACTACAAACTATTATCCTAAACGAAGAGTTGCTCAAAAAACATTCAACAAATTATTTTCAGAAGAAAAAACAATTAAACCTCCAATAATGAAAGCACTTTATTATAATGCCATACTTGGCATATTACTATTCTTTCCCTCATTTTTGAAAGCGCAAATCAGACCTTTTGAACCACTTAATCCAGACAGGATATTCTTTAAGGGAAAGGTTGTGGATACAGATAACAACGCTCTCCCCCAAGGTAAGTATCTACATACCCGGAAGTATGCGTGGAACAATTTCAGACTCAAACGGAAATTTCTACATAGATGCCAAACCTAAAGAAACCCTATACTTTACCTATGCAGGAAAAGAAGATGCATACAGACAATTACAGGAGAAAGATACTACCGGCTTCATAGTACAAATGCAACCACGTATTCAAAGATTGAAAAATGTACATGTAAGAAAAGATAAGAAAATCATTGAAAAAGGTGAACCTTATGAAGACGACCGTGATGGTACGTTTGAACTTGTATATGCAGATGCCTATTTCCCAGATGGTGAAGAAGCTTTATACAAATTCTTTAAAGAAAACCAACAATATCCTCAGGAAGCTTTTAAGCAAGGAGAAGAAGGAGAAGTACTAATACAGTTCACTATTGATGAAAAAGGGTAAAGCTACCGATCCTAAAATCCTCCGGAGTGTATCACCAATGCTGGATCAAGAGGCAAAACGCCTCGTTCTTTCCATGCCAGCCTGGAAGCCTGCCAGACAAAGAGGTTTGTGTGTAGAAAGTACCTTTATATTGCCTGTCTATTTCCATATAGATATATGGAAACAATATACAGAATAACGCCACATAGCATTGAAAGACATAGGACAACGTTAATTAAAACCTAATCTTTTATCAGATAAACAGAAGAATACCTATCTTTGCAGCAAGAAAATAAGTAATAACAAAATAGATAATGGCTTTACAATGTGGTATTGTTGGTTTGCCGAACGTAGGTAAAATCAACACTTTTCAACTGTCTGTCAAACGCAAAAGCGCAGGCAGCAAACTTTCCTTTCTGTACAATAGAACCGAATGTAGGTGTAATCACCGTACCCGATGAGCGCTTGAATAAGCTCGCCGACCTGGTACATCCGCAACGAATTGTCCCCACTACAGTGGAAATCGTGGATATCGCCGGATTGGTAAAGGTGCCAGCAAAGGTGAAGGATTAGGTAATAAATTTCTCGCAAATATCCGAGAAACAGACGCTATCATCCATGTGCTGCGTTGCTTCGACGACGAGAACGTGACACATGTAGACGGAAGTGTAAACCCCGTACGTGACAAAGGAAATCATCGATTATGAGCTTCAACTGAAAGACCTTGAAACCATCGAGTCGCGCATACAGAAAGTACAAAAGCAAGCGCAGACCGGTGGAGACAAGACCGCTAAACTTGCCTACGACGTACTGGTAAAGTACAAAGAAGCACTGGAGCAAGGCAAATCAGCACGCACCGTAGTCTTTGAAACTAAAGATGAGATAAAACTTGCCCGCGAACTCTTCCTGCTGACTTCAAACCTGTGATGTACGTATGCAACGTAGATGAAGCAAGTGCTGTAAAAGGTAATAAATACGTAGATATGGTACGGGAATCCGTCAAGGATGAGAATGCCGAAATATTGGTGGTAGCCGCCAAAACAGAAGCGGATATTGCCGAACTGGAAACTTATGAGGATCGCCAGATGTTCCTCGAAGAAGTAGGACTGGAAGAGTCAGGTGTAAGTCGCCTCATCAAGTCAGCCTACAGCCTGCTGAACCTGCAAACTTACTTCACTGCCGGTGTACAAGAAGTACGTGCCTGGACGTATGAAAAAAGGCTGGAAAGCTCCGCAATGCGCCGGCGTTATCCATACAGACTTCGAGAAGGGATTCATTCGCGCTGAAGTTATCAAGTACGAAGACTTTCTGCAATATGGCAGCGAAGCTGCTGTAAAAGAAGCCGGAAAGCTGGGCGTGGAAGGAAAAGAATACATAGTGCAGGATGGCGATATCATGCACTTCCGGTTTAACGTATAATCAATTACAGGTTATGAAATATCTCATAGCCGGTACAGGCGGCGTAGGAGGCAGTATCGCCGCTTTTCTTTCTCTTGCCGGGAAAGATGTGACTTGTATAGCCCGCGGCGAACACTTGACTGCCATACGCGAACATGGATTGCGTCTGCACTCTGATCTGAAAGGTGAACATACACTACCGGTAAAAAGCATATACTGCCGAAGAATATAATGGCAGTGCCGATGTCATTTTCGTATGTGTCAAAGGCTATTCGGTTGATTCTATCACTGACCTGATCAAGCGTATATCGCATAAAGACACTATTGTCATCCCTATTCTCAATGTATATGGGACAGGTCCGCGCATTCAGCGCCTTGTACCCGGAGTAACGGTACTGGATGGCTGTATTTACATTGTCGGTTTCGTATCAGGTAAAGGTGAAATTACCCAGATGGGAAAGATATTCCGCTTGGTTTACGGAGCACATAAAGGCACGGTTGTTCCCCGTGGAACGTTGGAGGCTGTTCGGCAGGATTTAGAAGAAAGTGGCATCAAAGCAGAGATATCTCCGGACATCAATCGGGATACCTTTGTGAAGTGGTCTTTCATCTCTGCCATGGCTGTTACCGGAGCTTATTACGATGTGCCTATGGGCGAAGTACAAAAGCCCGGCAAGGTTCGGGATACATTCATTGGTCTTTCAGAAGAAAGTGCCGCTTTGGGCCGGAAATTGGGTATTGAGTTCAAAGAAGACATTGTGGAGTATAACCTCAAAGTAATCGACAAACTTGCCCCGGAAAGTACCGCCTCCATGCAGAAGGATATAGCCAAAGGACATGAAAGCGAAGTACAAGGACTGCTATTCGATATGATTACTGCTGCTGAGGAACAAAGGAATCGACATTCCGACGTATCGGATGGTGGCGGAGAAGTTCAAGTTGAAACAATAAACTTAATAAAAAATATATTATGCTTCCATTACTCAGCATCAATTGGGACCCAAATCCCGAACTATTCAATCTGTTCGGTCATATTCCCGTACGCTATTACGGTCTGTTATGGGTCATCGGTATCGCCTGTTCCTATTTCGTAGTCCGCTACCAGTACAGAGACAAAAAATCGGCGATGACAAGTTTGAACCGCTGTTCTTTTACTGCTTTTCGGCATCCTCATCGGAGCACGCCTGGGACATTGCCTGTTCTATCAGCCGGAATACTATCTTCATCATTTCTGGGAGATGATATTGCCTATACAGTTCCTGCCTGATGGAGGTTGGAAATGGACCGGCTATGCAGGTCTCGCCAGTCATGGAGGCACGCTGGGGCTGATGATAGCCCTATGGCTGTACTGCCGCAAGATGAAAATGCACTATATGGACGTATTGGACATGATTGCCGTAGCAACTCCTATCTGCGCCTGCTTCATCCGCCTTGCCAATCTGATGAATTCTGAAATTATCGGCAAAGCGACCGATGTGCCTTGGGCATTTGTATTCGAACGGGTAGATATGCTTCCCCGGCATCCGGCACAGCTTTACGAAGCAATCGCCTACTTCATTTTCTTCCTGCTGATGATTTTCCTGTATAAGAATTACGGCAAGAAGCTGCATCGTGGTTTCTTCTTCGGACTCTGTCTGACAGAAATTTTTGTATTCCGCTTCTTCGTAGAATTCCTGAAAGAGAACCAGGTAGATTTCGAGAATAGCATGTCACTGAATATGGGACAATGGCTCAGTGTTCCGTTTGTAATCATAGAGTGTATTTCATGTTCTTCTACGGAAAGAAGAAAACACAGAAATAAAAGAAAAATGAGGATGTATCAGACACGATTCTGATGCATCCTCATTTACACTATTTACGTTGCCACTTACTTTTCGAGGCATGCTCCCGCTTCAGAATATCACTTAAGGGAACTTCAAATATCTTGGCCTCAACCCATGCCACAAAATCGAACTTACGTAAAATAAGCAAAACGATTCTACCTTCAGATTATACCCTTTGTTTTTGGACATTTCCCGCTTGATAGAACGAACTTCGGAGTGGATGTAGTCTACATCCCCCAACTCAATTACACCAATTCACACGGATTATCTGATATGATTCATTTTTAATCTGTGCAAATCCAGTGTAGCCTGTCCCCCCCTACTCTCGCTTTATGTTTTTGTGACACATCTATCTATTTTTATGCCATTTCCCCTCAGGAATTCATTTATGTCGTGAAAGCAGATCATCATATCTGACACATACCGGTAACTTTGCAAACAGAAAAAGATATCATAGGTAACAAAACAAATAGGTAAGAAAGATTCCAAAACAGGAGAACAAAAAACAGGTAGTTCAGATTTAAAACTACTACCTGTTTTCTAAGAAAAGAAAAATGAATATACAAACATACATAACTATTTAAACTAAGAATGATGAATTCAAAACAAACGCTTTTCAATCTATTAATGTGTGTACTGGCAATAGCAGGTTGCGACACGCAAAAACAAGCTATCGTGGGCAACGAACTTGCCTTAACACGAGCTAAGCAAACATTGGATTCTTTTTATACCTGAACTATTCCGTTTCCGGTACATGCCTGTTACGTGAAAAAATTACCCTTCCAATATCGGAGAGTATACAGCAACCTATCTGGCATCTGAGGAACAAAAGAATATGCCCAATCTCTATTCTTATTTATGGCCCTATTCCGGAACCTTCTCAGCCGTAAATGCATTATTCGCCACAACAGGAGATAAAGAGTACAAATCAGTACTCGACAATAAAGTACTGGTAGGTCTGGAAGAATACTTCGATAACCGGAGAACTCCCCGAAGCCTATGCTTCATATATCAACAGTGCACCGCAATCCGATCGTTTCTACGATGACAATGTCTGGTTAGGCATCGATTTCACCGATACATATATGCTCACTAAAGAACCCAAATATCTACAGAAAGCACAACTCATCTGGAAGTTCATCGAAAGCGGTACGGATGATAACCTGGGAGGTGGTATCTATTGGTGCGAACAAAGGAAAGAATCCAAGAACACCTGTTCAAACGCTCCCGGCTCAGTCTTCGCATTAAAGCTTTTCGAAGCTACTAAAGACAGTGCTTATTTTGTAAAAAGGGCAACGCCTCTATGAATGGACGCAAACAAACCTGCAAGATTCTACAGACTATTTATACTTTGATAATATCAATCTGAACGGAAAAGTCGACAAAGCCAAATTTGCCTACAACAGTGGACAAATGATGCAGTCAGCCAGCCTGCTATACCAGTTCACGGGCCAAGAGAAGTATCTGACTGATGCACAAAACATCGCTAAAGGATGCCATAACTACTTCTTTCAGGACTATACACCGGAAAACGGAACACCATTCAAACTATTGAAAAAAGGAGATGTATGGTTCATTGCAGTCATGCTGAGAGGTTTTATCGAGCTCTATCAAGCGGATAAAAACGAAACTTATCTGGACTCTTTTCAGCAAAAGTCTGGATTACGCCTGGGGACATGCACGGGATGAGAAAGGACTGTTCAACACAGACTTCAGCGGAAAGACCCAGGATAACAGAAGATGGTTACTTACACAAGCTGCCATGGTAGAAATGTATGCCCGCCTTGCAGCCATCAAATAATAAGAAAAAAAATACTAATACCTAAAAAACATGAAAAAGAGAAATATCGGTTTATGTGCTGTAGCGTTGTTCTGCATGCACAACAATGCCAAAGCCATGGAACCATCCCTGAAACAGGACAACACCACAGTGGTGAATCATGCTCAGATAGCCGCTGCCTACAAGACAAACCGTCCTGCCGTAAAAAACAGACTCTACACGTCTAAAGCCGTAGAGGCCGAAATCCTGCGGGTAAAAAGTTACTGACCAATTCCAAGCTGGCATGGATGTTCGAAAACTGTTTCCCGAACACACTGGATACCACCGTACATTATCGTTTGCTGGATGGTAAACCCGATACATTTGTCTATACCGGCGACATCCACGCCATGTGGTTGCGCGATTCGGGTGCACAAGTATGGCCTTACGTGCAACTCGCACAATAAAGACGCAGAACTGAAGAAGATGTTAGAAGGCGTAATCCGTCGTCAATTCATGTGCATCAATATCGATCCTTATGCCAACGGATACAACGATGGCCCTACTGGTGGCGACTGGATGTCAGATATGACAGACATGAAACCCGAACTGCACGAACGCAAATGGGAAATAGACTCCCTCTGCTACCCTCTCCGACTGGCTTACCAATATTGGAAAGAGACTGGTGATGCCAGCGTCTTCGACGAAGCATGGATAGAGGCTATCACCAACATCCTGAAAACGTTCAAAGAACAGCAACGCAAAGACGGTGTAGGTCCTTACAAATTTCAACGCAAGACAGAGCGTGCTCTCGACACGCTGAACAATAATGGTCTGGGGTGCTCCGGTCAACCCTGTCGGACTCATCGTTTCCTGTTTCCGTCCTTCGGATGATGCCACCACTTTCCAGTTCCTCGTTCCGTCCAACTTCTTTGCTGTAACTTCATTGCGCAAAGCTGCGGAAATTCTTTCAACTGTAAACCATAACGGCTCTTTATCCCAGGAATGTACAGCTTTGGCTGACGAAGTAGAGTTGGCTTTGCAGAAGTATGCCACTTACAATCATCCGAAATATGGCAAAATCTATGCTTTCGAAGTAGACGGTTTCGGCAACCAACTGTTAATGGATGATGCCAATGTGCCGAGTCTCATTGCCCTGCCTTATCTTGGCGATGTGAAAATCAACGATCCTATTTACCAGAACACCCGTCGTTTCGTATGGAGCGAGGATAATCCTTACTTCTTCAAAGGTACTGCCGGCGAAGGAATTGGCGGTCCGCACATCGGATATGACATGATTTGGCCGATGAGCATCATGATGAAAGCATTCACAAGTCAGGACGATCAGGAAATTAAAGAATGTATCAAGATGTTGATTAATACGGATGCAGGTACAGGCTTTATGCACGAGTCTTTCCACAAAGACAATCCCGCCAAGTTCACCCGCGCCTGGTTTGCATGGCAGAATACTCTTTTTGGAGAGCTGATACTGAAATTGGTAAATGAAGGAAAGCTTGAATTATTGAACAATATCAAATAAAAGGAGGAGCCATTATGCGTAAATTAATAATAGTAGGTTTAATAACTTTTTGTACCCATTTGGGTATCGGCACAAAAAGCGTTTAAGAATTGGCCTGAAGGTATATCTCCTAAAGAGGTAGGTGAATTGGTCAGCAAGCGTTTTGTAGAAGTTCCACACCCCAATTTTAATGGCAATCCAGCTCCCCTAATGAAATCACTTATCCTGAGACATGTGCCTGGTTCGGAGCTTTACGTTATGCGGATATAACCCATAATAAAAAGACTACTCCGGCAACTGGAAGAGCGTTTCTTACCTATTTTCGGTCCGGAACGTCATTTACAACCATTACCTGATCATGTAGATCATACCGTATTCGGAACTATACCTTTGCAACTATATGCGCAGACAGGTAAGGAAATTTATTATCACATGGGAATTTGGTATGCCGATGAGCAATGGAAGATGCCTCGTAAAACAAAGCATAAAGAAGAATATCAAACATTGCTGAATCAAGGGTTATCTTGGCAGACACGCTATTGGATTGACGATATGTTTATGATTTCGGCTATTCAGTCCCAAGCCTTTTTGTAACCAAAGACCGTCAGTACATAGACCGTGCCGCCTCAGAGATGGTGGTTTACCTCGATAAAATACAGCGACCGAACGGATTATTCTACCATGCAGAAGATGTCCCATTCTTTTGGGGACGTGGTAATGGATGGATGGCAGCCGGAATGACAGAACTTCTCGGACTTTTACCTAAAGATAATCCGAATCATGTCCGCATTTTGGAATCATACAGGAAAATGATGGATACTTTACGCCAATATCAGAAAGAAGACGGTTTATGGGGACAATTGGTAGATGACAAAACGACTTGGACGGAAACATCCGGTTCGGCTATGTTTACCTATGCAATGATAAAAGGCGTAAAAACAAGGTTGGCTGGATGAGGCTGTCTATACTCCGGTGGTTCGAAAAGCCTGGATTGCTTTAGTAGGGCATATCGATGAAAACGGGGATATTGCAGGCGTATGTGAAGGTACTAATAAGACAAACGATCGTCAGTTCTACTTGAACCGCCGTACTTTATTGGGTAATATGCACGGACAGGCTCCTGTGTTGTGGTGCGTAAATGCATTTTTGGAAAGATAACCCTCTAATTATAGAAAAAACAATGATACATAAGTATTTTACACCTGTACTGATAGCGCTATTGTGCATGTACGGAGGAAAAATTTCTGCCAAAGAAATCAGTGTACAGTCACCGGACGGTAAACTGAAAGTGAATATAGAGTTAAAAGACAAGATATACTACTCTGTATATTCGGGTAGTGACCTGCTACTGAGTAATTGTTCATTGACTATGACATTAGACAATGAAGTACTAGGGAAACAACCGAAATTGAAAAGCTTGAAACGTAGCAAGATTGAAGAAAGTGTTAAACGAGAAATTCCACTAAAAAATGCAATTGTAGAGAATCATTGCAATACTTTACGCATGAATATGGCAGGAAATTATGCCATTGAATTTCGTATTTTTGATAATGGCATAGCCTATCGTTTCCTAACGGACAAGAAAGGTGAGATTGAAGTAAAGGGAGAAGATTTCAGAATCAACTTTCCGGCTGACTATTTGGCCCATATGTCTCAACCCAACAGCTTTAAAACATCCTATGAATATCCATATACACATATACAGACTAAAGAGTATAAATCGACGGACCGTATGAGCTATCTACCGATACTCTTAGAAACGGATAAACAATACAAGATACTGATATCGGAAGCAGATTTACAGGATTATCCATGTATGTTCTTGAAAAGTACGGGTGATAATGGAATGCAATCGCTTTTTCCAAAGTGTCCGTTGAATTTGGCGAAGACGGCGACCGTAGCTTAAAAATATTGAAAGAAGCCAATTATATAGCCAAAACTTCCGGTAAAAAGGAACTTTCCGTGGCGTTTATTTGTGATTTCGGATGATGACAGGGATATTGTTTCCAATGAGATGGTTTATAATCTTTCTTCTCCTTGTGAACTGGAAGATTACAGTTGGATTAAGCCGGGCCAGGTAAGTTGGGAGTGGTGGCATGATGCCCGTTTGTATGGAGTTGATTTTCGTTCCGGTTACAATATGGATTCTTATAAATACTATATTGATTTTGCTTCGACTTTCGGTATTCCTTACATCATTATGGATGAAGGATGGGCCAAAAGCACCCGTGACCCATTCACGCCGAATCCTACAATCAACTTGCAGGAGTTGATTAAATATGGCAAGGAACGCAATGTGAAGATTGTATTGTGGCTAACTTGGCTGACGGTAGAAAATCATTTTGACCTGTTCAAGACATTTGCCGACTGGGGAATAGCAGGAGTAAAAATAGACTTCATGGATCGTAGCGATCAATGGATGGTGAACTACTATGAACGCGTTGCCAAAGAAGCTGCTAAACACAAATTATTTGTAGATTTCCATGGCTCATTCAAAACCGGCAGGTTTGGAACGCAGATATCCGAATGTTCTCTCGTATGAAGGAGTACTGGGTATGGAGCAAGGTGGTAACTGTAAACCGGCAAATTCCATCTATCTACCTTTTATGCGTAATGCAGTAGGTCCCATGGATTTTACCCCCGGTTCTATGCTTTCTGCCCAACCGGAAGACAATCGTTCTACTCGCGCCAATGCAATGGGGTCAGGAACCCGTGCTTACCAGATGGCACTGTTTGTGGTATTTGAGAGTGGCTTACAGATGCTTGCCGACAATCCTGTGTATTATTACCGTGAGCGTCCTTGTACAGAGTTCATATCCAGTGTTCCCGTGGTGTGGGATGAAACCAAAGTATTAGATGCCAAGGTGGGAGAATATGTCGTTATAGCCCGCCGTAGCGGAGAAAATGGTTTCTTGGCGCCATCACCAATAATACGGGACGTGAACTTGAGGTAGATTTAAGTTTCCTACCGGAAAACAAAAAACTACATCTTACTTATTTTGAAGATGGCATCAATGCAGATCGTCAGGCAATGGACTATAAAAAGAAAGAAACAGAAGTCACAAGTTCTACCAAATTAACGATGAAACTGGTCCGCAATGGTGGTTGGACTGGCGTAATCGAATAAAAAGGAGTCAATATCATGAATTTGAAAAATATATGTCTGCTTCTTTTGCTATGCTATACACAATGGTTGTATGCAGAAAACGGTTATGAGCTGTGGCTACGTTACAAGCTGGTAAGCAAGGGAGAATTTTACACCTCATACTGTCTGAAAAACCGTAAAGTCATGTTTCCTGGAGAAACAGAAAGTCTGATTGCTGCAAAGAAAGAGTTACAAGCTGGTCTGTCCGGATTGTTAAATATACCCTATACGGAAGAGGAGACTTTAGAGGATAATATGCTTATAGTCGGTACACCTCAATCTGTCCCTTTGTTTAAGGAACAAGCTTTCCATGCCGAAATTAACGGTTTGTCCGATGAAGGCTATTTAATTTTAAATTGTACCATAAAAGGGAAAAAGACTACAGCCATAGTAGCTCGAACAGATATCGGAGTATTATATGGCGTTTTCCATTATCTCAGATTGATACAGACCAATCAGTCTTTGGATAAACTACATATTAAGGAAAATCCCAAACTGAAGTATCGTGTATTAAATCATTGGGATAACCTAAACGGAACAGTAGAACGTGGTTATGCAGGTTATAGTATTTGGAATTGGGAAAGGCTTCCGTCTTATAAAGAACAACGCTATACAGATTATGCACGTGCCAACGCCTCCATCGGTATTAACGGAACGGTACTCAACAATGTGAATGCACAAGCTAAAAGTTTGCGGACTGATTGGCTGGTAAAAGCTTCCGGACTGGCAGATGTATTCCGCCCTTATGGCATAAAAGTATATCTGACAGCAAAATTTAGCGCACCTAAAGAAATAGGTGGACTGAATACAGCTGATCCAAAAGATCCTCAGGTACGAAAATGGTGGAAAGATAAAGTGGAAGAAATATATTCTTTAATTCCCGATTATGGTGGTTTTCTAGTAAAAGCAAACTCAGAAGGGCAACCCGGACCACAAGATTACGGCTGTTCTCATGCTGATGGTGCAAATATGCTTGCTGAGGCTTTAAAACCTTATGGAGGAATTGTATTCTGGAGAGCGTTTGTCTATCAGAACGAACGTCATGTAGATCGTGTGATAAACGGGTACAATGAATTTAAACCACTTGATGGTGAGTTTGCAGAAAATGTTTTTGTACAGCCCAAAACGGTCCCATAGACTTTCAGCCACGTGAACCTTTTCACCCATTATTCGGTGGTATGCCCTATACACCGCTGTCTTTAGAGTTTCAGATAACGCAGGAGAACCTTGGACATGCAGGACATCTGGTATACCTGGGTACTCTGTTCGAAGAGGTCCTTCAGTCAGATACTTATGAGAATGGCAAAGGTTCTACCGTTTCAAAGGTTTTACAAAATTATCAGAAGACCCATGGCATTTCAGCCATTGCCGGTGTGCCTAATATAGGAACAGACCTTAATTGGACAGGACATTTATTCGGACAAGCCAACTGGTATGCTTTCGGTCGTTTGGCATGGAATCCAGATACGAGCTCAGGCAAAATAGCAGAAGACTGGGCAAGAATGACCTTCTCCAATGACAAAAGCGTACTCTCCCTAGTACTGAAAATTATGATGATGTCCCGTGAAACCTATGTCAACTATACGATGCCTCTCGGATTGAATCATATTATGAACTATGATACACATAACGGACCTGAGCCTTGGCACGACGATCCGGTATGGACTGCTTTCGACTATCATAAAATAACCAAGGACAGTATCGGCGTAAACAGAACTGCCAAGGGAACGGGAGCTACCAGGCAATATCATAACCCGGTCGGCGAAATGTTTGATGATATCAAGCAGTGTCCTCAGGAATATCTGCTATGGTTCCATCGGGTTCCTTGGAACTACAAGATGGCTTCAGGAAGGAATTTATGGGATGAATTAGTTTATCACTACTACAAAGGTGTGGATGAAGTCCGGCAGATACAGACAATATGGAACGAACTGGATGGTAAGATAGACCGTGAACGTTTTGAGCATGTCGCATCTTTATTGAAGTACCAGGAACAGGAAGCTATCTGGTGGCGAGACGGTTGCTTACTTTTCTTTCAGGAATACTCAAGACTGCCTATCCCTGCAAATCTTGAACAGCCCAAACATTCATTGAAATATTATAAAAACATTCCTTTTCCACATGATTGGAAAGGACTCTACAAGTAAATAAAGACAAATGAGATACATGATGTTTACAGTATTGTTGATGTGGCTATTAGCCGCACCAACCCAGGCACGTCAGCCCGATGATTATTGGAATTCCCCGTAGTACCTATGAAGAACGCCGTGCTCTATTTTTGGATTACTATTCAGAGAATGGAAGCGGACACCCGCTTTACGGTGTTTTTCCGCCAAGCAGCACGTGCCGCCTCCGGTCGCCCTTTTAGAGATGGACAAGATGAGAGAAGTAATTTCCGTCATCAAATCGAACCGTGATTGCAATGACTTTACACTCAATTGTTCTGCTTCGCATGGTATATCTGGACAAGAAGCAATCTTTCTTTCCGACAGAAATAAAAGGAAGCATTGAAGAGTGTATTCTGGACTTTAAATATTGGTGGGATGACGGCCGCCGCGATACAACCTACCGTTGCTATCATACGGAAAACCATCAGGCACTTTATCATACCGCAGAATTGCTGGCAGGTCAGCTTTATAAAAAAACAGAGTTTACCAATGGAATGAACGGCAAACAACACATGGCACACGCTAAAGAAAGGCTGATGAAATGGTTGGAATATCGTTTCCGTTTCGGATTCAGCGAATGGATGTCCACCTACTGCGAAGTGGAAGTATTGTTGCTAGCCAATTTGTATGATTTTGCCGAAGACAAGGATATCCGTTCCAAGGCCGGTATGGTGCTGGATTTACTTATGTTTGACGTAGCGTTGAATAACTATGAGGGCTTCCTTTGGCTCGGCAAGCGGACGCAATTATGCCCATTCTATCATTATGGGAGCCCACAATACGGCTCCATTGGCCAAGTTGGTATTCGGCGTGGGAACCTATGACCGGGATGAAGTGATAGCACCCGTAGCTCTCTCTACCAGTTCGTACCGTTGTCCGGAAATCATCCGAAAAATAGCAGTGGACTATAAGACTCCTCTATTAAACCGTCAACGGGGTAAGTATGAACGTGGAAGATGCTCCTGCCTATGGCATTTCCTATGATAAGGAGTTGGACTGCCACCTCTTCTGGGGTATGCAGGAGTTCATACATCCGATGGCTATCCGTATGTCCAAACAGATTTCAGAAAATACGATGTATGGCCCTATCGGAACTATGATGAATACATCAAAAATATGATGTGCAGATTGCTGAACATGGTAAACTTGTGGATATGCATCTGGATCGCTGCGCTTTCTGAGGCCAATATAGAGACTTACCGTACTCCTGATTATATGTTGAGCTGTGCGTTAGACTACAGAAAAGGCGCTCGGGCTATCAGCAACATATATGGCAGGCAACCTTGGGAAATAAAGCTTTGGTATATACCAATCACCCAGGCGGAAAGAATCTGCGTTGGTCGCCTAACTATTGGGCTGGCAATGAGATTCTGCCTCGTGCTGCTCAAAAGTAAGAATGTGGTAATCTGCATCTATAACACACCAGCCAATCAAAAGAATGATTTTTCCCATGCTTATTTCCCGGTAAAAGCTTTTGATGAAGTGCATATTTCCGGTTCCTGGATATTTGGACGTAAAAAGGATGGCTATGTAGCTTTATATTCAAGAAACACAGCAGATTTAAGAGCCGATGACAGAGGAGAAGTCTGTGACCTACTGGCGAAGGGCCGACAGAATATCTGGATTTGTGAGACAGGCTCAAAATCGCAATGGGGTAGTTTTTCGAAGTTTATCGAAGCCATATCTACTGCATCAGTTCATAGTGACGGATTAGACATCAGTTATGAATCTCCGTCTGAAGGTACGGTTTCATACGGTTGGGACAGTCCTCTCTATGTGAAAGGCAAAGAAATGCCATTGCGCTGGCAGTATAGATATGATAATCCCTTACTGCAAAGCCCCATTCAATTCAACTTGTATAGAGATAGAAAAGGATGGCGAGAAGATAATCCTAAATTACAATAAGACGAAAAGGTGACATTCAGTCACAACATATAGAATATGAACTATAATTAAATAACAAATCGTTTAATTTAAATTGTATATTATGAAGTTACGAAAAACACATTTATTATGGATACCTTTTAGTGGTATGCCTATTTCTCGTAAACAGTGTAAATGTCATGGCGGCTATAGAGCAAGTCATTCATGTGAAAGGGCAGGTCGTAGACTCCACAGGTGAACCTGTGATTGGAGCCAATATCGTAGTAAAAGGCACTAATACTGGGGTGATTTCGGATATAGATGGCAATTTTGCTATTGACGCTCCTAAAAAATTCGGTTCTGCTTATCTCTTTTATAGGATACAAGTCACAGGAAGTGAAAGTTACAGGTCCTTCAGTCAAAATAGTGTTGACTGATGATGCCGAGATGCTGAACGAAGTGGTAGTTGTAGGCTACGGTTCTCAAAAAGAAATCAGACATAACCGGAGCCATGGTGAACGTAAAGAGCGAAGCGCTACAACAAGCACCTGTAGGAAACATCGGGACGGCATTGCAAGGTCTTGCTGCCGGTGTGGACGTACAAATGGCAGGCGGAAATACGCATCCGGGAGCTTCTCCACAGATTCGCGTACGTGGGAGCGTTCTCTCAATGGAGGTAATGATGTTTTGATTGTAGTAGACGGAATTCCTTTTTTCCGGTGGATTGAACGAAATCAATAACGATGATGTAGAAAGCATCAGTGTATTGAAAGACGCTTCGGCAACAGCCATTTATGGTTCCCGCGGTGCCAACGGCGTACTCCTGATCACGACGAAACGTGGAAACAAGGGAAAAGTCAACGTTAGTTATAGCGGTTATTATGGTTTTACGACTGCTATTAAAGAATATGACGTAATGAACAGCTCCGAATATATACAACTGAAAAAATGGGCCACCTACAATGCCAACCCGGATGCCTACACTGGAATTGATGATCCGAACCTGATGCGCGTGGGTGATGTCTTCCGTGATCAAGAGGAAATGGAAGGCTATCTGGCTGGAAACGATACGGATTGGCAGAGCACGATATTCCGAAACGGCATGACAACAAATCATCAAGTAGCTGTCAATGGCGGTAATGACCGTACTACTTATAGCGCTTCCGTAGGCTATTATAAAGGACAGAACAACTATGAAGCACATAGCTTTGAACGTATGACAGCCAAACTTTCTCTTGACACGGAGATAACCAGCTTCCTGAAAGTAGGTCTCTCTACCTTAAACACTTACATCATCAATAAAGGGCAGGATACCAATCCGATGGAAATGGCCTTACGTGCTTCTCCTTTCACTACTCCGTACAAAGAAGACGGTTCTCTGCGTACTTACCTACCCGGTAGCGGACAAAATGTATGGAATCCCCTGCTGGATACACAAAAGAACAGTGTGGTAGACGACCGCAAAAGTCTGTCAACCTTCACGACCGGTTACATTGACGTGAAATTACCTTTCGGCATTAAGTATCGTTTTAACGGTGGTGTAAATCTGAAATATTATTCAATCGGTCAATTCCAAGCCACTAATACGACTAAACGCATGGGAGCTCTTGACTGGTCTTTTTGGAGAATACCAGCACACCGTAGACTATACATTGGAGAATATCTTGACTTGGGACTACTCATTCAACAACATTCATAATTTTAATGTTACCGGATTATTTTCCGCACAAGAGCAAGAGTTCACAAAGAACAACGTATCGGGTAATGATTATTATGATGACAATATCCAGTATTATAATCCGGGACTTGCACAAGGCAATGTGACCGGTGGTGGCAGCTATGAGAAATGGGGCTTACTTTCCTATATGGGGCGTCTGAACTATAATTATAAAGAAAAGTATCTGCTGACGGCAACAGTGAGATACGATGGTTCGTCCCGCTTGGCCGATGGTAACAAATGGCATGCATTTCCTTCTGTTGCTTTGGGATGGAATTTGATGCGTGAGAATTTTATGCAGAATGTCAATGCAGATGTTCTTTCCGGCATGAAACTTAGACTCAGTTGGGGTAATGTGGGTAGTACAGCTATCAGTGCTTATCAGACTATGTCAAGATTGGATACCGGTAGCAAGTACTTGTTAGGGACAAACGGTGTGATGGGTGTTCGTCCGGGTTCTGTGCCGGATAAATCCTTAGGATGGGAAAATACCGAAACCTGGAATATAGGTGTGGACTTCGGCTTCTTGAACAATCGCATTACAGGTACTATTGAATGGTACCAGCAAATACCACGGACTTGCTGTTAGGTGTGAACCTGCCCTCTACTTCGGGTTATTCCCAATCCTATCTTACCAATCGTGGTGCTACCCGAAATCGTGGCTTGGAATTCAATGTAACTACAGTCAATATTGCAGGTGACGGTCTGGATAAACTCTCTTGGTCAACTGACTTGAATATCTTCGGCAACCGCAACAAGATCATGAATCTTGGCGAAGGGTAGAATTTGACAAGGATGCCGGATTCTTCTTGGGACAAGACAGATATATCATTTACTCTTACGAACACGATGGATTGTGGCAGGATACTCCTGAAGACCGTGCACTGGCAGAATCATTCGGCTACGCAACTTCCGGTGCCAATTCAGTAATCGGTACTGTTAAAATCAAAAACCATCATATAGATTATGAAGAAGATGGTGTAACTCCGAAAGCCAAGCAAATAATCAATGAAGATGATAAAACATTTATCGGACAGCGTGCTCCCAAATTTGAAGGAGGTATCAACAACCGTTTTGCCTGGAAAGGCTTCGATCTTTCGTTCTTGTGGACATTCCGTTGTGGCGGGACTATTACTTCGGATATGCATAACGGCTGGATGAATACTTTGCAGGGTGGTTATAACAACCTGAATATAGATTATTGGACACCGGACAACACAACTGCCCGTTGGCCCAAACCAACTACCGCTACAGTTTCCAATAAAGGGTTACTGGCCCGTTACGATGGCTCCTATCTGAAACTGAGAAATATCACATTAGGATATAATATCCCCAAAACATTTCTTTCCAAGTTAAATGTACAGTCAGCTCGTGTATATGCTACAGGCTCAAATCTCTACACTTGGTTTAGTAAAGAATACCGTAAGGATGGCGGCATTGATCCGGAGACCACAAGTACCATCAATCTAAAGACTCCTCCTACACGTACATTTGTATTTGGTTTGAACTTAACTTTCTAAATTAATAACGAATAATAGCAGAATAGATATGAAAAAAAAAATATTGTCAACACTTGCCTTGTCATCACTTGTTTTGCTGACAACTGGTTGTTCCGATTTCCTAGAAGAAGAAAATCACTCGAATGTGATGCAGGATTTCATGGCGACACCTTCAGGTTTTAGCATGGCCTTGAACTCTGTTTACGCCAATGTACGCTCCACGTATAGTGCCGAAGAAGGTATCCATGGTCTGATGAATCCGGGAACGGATGAATTAAAAAGAATAATATAGGAGGAAGTAACCGATGTGCAGATCTGGCAAATTACGATCTAGAAAATATAATGCAAACAATGAATATCCACGAAAGTTATGGAACGATGCTTATATTCACATCAACACCTTGAATTATATGATTGAAAATGCTGCTAAAGTAGATGTTACCACCACCGCCTTAACCGCTGCACAGCGTGATCAGTACTTAGGTGAAGCTTATTTTATGCGAGCTTATAATTACTTTCATTTGGTGGAACAATTCGGTGACGTCACACTGACTACTACCTATAATGCATCCCCAGCACTTCGTCCGAGCGCCATGATATGGTACGTGTTTATGAAGAAGTCATTATCCCTGATTTGTTGAATGCCATCAGACTCTGTTCACCCAGCCCACAGCTGAACAATCTGGAGTCAGGTCGTGCTTCTGCCGCAACTGCCCGCCACTTGTTGTCACGTGTTTATTTGACTTAGCCTGGGTATTCGACAAAGACCCCTGCTAATCCATCTTATAAAGGAAATACGCAAACGAAGTACTATAACACTACCAAAGCTAAGGAATATTATCAAAAGGCTTTTGATATGGCAACCGGACTAATCGCAGATGCTTCTTCTTTGGGACTGAAGTTGATGGACAATTTTGCAGATATTTTCGATGAAGCAAATGATGCACCTTCCGGCAAGAACAAGGAAGAACTATTTGTAGCGCGTATGGGCTGGGATGATGACAACACTTTTGGCGGCCGCAGCACGCTGAACCATTACTTCGTGAATGGCTATGACCAATATTTGGGTGAGCGTAATATTAATGACGGACGTTGTTACTCTTGGATTAATCCTACCAGCTATACCTATAATGCTTTCAACAATCGTGATAAAGATACACGTTATAAAGCAACTTTCCAGACAGTATGGTATGCCACTAAAACGCAAAAGGCGGTGTTGTCAATTATGTCATTGACGGCAAGGACGAAAGCTTCAACTGGGACTATACCATTGTTGGTGATACTGCCATGTACTATCCGGGATATTATATGCCTGCTGAGGAAATCAGAGCTAAAACTCAAAACCGTGAAGGTAATCACTATCTGATTTTTACCCCTGACGCTTACAATGGTCGCGCCATTTTCCCAACTATCATGAAGTTTCTGGACAGAACGCGTGCTATTCCTAATGACAATACAGATCGTTCTTACATCATTTATCGTTTAGGTGAAACTTATTTGCTGGCCGCTGAGGCTGCTTTCAAATTGGGTGACAACACGAATGCAGCTAAATATATAAATGTGATCAGGGAGCGTGCCCGTGATAAGCAAATCGGTGAAGTTGGGGCACTGGATATCGCTCCAAGCGATGTTACGCTCGACTTTATTCTTGAAGAACGTACCCGTGAGTTACTTGCAGAACATTGCCGATGGGCAGACTTAGCCCGTACCGGGACACTAATTGATCGTGTACGTAAGTATGACGATGGTAAAGCCAATACGAACATTACGGAAGACAGACATTGGTTACGTCCTATTCCGCAACAAATGATTGATCGTGTGACGACCGGTGAACGTTATCCGCAGAATCAAGGATGGTAATAGATTTAACTATATCTTAATAGAGAGCAGGTACGATCTATACACAACTTTGGTACATCTCAAATGCGTTCAGTTCTTTCAGTACCTGCCATCTCTCCTATTCCATCGACCTTTACGCTGAAAGTATCCCTTTAGGGGATACTTTCAGCTTTCAGCCGTCACCACAACTGCAGAAACATTCTTCAGTCTCATTACCTCCTTACCACTTGATACACATTTCCATACTCTGTGTGCCGACGCACCACCCCCGCTTTCAGCAGCACTTGGCCGAAGCGCATAGGATTGACGCTGCGCATGGCAGCGGAATTCTTTTGCTGAAGTTCCCTGAAAATCTGGGCAGCCGTAAGACCGATCCACTTCTCACCGAAATTCGCCACACGAAAATAACTATGAAAAACATCCTCTGCGGGACAAACACGGTAGAACGCCTCATTCTGCACCTGCAACACCTGCTCCTCTTCTTTGGTGAACCAATCACGCCTCCCCGCAAGCAGTTCCGCCTTCAGTTGTGCATAAATCTGGTCATGTTCTATATGGGTACAATCGATCACCCGCTCCACTTCCACGCAAAGAAAACGGCGGCTTCCCGTAGGGTCTGTAAGTAAGTCGAAACGGTTACTGGTACCAATAAAAGAGGCGACACGAGGCAGTTGGCGGAAGCTCTGCTGATAGGCCTTACGAATATTCAAGTCAGACATTTGCATCAGGTTCTTCAGCAACGGCATTTTGCTTTCGGCATACTTATCAAACTCGTCCATATTCAGCAAGCCCATTTCCGCCAAAAGGCGTTCCGCCTGCCCTTGCGAAGTAAGCTTCAAATTATCCACATAATATCGCCGCAGAACCATCGGCATCAATGACTTGCAAAATGTGGATTTCTGCCGTCCCTGCTCTTGACTTACAAGAATAGGCGCCACACTGTTGGCATGTATGCCTGCCAGCCCCGACCACTGCGCGGCAAGCCCCAGCATCCAGATATGAAATCCCTGCACCCAATGCGGACAGTCGGAAACCCGCAAGGCGAGCTGTGTCAGCCGGTCAACGCCGTCCCATTGCGGCAATTCCTCCATATAGAGCTGAAAGGGGTGATAATCGGGAATGTAAGTAGAATAGATGTAGCGACTCAAATCCTTGTCCCAGCAAGGGATACCCTCAGCATGAGCCTCAATACAGAAAGCGTTCAGGTTTCGCTTACCGACAGACAGGAAAGCGAAATCACGCTGCCCGGCAGGACGGAATTCGGTCTCTTCCGTCAACAGATTATAACGGAAATCATAACGTTTCGTCAGAAAATCCATAACCTGTCTCGTCAGGCGAACCGTTGTATTCGTGCTGTCTCCGGATTCCGACGCCTCCGGTGCTTTCTTTCTCGCTTTCTGCCTTTCCGATAAAGCCAACAACTGTTGTGCCTCGCGCAACAAGCGACGTTGTTCAATGTCATTAATTTCTTTTTCATAACTTCTTTTTCATTTTAATAGTAAACAGGTTTCGTTTTGTCAGTACCAACGCTACGAATTTACTACAACGAGAAAGCGCTTTGCAAGCATTCCATCAACTATTTTCCAGAGAACACAGTTAGAAAGAAAGTAAGGACTTTCATAGGTAAATCTTACTAATATCACTATCTTTGTATGCTGACTTATAAACGGCCCACTCAGTTGTTCACTCGACCAACTCCAGTCACTCATTCTACCAACTCCAGTCATTCACTCGACCGACTCAGTGGTTCACTTTCAAGACAGCACCTTCGAGTGAACAAGTATATACATTTAAAGCATTAAGAAACAAGTATTATGGCAATAGTTGACGATTGGTACGAGAACCCCAACGCGGAAGGGGAATCGGAAGAAAGAGGTCGTCATCCCCGCCCGTTGCTCAACGGCAAAGTGAGCATGGAGCAATTATATTATCGGGTACACGAACGCAGTTCGCTCAGCGTGGGTGATGCAAAAAGCGCAATAGACACTTTGCCCCAGCTTTGCGGAGAAGAGCTACGCGAAGGTCGGGAGGTGCACATCGAGGGATTGGGCTATTTTTCCCCACTTTGGAAGCCACACAGAAAGTGACCCGCAAGACCAAGAACAAGCATTTGAAACTACGCTTAAAAGGTGTTAGTTTTCGCCCGGACATTCGTCTGAAAGCCGCACTGGCAGGTGTTACAGCCACCCAAAAGTAAATACACGCGCCACTCCCCTGCGACTCTCCGAAGTAGAGATAGATATGCGCTTGAAAGAGTATTTCACGGAACATGAACTGCTGCTTCGCATCGATTTCCAGGAATTATGCGGCATGGCACGCACCACCGCCAACAACCATCTGCAACGATTGCAAAAAGAGGGCAAACTGACAAATGTAGGAAGACGCGCACAGCCGATCTATCGCCCCATGCCGGGATATTACGGTATGTCGAGGGATGCGGAACTCAAGAGATAAAGTTAGAAACACTTCCCTTCAAAATAAGTGAAAGAAAACGCATCGTCGCTATAAGAACTTTTGTTATCTTTGTGTCGTTATGTGACAAGGCTACAAATTAGGAGGACAGAAAATGGATCCATTGGAATATATAGTACCGAACAGAAAGAGACTTCCCCTACGAAAACATGATAGAGAGCAATATACGCATCGACTACGAGAAGTTGCGCATGCTCATCCGCAAGGACAAGGAATTTGCCCATGACGCTTCCATCATTCAGACTCTAGTGAGCCAAGGATTTATCACCGGTGATCTGAAAGACGGCTTCCCTGCCGCCAGTATCACCAATCCTGATAATTTTGTGAGCTTACTCTACTATTTCGGGATGCTCACTATCAGCGGCATGCACGAAGGAAAAACCAAACTGACCATCCCCCAACATGGTGGTGCAGGAACAACTCTACACCTATCTGCTGCGCCGACACGGACACCGTGAAACGTGCCATCGGCCATACCCAACTGCACAAGATTGTAGTGGTATATAAAGGGATGGAAATGCGGGTGTGCGAGGAAGTGATGTAATCTTCCTGAAAGCACTTCCCCATCCTTCAGACGGCAGTTTCAGCGGAAAAAGCCAATGAATGAGACAACTATGAAAGATGAAAGCAATTTTACTATTGCCATACATTTCATTCACGACTATATTCTTGTATATGCATCCGCAAATGAAATGTTAAATAATTCTCCAAAAGAGAAGAGAAAGGATGTAAGACTTCTCTATTTGGGAATTATCGGTTATATTTGTACTCAAATAAAGAAAACATGAACATTACGGGTTCTGAAAAATTTGAGAAATTCTGCAAGAAGTACAATGATGCACAACCTGCTTTGGAGAAGTGGTAACGGAACCCATTCAGATTATGATGCTATTGATGTAAATAAAATTAAAACTATATAGGAGGTGCGTATATGAAGATTAAGACAGAAAAGGAATTCCGTGCTTATCAGGCAGACATGGAAAGCATCATCGCTAAAGGTACATCTTTGGGTGATATGGAATTGTTGAGTGAGGAAGACAAAGCAAAATATATAGCCCTCTCTCAAGCCATCAACGAATGGGAATCTGCCTATCATCCGCTACCCGGAAAAGTTTCAACTTTGATTACTGATGCAATTAAGGCAAGAATGGAGGCAAATAACTTAAAGCAGAAAGAAGCAGCCAAACGACTTGGAATATCAGAATCCAGAGTTAGTGATATTCTGAATGGTCGTCGTTCATTGAACCTTAACATTGTGAAAAGGTTACGTGATAATTTGGGCATACCGGCTGATTTCATTTTAGACAATATTTGATAAAACGTTTTTTGTAAGAAAACTAATAAGACGCAAGAAAACACAAGACATACTCCAGATGTATCTTTCATGTGCAAATTTCAGCATTATTATCTTAAAGCGGGAAGCATTTTGTGACATGAAAGCACGAATACATGCCTATAAGCGTAATATGGAGATATTACGTCTTTTATGTCAGAAATTCATAATAAACGATTTCCAGAACACGCTATTTTTGTAAGCAAAATATCTTATAATCATTACACTAAAATGAAAAAAGAAACTATTACTCCTATCATTCTTACTGGGAATAAATGGAGCATTATTCTCCCAAACCAAAAAAGAGCGTTGTAGACTATGTAAACCCACTAGTAGGGACAGACTCCAGTTTCGAATTATCCAATGGTAATACCTATCCTGCCATCGCAATGCCCTGGGGATGAACTTTGGACCCCACAAACCGGAAAGATGGGAGAAGGATGGACTTATACCTATGCATCTAACCGTATCAGAGGTTTCAAACAAACACATCAACCCAGCCCTTGGATAAACGACTACGGACAGTTCGCCATCATGCCCATTACAGGTGAGCCCGTATTCGACCAGGACAAGCGTGCAAGCTGGTTCAATCATGAATCTGAGGTATCTACACCCTATTACTACCGCGCATTCCTCTCCGATCACAATATTACAACAGAAATTGTACCTACGGAGCGGGCAGCCATATTCCGCTTTACCTTTCCCGAGAGCAAGGATTCTTATGTAGTAATTGATGCATTCGACAATGGTTCGTATGTGAAAGTTGTTCCGGCCGAGAATAAGATCATCGGCTACACGACCAAAAACAGCGGTGGCGTACCGGCCAACTTTAAGAACTACTTCACCATTACTTTCGACAAGCCCTTCACTTACTCGGCAACCGTAAGCAATGGTGAAATCAAAGTAGGCCAACCAGACGTTAAAGAAAATCATGCCGGCGCCATTATCGGATTCGCCACCCGCAAGGGAGAAAAAGTATGTGCCCGGATCGCATCTTCTTTCATCAGTCCCGAACAGGCTGAACAGAATCTGAAAGAACTCGGTTCAATGAATCTGGAAGAACTAAAGCTGAAAGGTAAAGAACGCTGGAACGAAGTACTCGGCCGAATAGAGGTTGAATCAGACAGCGAAGATCAACTTCGCACCTTCTACTCCTGTTTATACCGCAGCGTTTTATTTCCCCGGACGTTCCATGAGATTGATGCGGCGGGAAACATCCTGCATTATAGCCCGCACACCGGCAAGGTGATGCCCGGACGCTTTCTTTACAGATACCGGTTTTTGGGATTCCTTCCGCGGAGAACTCCCAATGATTAACCTGATATACCCTTCCATGAGCCGACAAATGGAAGAAGGTTTCCTGAATGCCTATCTGGAGAGTGGTTTCTTCCCGGAATGGGCCAGTCCGGGACATCGCGACTGCATGGTAGGCAATAATTCCGCATCAGTAGTGGCAGATGCCTATGTGAAAGGCAACATCAAACAGAATGCCGAGAAAATGTATGAAGGTTTGTTGCATGGAGCAAACAACCAGCATCCCACGGTTCCTTCTTCCGGCCGCATGGGCTACAAGGAATACAATGAATTGGGATATGTACCTTCCGATATCGGTCAAAGTGCCGCCCGTACCCTTGAATACGCCTACAATGACTGGTGTATCTATCAGATGGGGAAAAAACTGGGCAGACCCGCATCGGAACTGACATCTACAAGAAACGCAGCCAGAACTATAAGAACCTGTTCTATGCTCCTTACCGCCTGATGAGCGGCAAAGACCGCAACGGCAACTTCCCGCAGCACTTCGATCCGGTGGAATGGTGGGGACCTTTTCACTGAAGGAAACAGCTGGCATTATTCCTGGTCCGTATTCCATGATATGCGGGGCTTAATTAACCTGATGGGAGGTGACAAGAACTTTGTTGCTATGCTCGACTCTGTATTTACTACGCCGCCCGTATTCGGCGCAAACACTAATACCCGGCAAAGCCTGATACACGAAATGCGCGAAATGCAGGTCATTGACATGGGGCAATACGCACATGGCAACCAGCCCATACAACACATGATTTATCTCTATAACTACGCCGGGCAACCCTGGAAAACACAGTATTGGGTACGCGAAGTGATGAACCGTCTTTACCAGCCAACCCCTGACGGATATTGCGGAGACGAAGATAACGGACAGACTTCAGCCTGGTATGTCATGTCGGCATTAGGTTTTTATTCCGTCTGCCCGGGTACGGACGAATACGTGTTGGGCGCACCACTCTTCAGAAATGCCAAGATACATCTGGAAAATGGCAAAACTATCGAGATTTCTGCGCCCCTAAACAGCGATGAAAACCGCTATATCAGCGATGTACGATACAATGGCAAGAAGTATGACAAGAATTATCTGAACCACTCCTTATTGATAAAAGGTGCCAAAATCAGGTTCGACATGGACAGCCAACCCAACTATAAACGCGGAACAGAACCGGATAGCTTCCCCTACTTTTCTCAGATAAAGAGAAATAATCATGATATCAAACAATATGAAAAGGAAAATAGCAACTTTCTCCAGTCCCACGCCTTCAGCAACAATGGTATCTCGACATACAATTGTTATAGGTCAATCTCAAAATGCTGGTAATCCTTCAATGAGATCCAGTCCTCCCATTCAAACCGGCTTCCGTAAAGAGCCGGTATGCCAGGTCGTTGTGATCTATCTTGTACGGTATATCCGTCCTGTTATCACGGTCGAAAGCGTATGGTTCACCGGTAGCGGGTTCTATGTGCCAGAGCCGTCAGCTTTTTTCCTTGACGTATGGATTGTAAAGCGTATTAATGTCGATGGCAAGGCCAAGTCCGTGCTTGGAAATCTTGGTAGTGGAGCCGGTCATGAAGCGGAAGTTGAACGATGAGGAGTTGTTGGCACGCATAGAACTTTCATCGTCGGCATCGTAGTTGTCAATGAGCACCATCCGCTCAATGCGGTAGTCCGCCAGGTAGAGCTGTCGAAATATGTTGATCGCTTTATCGGCAATGGCGGCGTTCACCACCATCTCACCCCGTTGGGGGTTGCCGTCGCGTTGCGATGCAATACTTTTAGATAACGCAGTTCGGACCGATTCAAAGGACAGTCCCTTTCCATGACTTGAGCCACATGCGGCTGAATATCTGGTCGCTGATGGTTTCCGAACGGAACCAGGCATCCACACCGGAGCGTTCTACGTCAGCTTCGGATACCAACGTTTCGGCAGTCCACTCATCGTCAGGACTTTGATATCCGAGGTCGTTGTCACATCCGACCAAGAGCAAGGCAAAGGACACGACAAAGAGCAGCAGGTATTTTCTTCTTATCATATTTGCTAATGTATTTATTATTTGTCTTTACTTCTCAAATTTCCACTTAGGCAGTTCGCTGCGACGAGTAGTGGAGGTACAGTAGAAGAGAGTATCGCGGTAAGTGCGAATGTAGTCTATGGTCACAGTGCTGTCTGTGAAGCTCTTTACATGTACGGTTTGTATCGGCTTATTGGGGTCTGACATATAGAGGGTATCGTTGCGGAAAGCATATCGAAACCGTAGCTTATTCAACAGCGTATCATTTTGATGGTGTAGAAGGTCATTATACTGTCCGGAGTATAGACTTCGTAGAATTGCTGTTCATGCGGGTTATTGATGTAGTCGAAAACTACGGTATCGGAAACGGCCCCAGCACGGCTTGAGTCACGGTTTCATAATGCCATGTACCAACTAAATCCGGCATTCCGGATTCTGTGGGATTTGTTTTGTTTGTTGTTCCTTTGCATGATACAAATGCAATTGTTGTCATCAAGACAATACTGACGATATAAAATAGTTGCTTCATAATAAAATGATGATTTATTGTTTATATTTTTTCTGATTTCAGCGAATTAATACATTCTTAAACTCTCTAGTCTGTCCCGTAGAAGGTTCAAGGTTATAGAATACCGAGAGTGTTCCGTCTACTCCTATCGCTACATTTAATTCCATAGTCTGTCCGTCTTTAGTCACCATGCGCAGTTCACCGGTAGCATTGTTCACGCGCCAGTACATGCTGAGCGTTCTTTCATGCTCACCGAAGCGTGCGTATACGGTAGATGAACCGTCCTCACAAAACAGAATGTCTGTTTCGCCCAAAAACCAACCTTCATCTTGCATTCCGGAGTGAATCTCCACCCACTCACCGTTTATCTTTTCGTAGCTCTTAGAGTAATTCCATTTGCCTATGAGTTTCTCGGCAAGCGTCTTCTGTGTTTCATCCATGCGGGAGTATTTCCATCTGAACTCACCATCCATCAATTCGCCAGTCTCCGCATCGAGAGCCTCGCCGTACCCCATTTCAAATGAAGTGGCATTCAGGCTGAGTACATCTACGGTCATTGTTCCGAGTGTCAGTTTGTTGGCGGCTTCGTCTGTTTCCCATTCGCCCAGGTTGAGCTTCGTGTATCCATCGGGAGCCGTAAATGCGCTCAACACTGTGCCGTCCGTGCGGATAGTATAGGTTTGTCCCTGACCTTCAGGGATGGGATCTTCCACCCACTTGCCATCCAGCTTTTTGTAGCTCTCCTTCATGCTCCACTTGCCGATAACATTCCCGGCGACGGGTTTCAGGATTTTATCATCAGATTCGGGTGTCGCTTCGTCACTGCAACCGGTGAAGGTGAAAGCAAGAATGGCGACAGCCATCATCGTCAGCAGTGCTGATATTTTTTGATTGAACTTTTCATTTTGATTTTCATTATTTATTGCATCGTATTCTTGTTAAATAGGTCAGAAAGCTAAGCACGAGCGAACTGCGTAACCGCGCTGGTCCTTATTGCCGTAGTCTACTATGTCGCCGTAGCGCATGTACAAGCCGTAAGCAAAGTATGCAGGATCGTAACGGTCCTCTGAACTCGACCAATACTCGTCTTTCCATCCGTCACCTCCGACATTTTGGATACTCCTCAATATGACATCCCTGTTTTCGAGCCAATACCGGCATTGTCCGCCGGAAGGAAGAAACCAACCGCTGGTTTGGGATGGCGCAGGACATACAGTTTCATAATTCACGGCATGATAGACGGCGGGAATGCATCTGAAAGATTCCAGTTTTTGTCTTTATTGAATGCTACAATGGTCTGCGTGCTACTGTAGCCATTGAAACCGGAATTGTTATTTCTGTCGCAACCTACCTCTGTTCCATAACTACCCCATTGGCATGAGTTGCCGACATTGGCATCATGGAGAGCAAGCACATAACCGTGGACTTTCTGCATCAGAGTCGTACCGTCTTTCAATGTATAGTTGCCATTGTCAGCCCAGTCACCTGAATCGTCGCGGCCTTTTTCAGCACAACCCTATACAGGCGGCTTTCTGCCAGGATGCCAATTCGGTAGATTTGTCGGCAAAGGAGCCGTCGGAAAAGTAGAAGTCGCCTGTATCGGCATCCTCCATCGCTTTATTGCCGATAGGGGGAAATCTGCCCACCAATGAAGTTTTCGTTATCTGCACTAAATATTGCTGTGCACACAACCTCTTCCGTTCCTACGTTCGTAACCTGAAAGGTGTAATCCCCCTGCCATGCCTCGCCTTTGAGCAAATCGAATGCTTTCTGGCAAGCCTCGTAAACCTGTTTGTCACATTCTTCTACAGAACCCTTCTTGGTGAATGGTTTGCCTGTGATGCCGAGTGCAGTCTGAAGCCTTTCTCTATCTTGCTCATCTCGGCAAGGAAATGGGATGCGATGCCGACATGTTGGAGAAGCCGTATGTGTAAGTCACTTCTGTCACAGGATCGTCATCGTCACTGCACGCGGTGAAGGTGAAAGTAAGGATGGCGATAGCCATCATCGTCAGCAGTGCTGACATTCTTTTTGATTGAACTTTTTCATTTTGATTTATCATTTTTGAAATTTATAAATTCTGACATATCGGCTGAATAAAGATTACCATAGTTTTCGGCATTATAAACCATTACATGGCTTCCGACAGTATTGATGAACAGCCGATAATAGAGGTCGCGCATAGCTACATCCTTGTTATCGGTTATTTGTTCGATAAAAGTGGAGGGAAACGGTTGCTCATCCACACTTTCATCTCTCCGTTGAAGACATCAGCCTTGGATGTTTCGTCACCGTTGGCCGCAGTGATGAACAGCATTCCGGGGATGCCCTCGCACTGCTCCATCACACCACCCGAAAAAACATGCCTCCACCATCATGAGAAGTTTACGGTAACGCCTTTTGAGGTTCATATCCTTAAAACAGTGGACAGGTCATCGCCTGTCATGGCGTAAGGCTCCTCATCCCAGCACATGGCTCCCGGTACACCGTGTCCGCTCCAGAAAACGAACAGGTTGTCGTTTTCAGTAGATTCGATCACTGTGGGCAAAGTTTCGCTTTTTCGCCATTCAGAATGGCAAGTATATCTTTTGCCTTCAACGATGACATACGATAATCAATCTCTACATTCTCATACACATTGTTTCCCCCCAACAGTCACCTGTATAACTCCTTTGTTGGGATTTGAGACATTATCGGCTATGTCATCCTCGACAATGAGAATGATACGGTCGTCGGTATATCCGGCCTGTCTGAGCTGCTGATAGATAGCGAGCACATCTGCCTGATGGCGGTAATTGGTCCATTCCTTGGAGGAAGCAACAAGGAGTGCCCAGTTGCCGGTATGTGCAGGGTAATTGAATTCCCCTGAATTGTTGAAATCCTGCATCTGAGAGGCTTTCCAGTTCCAACCGGCAAGTGTCGCATCCGTGCGGTTCCCTCCGTCGCTGGTGTTATAGTCAAGGATGATATACTGTCCGTTGTAAACCTTGAAATTATAGTAGGTGGTGGCAAGTACATTGGTAAACACCTTAGCATCGAACCTTAAATGCCCTGAAGCTCCGCGAACATATGGCGACTTTCCGGCAGCAAGCGCATCCACCACAAGCCCCATATCCTCACCTGTCCAGCTACCCATGTTCAAGCCTTCACCCGAAACAACGGCCCTTAATGATTTTTGTAACGACAACTCCGGTTTGAACTGCTGGTACCATGCGGCATAGCCGATGAGCATTGCAGCATCGTAGAGCTGTGACTCACCAAGAGTAGGTGTGGCATTGAAAAACGTCTTGTAACTCACGTCAAATCCCGATTCAGGATCGGCACCAAATGCGACTCCCTCTATACCTTCGGCTGCATCACCGTGAATCTTGAGCACATCCGCACCGTAGGCAGTATCCGAAAACAGCATTCTCGGTACACTACACCCGTTCAGGCTTTGTGTTTTATGCGCTTCAAGCATCGGTCCCATCTCTTCTATTTCAGAGGGGATGCATATCACATATTCTGCACCTGACTGCATGGCTTGGCGAGACACATCAGCTACATTTTCGGAGGTGTAAGTATAGCATCCCATGTTTTTCAGTCCGAGTTCGCGTGCCTGAAATGCGAACCAGTCAATGAACGTTTGTCCGTAATTGTCGTTCTCCTTGGCCAAAAAGCGCCACGCTTTCACCCTCATAGTTAATCACCTTGGAGAGAAGCACCTCACATTGCGTAATGTCGGTCTCGGTCATCGCCCAGAGATAGCCTGTCGATGCGTATGCACGAACCAGTTGTTCGGCGGTGGCGAGAGTGAAGAATGTTTTGCCCACAAGAGTCAGTTCTGCCGCGAGGATTGCCGCGTTGGATGAATACAGCCCACCGATTACGGCATACACCTCATCGTTGAATGCCAGCGATTGGGCAAGTTCTTGCACATCGACCTTTGCCTCATCGTAGTATTCAAACTTTAACCTTATACCTGCTTCGTGGTTTTTGAATGCACGCTCAAAGTTGGTTGTAAACATTCCCAATGTCCTTTTCCAATGTACATCAAGCCCTTTCTCCAAGGGAAGCACCACGGCAACAACCTTCTCTGTCCACTGCTTGTTGTCAGGAGAATAAGAAGGCTCATCGTCCGAGCAGCTCCACAGACCGATCAGGCAGAGGAGCGGCGCAATAAGTTTAATAACCACTCGTTTCATAATACTCTTTCTCAAAAAGAATAGCCTGGTGACGCATTCCATTGACTAAGCTGCTGAAATCATTCACGTATCGGGGGGCGACCAGCCAGTCGGCATACCCGCTTTCAAGACCGTAAAGTTGGTTCTCCGGCATAATCCCCGTGACTACCCATTCCGTCAGATACCTGTAAATCAATTGGTCGATATGCTTAATAACCGAGCCAGTGATTCGGTTGGAGAGACTTGACTGGTCGTTATCCATGCCCACCAGAAATGGTGAGTACTCAAATTCCGGAGTAGCGGTATATACCGGCATTAGAGCCACCTGCCACTGGGAAAATGAAGTCGTAATCAACCACCCAATCACTCATTTTCCGGTAAGCGAGCGAAGCCGACACATATCCGTCCAATCATCCGCAAGATACTCCACATTGCAGTCACTGCCGTAGCCTGCAATAAAAACCGTCTTTGGCTATGTTGATGGGACTGTCGGTATTATTGGCAAGCAAAATCAGAGGTGTCATCTCTGAACATTGTTTTGCACATACTCCTGCGAGGTATGAAGCTCGAACATTGAAATCTGGAATGTATGAATGTTCTCGGCTTTATATTGTTTCCGGCTTTCAAAAAGCAGGATACTTTTGTTGGGTGTCAAGTCGTGCTCCGCCAGATGAAGTTCTGCCATTGGCTCATAATCGCTGCTACCCAAAACAAACAACACCGGAATTTCGCTTTCCGGTCGTTTGAGCCAGTCGGAGAAGATTTTCTCGGCTTCAAGCAATGATTCGGGCGAATAGATATAAATGTCAATCTCTTTATGTTCCATTTTTGAATTTCTGAACGCCTTCAAGGATGCAGTCGTTATAGCTCATGTCGCCCAATCCGCTTGGAGAAAAAAGAAAAACAATCTGTGGTGCCAGAGAAACCGGCTCCAACTCATCGGCATGATTGCAGGATGACAACGCTCCTGTTACTAGGAGCGTTGTCATTGCCAAAATAATACGGACAGGATTATACATACTATTCAAACTCACATCCGCATTTAGAGCATTTATAGGGTCCGGATGCAAATGTTTTCCACTTATGACCGCATTGGGGACATTCTTCAGTCCACCTTGCCGGGAAGTATTGGTCTATAGCAAGATTATCCCCTGCTGAGGTATTCCTCTGGAACAATTACGACTGTCATAACCGGCTCTCTGAAATTCTTGAGTGCATTGAACGAAATAGTGTAAAGACGCTTTCATCTGTCCCCGGCGTAAGTGAGATTGTGCCGCAGTTGTCAGGGAGCTTGACAGTGCGTTGCTTTCCGTCCCATTGGTTGAGAATGAACTTCTCACACAATTCATGGGCTGCCTCCTTTGAGTCTGCAACCAATATAAGCCGAGTAGCATCATCCTTTTTCAGATAAAGATTTCCGGCTTCAGCTTGGTCGGCAATTATCTTGTCGATATTCTCCACCATTTTTTCTCCAGATGGTTCTTGTGGCTCATCGTCGTTGTTACAAGCAGTGAAAGCGAGCATTGCCATCACTGAAGCAAACATGATCGTTAAAATTTTCTGTTTCATTTTTAATTATTTTTTAAATTTCTGTATTTGATATTGTAAATGGTTATTTCACCTGATTTATTCACGCACCAATATATCCTTGCGTCCCACGTCTGCCACACCTTCGCCACCAGCGTCGAAGAAGTCGAGCGAATAGGCGGTCAGAGTGCCATCCGGGTTTAAAGTGAAAGCGCTGTAGTCGTTGTATGACTCTCCGTCGATACCTTCATATGATTGGAATACATTCTCCCAACCTTCGTAATCTCTGGCTCCCCAGTAGTCATAATCGATACGCAATTCTTTTTCCGCCTATACGTTCGTAGTAGGTGCTCGTGCCTATATCGCGGAATTCGCGCCATCCCTCATCGTCCGCTCCCAAAGAAGTCTCTACCCACTGCTTATCCTTAATTTCATAACGATGAAGGAGTTTCCACTTACCCAACAGTCTTGTGGCGTATGTGTCATGCAGACGGTCGAAGCGACGGTAAATCCAGCGGAATTCGCCGTGTAGTGTCTCTCCCGTCTCACCATCTATGGCTGTATTTGCGCCTATCTCCATTTCATCGGCAGTCAGGCGATAAATGCGAGGAGAAATTATCCCAGATAAAGCAGGTCTTCTTTTTCGTTTACCGACCATGTACCAGCATAGATGGTCGAATACCAGAAACTGTAGCTGATTATCATTTCACCGCCGGGCCGCAGGTCATGCTCCAGCATGTGGCCTTCAGGGTTTGGCGTTTCAATATACTTGCCATCTTTCACCTCGTAGCTTTTCCATTTCCTGCCAGACACCTTGAATATGCTGTTCCAAGGGGCGCAGGATGGGATCTTCGGGAGAATCGTTGTCATCGCAGGACGTGGCGTAACTGCCAGTCCGATGAGGACGGGGTAACAACAAGAAGTAGCGTCTGATTGTTTTCATATCTGTCAATATTTTTAGTGGTTATTCTTTCAGAAGAAGGTCTCGATACTCACCCTCGCGCATTTCTCCTGTAGCAGGGTCAAAAATTCACGGAATAGAACACGTACATCGTGCGGTCATCCTCCAAGGTGATGCGCACTCGGGACAACCTTGTCGCTGTCGAGGGGCTTTGTAGGAGACTGTGTCGGTGACGGCATTCGCTTTCCACTGCATCGGGTCGGTGGTATGCTCGTTGTCGCCTTGGCGCGAGTAGGATGATGAAGGTGCCTTGCTCGGTATATTCAGTGCCACCCTCATCGGGGATGCCATAGGTGATCCTCCTTCCACTCTCCATTCTTTTCTCGTAGCTCTTGCTGAAATGCCAGCGCCCCACAAGGCGTTCGGCAAAGTTCTTCTGCTCTTCGTCAATGCGGCGGAAAAGCCATTTGAATTCTCCTCTTGCGTGGCACCGGTAGCATAATCGGTTGCCTTGTCGTATCCGAATTCCAGCTCGTCGGCAGTGAGGCGCATCAGGGTGTACTCCACCGGATATGCTTTATAATTGATTTTAAATGTGTTTTATGGTCTTCCGCCTCCCAAGTCAGAGAGATCTCAGATAGGTGTCGTGATTGGCGTAGGTAACGGCGGACATCATAGAGCCGTCGGTGCGGAAAAGATAGGTTGTGCCGCTGCCTTCCGGCTCGATCACTTCTTTCCACTCGCCATCCTTTTTCTCATAGCTCTTGATCATTGTCCACTTGCCGGGAAGGTTTGCGGCGATGAAGGGTTGCGTATGGCTTCCCTTTATTCTCTTTGTCGCTACATGAGGGGAAGCCTGCTAAGGTCAGCAGGGTAATCCAAAAGAGGGTTAATACATTCTTCTTCATAATGCTTATCATTTAATATAACCAATATATTGTTTAATATTCTATTTTATCGTCTTTCTTCATCCACATATCAAAAGCCTTGACTGCTTCGTCCGTACGGGCGTCTTTCAGATTGAGGGTGGCGTTGATAAGCACTTTGTAAGCTTGTTCGGCCGGCTTGTCTTTGACAGTGGAGGGGTGACTTGCGAAGTGCCAGTAATACTGTTGATGGTACCGTCCACATAAAGGGTTTCTTCGTTACCTGCCAGTTCGTTGAAGTGGAAGTCTCCGTCGATGACCCGAAATCGTGTGACGTCGCTTAATGCTTTTACGATAGCTTCACGCACCGAAGGGGCATATTCATCGTGCTGGGTAGTACTCTTACCTGTGACGGCGGTGGTAGCCAGATCGGTCAGGATGCTGCCTACGGTCTGCTTTTTTGTTTTGTGCTTTGTCAACGTAACGAATGTCTCCACAGATACCTTCAGGAAACTGTTACGCGAGGTTTGCGCCCGCAGGGCTGCCGCTTCCGGCAACAGGGCCGGAAGCAGCAGGATGAGGGCAAAAGGAATGTATGTCTTCAGTTTCATCATTCTAATACTTATTTATCTATTAAATCAAAACCACAGGCGGTGTACCATTGGTTTAAACGGTACGAGCGTATGGCATAATTGACATAGTCCTGAAATAACTGAAAGCCAGAGTAGTTTTCCAGTGCCATGATAGGATATATCGAAAGTCCGTTGTAATAGGGTTCTATATGGTTGTCAACTTCATCATACATCTTTACATCTTTCCCGAATCCGTAAGTGTTAATCAGGCATGCTTTGTTGTATGTCGAAAACCATTCATCGGTAAACGTTCCTGTCTTGCGCATGAAATCCACAAAAATCAAGCTGGGCAGAAGGAAAGTTCTTTTGGAATAGTTCCTCTCCTTTGCCATCGTCGAAGTAGTTTTCTGTAAGATGGCATTTTTGATAAAAAGCGTCCTGAATATCGGCTAAGGTGTTTTACTGTCCATCAGAGCTTTGTATTCTGCGGCAGAAGCTTGTCAAGTTGGGAAGCATCTATGAGGGACAGTGTCGCATATTTGTCGTCATCGGCCGAATTATTGTAAAGCCATTCGCAGGAATGTAACACAAACTTTGACAGGTCGGCACGGGGGCTGGTGTAAAGATACGACAGATTTTCATGCCAAGGCCATCCTACTGAAGAAAGGGATACTTCGCTTGCAACCAAATACCTGGTCTTATGACGCAGTTCGAATGCCACCTCCACGCTTGCCATCATACAAGCGTGCATGATCATAAATTCATAGTCGGGCGAGTAAGGTCTGCTATTTCTCTGTTTTCAAGATATTTCACGGCATCACCGCCCATTCCTTTGGTCCTGAATGTATTATCATCGTTTAGGCCAAATGGGAGTATGCCGCTGCCATGTCAAAAGCATAAGTCCATAGCTTTTCGCAGGGGCTATCACGGACGTCGTTCTGTACTTCCGGATAACGAGCGATGTCCCCGAGAGTCCCCAATTGGCTCATATTCTTTGACAACCTCGCTTACGATGGCCGGTGTGTCATCATGCTTTATTTTAGCAGAACCGCATTTTCAAACTGTACAAACATGGGCGACGGATCAATGTAAACATAAAGGCTTCCTGCATAACTGTCGTCCCATCCTGCCTCCATTTTATTGATATAATCCAACTGAGAATTACTGAGGACAAGACCGCTTTCGCCGTCAATATCCCCCCGATATAAGCGAGAATGGTTCTTTCCACCGGTTGGGGTTCGCAGAGGTTCTTCATTAATGTTGTTGTCGTCATTGTCACATGACGCAAACACAGATGAATGACAGCAAGTATAATAGCTGTGATGTTTCGGCAAAGCAACTGTATCGTGTTCATAAAAACCATATAAGTGAGTAATTAAATTATTATATGTAAAAGGTTACGTAAATATAAATTTGAGGAGAAACAACACCGACAGCACATACATGGTAGGGCTAACCTCCCGGTGTCTGCCCGTGCCCAGTTTGAGCAAACATAGCAAAGCATACCCAAGATGATGCCATTGGCAACGGAGTAGGTCAGCACCATAGTTATGATGGTGATGAACGCAGGAAGTGCCTCCGCGATATTCTTCATGTCTATTTGAGTGATGGACTCCATCATAAAGACACCCACCAGTACCAATGCTCCGGTCGTGGCAGCACCGGGGATGAGCAGGAAGATGGGAGCGAAGAAGATGGACAAGAGGAACATTCCACCGGTGACCAGCGAGGTAAACCCGGAACGCCCGCCTTCGGCAACGCCCGAAGCACTCTCCAAGTAGGTGGTAATCGTAGAACAACCCAGTATGGCTCCAAAGGTGGAACCGATGGCATCGGCCAGCATAGTCTCTTTTTGCACAGGAATTTCGCCGTTCTCTTTCACAATCCCGATCCGGTAGGTAAGGGCGACCAATGTGCCGATGGTGTCGAACATATCCATAAAGAGCAGCGTGAAGATAATCACCGCCATATCGAGCGTGAACAACTGGCTGAAGTCGAATTGATAAAAGGTGGGGAGCCAGCGAGTGGGGCGTGGAGATGGGCAGGAATCCTTCGGGAATCGTAGTCACACCCAACGGAATGCCGATGAGCGTACAAATCAGGATGCTATAAAACAAGGCTCCCTTCACCTGCTTCACCACGAGCAGTCCACTCAACAGGATGCCTGTCAATGCTAATACGGAGACGGGCGTGAAGGGACCGAACGTCACGAACGTAGCCGGGTCGGAGACGATGATGCCGGCGTTCTTCAGCCCGATAAAGGCGATAAACATCCCGATACCTACAGAGATGGCGTAGCGCAGCGTAGCTGGAATGCTGTTCAGCACAATCTCGCGCACGTTAAAGAAAGTGATGAGGATGAAGAGAAGTCCCTCCACAAACAAGGCAGCCATAGCCACTTGCCACGGATAACCCATGCCCTGCACCAGTGTGAAGGCGAAGAAGGCATTGATCCCCATGCTGGGTGCCTGTGCCAAGGGCAGCTTTGCCATGAATGCCAGCAGCAAGGTGGAGAGGGCGGTGGCAAGCGCGGTAGCCGTGAACACGGCTCCCTTGTCCATCCCGGTGGAGGAGAGGATGGAGGAATTCACGGCAAGGATATAACTCATGGTAAAGGAATGTTGTGATTCCGGCGATGCTTTCCGTGCGCAATGTCATAGTCTTTGGGTTGAATCCCAATAGTTTCTGTAGCATAGTGTTTCTGTAGTCTTTAATCACTAATTCTTAATCGGATGCCCACTTCATCCCCGATAGTCGAGTTTGAACGATTCACAGCGTGAATGCCAGAGAGAGGAAGCTGCTCTCTGGCAAACACGTCTTATGGACATCTACTTCTCGTATTTCCATATGGGCATCTCGCAACGGCGAGTGGTGGAAGTCATATAGAAAGTGGTATCACGAAGGGTGCGCACATAGTCAATATGTATGACGCTGTCGGCATGGCTCACCACGTGTACGCTTTGCAACGGCTTGTCGGGATGCAACATACAGAGGCTGTCGTTGCGGAAGGTGTAACGGAATTCGAGCTTGTTCAGCAACGTGTCGTTCTGAATGGCGTAGAAATGCATGGTGCTGTCCGCCAAGTAGACTTCGTAAAGCTGCTGTTCTTGCGGATTTCCTACGTAGTCGAAAACCGTAGTGTCCGAGGCAGCTCCTTGCACGCTCTGGGTCACCAATTCGTAGTGCCAAACACCTTCAAAAGTAGGGGTAGCGGTTTTAGTGGTATCCTCCGCGTTCTTGCACGAGGCGAAGATTGCACCTGCCAGCAGGGCGATGCCAACAATATAAATTAATTGTCTCATTTTGTTTAAGTTATGACATTATTAAGTTATAAAATCAGTGAGTTTATTCTTATTTTTTTATCAGCACGTCTTTGAACTCACCTTCCACCACTTGTCCTGTAGCAGAATCGAAGTTCTTTCCATAGAACACGTTCATCGTTTGGTCATCATCTTCCAGGGTGACACGTGTGGAGGAGACTTCGGGGTTGTCGGCGAACTTGTAATAGACTGTGCCGGTGTCCTCGTTCGCCTTCCATGCGATATACTCGTTCTTCATTTCCTGGTCCCCTTTCCGCGAGTAAGAGGTAAAGAATCCTGTTTCAAAGTATTCGTGCCATCCTTCATCGGGCAGTCCGTAAGAGGTTTCCACCCATTCGCCGTTCTTCTTCTCGTAGCTCTTGGAGAAGTGCCACTTGCCCAGCAGCCGTTCGGCGAAGTTCTTCTGCGACTCGTCTATGCGGCGGAAGAGCCATTTGAACTCGCCTTCCAGGGTCTCATGGGTAGTCATGTCGGTGGAGAGGTGGTAGCCGAACTCTAATTCGTCATCGGTCAGACGATAGACCTTGTAGACGTACTCTTTGAAGAGAGTCATCGTGTTGTCGGTGTCGTTGGCCATCCAGGTGGTACTCCTCGTGTGGGTGTCATGACTGGCCATTGTGACGATGGAACGCATTGTCCCGTCGGAGCGCATCAGATAGGTAGTACCGGAACCTTCGGGTTCAATCACTTCCACCCATTTGCCGTCCTGCTTTTCGTAGCTTTTCACCTGGGTCCACTTGCCTGTAACATTCTCGCCAATAGGTTTGCGGATGCTTGTGTCAGATGTCTCATTATTGTTGCAAGCAGCGAAAGCAATTATTGCCGCCGCTGCTGTAAACATGATAGTTAAAATATTCTTTCTCATAAATTTCATTTGTCAATGCGTTTTTATATCAATCAGGATATAGTTACGACATCATGCCTCAACGAAACTCGAAGAGGTTGAAGAAACCGGTGATGGTGAATACGGACCGGATGTCATCGTTGATGTGGCTAAGGGCCAAGGTGCCCCCCTTCTTTGCCACCTCCTTGCGCAAGGCAAGGAACAGCCGCAGACCGGAGCTGCTGATGTATTCCAATCCCGTGCAATCCAGCACGATGTCCTTGTCCGCGCTGTCCATCAGGGGTTGCATATCCTTTTCTAATTGGTTGGCAATGGCTGAATCCAATCGCCCGTTGAGTACCCCGGTCAGTACTCCGTTCTCGTTCTTAATCTCAAAATTCATCATATTCAATTTTTAAATTGGTTATAAAGGGAATAATATAGTCACAATAAACAGGTTGGCCGCCAAGATAATCAGGTTCATCAACAGACCTATCTTCATGAAGTCCGAGAAGCGGTAACCTCCGGGACCATAGACCAGCATGTGGGTGGGCGACCCGATGGGGGTGGCAAAGCTGGAAGAGACGGCAATCATCAACGCCACGCAGAAGGTCAGCGGGTTTACCCCAACGCTATCGCGCTCTTGTAGGCAATGGGAAAGAACATGGCTGCCGCTGCCGCATTACTGATAAGCTCTGTGATGAAAGTACCCACCAAGCAAATCACGGCAAGCACCACCAGCGGGTTAGTCCCGCACATCCCTAACAATCCGTCGGCAAGCTTTTGCGCGATTCCCGTGTTCTCAATGGCCATTCCCAAGCAGACGGAACCTGCAAAGACCATCAGCACATTCCAGTTGATGCTTTTACGTGCCTGCTCTATGCTGCAACAGCGTGTCAGTATCATGGCAAACGCTGCCAGGAAACAGGCATTCAGCAGCGGCATCACATGGAACGCCGACAGGAGCATCATGGCCAGCATAATCCCTGACGATACGAGCGTCTTATGATTGACCTGCTGGATATTCTCCGAATCGAAGAAACGGACATCTCCGTTGAAATCTTCCTCGCGCAACTTCTTTCCTTCCAACAGCAAGGTATCTCCGGCCTGCAAGACAGCCTCCCGGGGTCTCACTTCCAAACGCTTGCCTTGACGGGCAATGGCCACCAGCACCACATCGTGCTCTTCTTCGAAGCGCGTATCCGTCATGCGCTTGCCTATCAAGTCGCTGTCAAATGCCAAGTAGCCGGTCTGCAACTTCCGTTGGCCTTCCATCTCGGTCACACTATAGACGTGATGAGTGGCATTCACCAATTGGTGCGTCTCGCGCAGGTCCAAGATGGCATCAATCTGGCCGGAATAGACCAGACGGTCGCCACCAAGTATGAACTCATCGGCGGGAACGGAGAGATAATCTCTTTGTCGAAACGTACGATTTCGACCAAGCGGCCTCCCCGCACATCCATCAAGCCACACTCGCCGACACTCTGCCCCACCAGCGGGTTCGTGGTAGGCACCATCAACTCCACTGTATAATCGGAAATGGACTCAAACGAACTTTCCGGTGATTTCCGTTCGGGCAACAGCTTGCGCAGGGCTATCATGGAGAGGATTCCCACCGCTAGGCAGAAGAGACCCGGCAGCGTGGTGGTGAACACACCCAACTCCACACCGGCCTCACGTGCATAGAATCCCGAGATAATCAGGTTGGGCGGTGTTCCGATTAAGGTACATACCCCTCCCATTCCTGAAGCATAGCTCAGAGGTATCAACAGCTTCGAAGGGGCAACACCCAACTTCTTCGACCACATCTTCACCACGTTGATGAACAGAGCCACCACTGTCGTGTTGCTCAGCATCGAGCTTAGCATCGCCACCGGCAGCATCAGCCGTACTATCGCCTTAGGATAGGACGAAGGGTTGCCCAACAAATGGCGCACTATCCACTGCAACACGCCTGTATAAACCAGGCCTGCCACCACCACGAACAGTACACCGACCACTACCACCGATTCCGAGCTGAAGCCCGACAGCACCTCCTTGGCAGGCAACACGCCACATACCAACAGGACCGCCATCCCTCCAACAAATACCACATCCGCCGGCAGCTTGGTGAAGAGCAACAAGCCAAACATCACCAGCACCAGCACAATCGTAATCCAAGCATTCAAGCTAAGACCTAAAAATACGAAACTCTCTATCATTCTCTCTTAGTTTTTGAGTTTTTTTCTCATTATCAATACATTGCAATCTCCTTCCCGCCTGTACGCCACTTCATCCATCAAGTTGCGTATCAGGAAAATACCCAATCCGCCAATCGGCCTCTCTTCCAACGAGAGGGTCACATCCGCCTCCGGCACGGTGAGGGGGTCGAAACCCCTCCCCAATCCTTCAGGCAGAAGGTGTGTGTCCGGCTTTGCTCGTCCCAGGCTGAGGTAAGGACTATCTTTCCTTCCTCCATCTGCGGGTAGGCATAATGGATGACGTTGACTAATGCTTCTTCCAACGCCACATTCAGCGACATCATCTCCGCCATACCCATGCCCGTCTCTTCAGCTATCTCTTCGAGAAAGAGCGGCAGACGAGACACTTCATCCAGACTGTTAGTCATTACAAGTTCCTTGCTTTCCACTGTTTCAATTATGAATTATAAAACTATTAATTATCAACTGTCAACCGCACACAGAGTAGCGTCAAGTCATCACTCTGCTCCGCCTCTCCGGCGAATCCGGTCACTAATTGTATCATCCGTTCCACAACGGAACGTGCTGACAGATTACCCAAGTGTGACATCTCTCCCAACATACGCTCATTTCCCAACAGTTCACAGTTGCTATTCTCTGCCTCGTTCAATCCGTCCGTATATATTAATAAGGTGCTTTCCTTGGGCAACATCACACACTGCTCTGTAAACTCAAAACCATCGCAAACACCTATCGGAATGTTCGGCACCGTGTCTACAAAAGAGCTCTGCTTATCCGGCTCTACCAACAAGGGTGGATTGTGTCCAACACTGCAATACGACAACCTGCCACTATCCAGTTCCAGTGCCCCGATAAACATCGTGACGAACATATTGGCGTCATTCTGCTCCATCACCGCGTGGTTCAGCTTGGCTGCAATCTCCGAGGGGTGTCGCAAGTGCCTGCCATGATGCGGAACAGGCTACGCGTCACCGCCATGAAAAGCGAAGCGGGAATGCCCTTGCCCGACACATCGCCCACGGTGAAGAACAGTTTCCCGTCGCGGATGAAGAAGTCGTACAGGTCGCCTCCCACCTCCTTGGCCGGAGAGAGGCTGGCATAGAGGTCAAGCGTCTTCCACTCCGGGAAAGGAGGGAAGATGTTGGGGAGCAAGCTCATCTGCAACTTGCGGGCAATGTTCAGCTCGCTCTCTATCCGCCTTTGCGCGGGTGGTCTCCGTCAGCCGATGGATGTAGTCGTCCAACGAACGCTGCATGTAGGCAAAGGAGTCCCTGAACTGAGCCAATTCATCTTTGGTGCGAATCTCGGGCAGCGGTGCCGCCAGGTCGCCTTTCGCCACGCGGGACGCAGCCTCGGAAAAGAGCTTCAGCGGGTGGGAGGTACGTCTGATGCGCCATACGCAGAAGAACAGCAACGCCAGCAGTCCCAACAGGAACACCGACACCACCACCAAAGTCAGCCTGTCCAGCGGAGCAAACACATCCCTGTAGGGACAGACCACTGCCACCGACCATTCCGTGCCCTCCACAGGTTTGTAGAAGACATAAGAGAGCGTATCATCGTTCTGCAACTCGTGCATGCCTTCCTCGCCCCGTATCATCGCATCGCCCAAGATCGTCACACTGCGGTCCGTCATGTCGGATGTAGCGGTATAGATGGTCTCGTGCAGGATGCGTTCCGGCTTGGGATGCACCAAGTAGTTGCCTAAACGGCTTATCATCAGCGTGTAGGAACCGGGATAAGGTTTGATGCCATTCACCAGCCCGCTCAGATGGTCGAGCGAGATGTCCGCCGTCAGGATGCCGAACATCTTGCCTTCGCCGTTGCGCAATACGTGCGGAGTAGGTGGACATCACACGGTCTCCCCCCACCCTCGTCAAAATAGGGTTCGCTCCAATAGTTGCGGTCGAGGCGTTTGGGGGTGGCATACCACTCCTTCGCGTGATAGTTGTAGGCCGCATAGCCCAGGTTTCGGTCCTTCACCTCGCCTTCTTCCGTCAGGTAGGAGTAAAGGGGCGAACAGCTCACCCTTCTCCGCATAGAATCCCGGCTCGAATGCCACACAACTGCCGATAACGTGCGGGTTGGTCCGCATCATCATACGGGTCACGGCATAAAGCGAGTCGGGGATTGCCGAGGCGGTCGCGCACGAGCCATTCCATGTTTTTGCCGCCGCCTCCACCTGGTGCAGGATGTCTTCTATCTGGTAAACGGTGCCGGAAAGTTCGCTCCCCGCATGGCTCTCTGCCTCCTGGCGCACGATGCGTTTGGAGGAGAAGAAGAGCACGGAGAACACCACCCCGAACACCATAGAGGCTATCATGACCACCTGCAAGCTCAGGCGGGCGGAAAAGGACTTCCGAATTGTCTTCATCAGATTCATCAGTTGTTCGGGCTGCTGAATACAACGTAGTATTTAGGTTGGTTTTTTCTCCTTCTTAAAGACTATATTCAGACTTGCAAAACCGTCCTTGACTCTTTCCGTTTCATAAACCACATGCACGTACTCTGAATTAAAGGCTTTATCGTAAAAACCAACTTTTGCCTCAGAATCGCTAACAGAAATTATCCCCTACATACAAAAGCATAGACTTCTGTCTGATTCTTGAAATCGGTGCATGTCAAAGTCGTGTGTCCCGAACCCGAAGCAGGAAAGCCGGGATCCAACTTCTTAACGAAATCGGTAATGTTCTTAGCCGTCTTCTCTTCCGCACTCTTCGAAGAGCCACCGAAAATATTCTCGTTGTCGGCATTGAACGTGGCTATGCACACCAACTCACCGGTGAGGGTGTTTCTCACCTCGAAAAGGTAGTCGCCCTGCCACACTTCGCCTTTGAGCGAATTGCAGGCTTTCTCGCAAGCTTCGTAAACCTGCTTGTCACACTCTTCCACCGTACCCCGTTTCGTAAAGTTCTTCCCGGTGACACCGAGAGCCGACTTGAAGGCGTTCTCTATTTTCCCCATCTCTTCGATGAAGTTGGGGTGTGAGGCCGACATTTCGGGGAAGCCATAGGTGTAGGTCACTTCGTTGTCTGCATCTTCATCATCGCTACAAGCAGTGAAGATAAAGGAAAAGATGGCCATAGCCGCCATCATCGTCAGCAGTGCCGACATGGTTCTGATTGTTTGTTTCATTGTTATTTATTGTTCTACTTGTTTATATACCTCTTTCAATCCTACGTCTGCCACGCCTTCGCCACCGGCATCGAAGAAATCGAGCAAATAGGCGGTCAGAGTGCCATCGGGGCTGAGTTCGAAGGCATCATAGTCGCCTGTGGCCTCGCCATTTATGACGTGGTACGCTTGGAAGATGCCTTCCCACCCTACGTAATCAAAGGGCTCCCCAATAGTCGTAGTCGATGCGCAATTCCTTGCCACCGATACGGCTGTAATAGATGGCTGTGCCCGATCGGTTGTAGTCGCGCCAGCCCTCATCCTCCGCGCCAAGGGGGCTCCACCCACTGCTTATCCTTTATCTCGTAGCGGTGGAGAAGCTTCTATTGGCCCAAGAGACGATGTGAACGGTGTTCTCGTCCTCGAAACAGAGACGGATCTCCACACGCGCTTGGCTACAAATGTCCCACTGGCTCAATATGTCCGCTGGTTCGCCCTACTTGGCAATTTCACCTACACAGCCGCTGTATCTCTTAGTCTCAAACTTGTCGCCTGTAAGGGTGTAGAGAGCGCAACTGCCTCTCATGTCGTACTCGCGCGCGCAGTAGTCAGGCATGTCTTGTGTAACCTCTACCCATTGGCCGTCCTGCTCCTGAAATCTCTTCTGAAGCTGCCATCTGCCCAACAGCTGTGTGTAAGCGGTTTTGATCGGTTGGTTGACGCGGGTATATACCCACTTGAACTCGCCTTTCAGCACTTCGCCCGTTGCGTGGTCGGTAGCGGTGGTGTCCAAGACAATGAATTCGTTCTCGGTCAGGCCTCCCCAATCGTATCCCTTCACCGTTCACCTTCAGTGTGTCAGCGGTTTCGTCGGCACTCCAGGTGCTCTCAAACATGTACGTCTTGCCGTCTTCGCGCCTCACATTGTGGTAGTAGATGCCACCGGGACAGAACACTAAGTCATTCACGTACATTTCGGGGATGGGATCCTCTATCCACTTGCCATCTTGCAGCATGTAGCTGTTCGTCTGCTTCCATATACCAAAAGAGGTTCTTGGTGAGGGGGCGCAGGAAGAGGGTTTCATCGGTATTGTCATTCATCTCGTCGTCGCTGCATGCAGTGAAGGTGCAGGCAAAATTGCCATAGCCACCGTCATCAACAGCAGTGTTGACATTGTTCTGATTGTCTCTTTCATATTCATTCCTTGCCTTTTATTTTACCTTTATTTCTCTCTTATCAGCACATCCTTGTACTCCGTCGAAGTCTGTTCCTCCAACTCCGGGTTGAAGTCTTCGGAGTAATACATCACCATCGTGTTGTCATTGTTTTCCAATGATATGCGGTAATATCTCTCTTTCCGTTCTCCGGGAACATAGTAAGTGACGACACCGGTTGATTCATTGACAGACCACCACATATTATCGTTTTCCATTCCTCATCAGGCCAGCGCGTATAGGTAGTGAAAACCCCGCTTTCGGTAAAGTCACTCCAACACTCCAATGGATAATCGCCGATTGTTTCAGTCCATACTCCATTGGCTTTCGCATAGCGTTTTGACAGCGACCATTTGCCAACCATTCGTTCCGCGAGGGTGTTCTCTTCTTGATTGATACGCTGAAAATGCATCTTGTACTTCATGTCTCCCAATGTTGAGACAAGCACCAAGTCATTTTCTGTGAGTTGATAAACTTCAAATCTATCTTCAAAGATTTTTAAGGTATGGTCAGCGTCATTTACATCGCCCCATTTATTGAGCAAGAGGTGTGTTTCATCATCAGTGGAGGAAACCATGAAAAATTCGCCATCGGGTCTCAGTGAATATTTTAAAATACGATCGTCATCTGTGCCGGTTGATTCCCATTTTCCTCCTTCCTTTCTGAATGATTCAACCAGTTCCCAGTTGCCAACAATGTGTTCGGCAATAGGAGTCTGCACAGTGCCCTTGCCCTCTTCCAAATCATGTCCATACGCCATTAGTGTCTCGTAGAAGTCGCACCATCCGGTAAGCTGTTCAAAACGGCATTTGCGATATTGCTCTCGTACATCAGCCTGGTAATCGGAGGTATTGGTGTAGGCAGTATAAAGAAAATCATGTTTGCCGTTGGTTTTGTCGATGAGTCACCACAATGTCTGAAAGCACTTCATCGAGACGGTTTATATAGGACGCGAGACACATGTTCCCGCTCTCGACATAGGCGGCGTGGAGGAAATCCACAAGATCCAAACTGTAATAGGGTCGCATCGTCTGAAAGAAATCGTCATAATCATGACTCACCTTTGAATGCAAGGCTCTTAAATAACCTTCTCCATAAGTCTGGCCATATTTTGCCGGAGCGTCAGTTGTGAAATTGACACCCGACATGGTGTTGCCCATCTCCTCTATAGTTTGACGGAGGATTTCCCATAAAGGAGTGAGGTCACGGATTCTGCTCACCTCAACCGCAAGACCAACAACTTCCTGATTGTGAAACTCCTGCCACAGATTCATGGCGCGGTGTGCGGTTAGGGTAAGGGTTTCCTCCACAGAGCGCCCTTGTCTCAGGTCGTTGACAAGTGAAGTGTAATCATAGGCGAGGTCGGGTATGACGAAGGGGGGAGCCGAGCAAGAGATCTGCCGCACCTTCCCATTCAGCGAGCATCTCGATATTTCCCTGATTGCATGAGTTCATAATCAAGGCATCGATGTGTTGTCCAGACTGGCGTATAGCGTCCCCCAACTGGGCGGACGTCATTCTATGGTAGCTGTCGTACAGAGTGGCTCTTGTTGAGGGTGGAGTTTCTTGCTCTTTCAAATCGTTATAAGGAGTAAAATTGCTTCCATGACCGCCGATAACAAGAATGTAATGGCGGTTGGGATATTTCTCTGCCGACCAGCGGATAAACTCTGTCAACTGCCGGGAATCGGTGATGGCAAAATCATCACCGGGACCGAATGTTCGGTCCTCTGTCATGATGCCGTCCTGAGCGGTATATCTGCGAACACCGTTGTGTTGGTCTCCTTCCCCTTTTCCGGAAGCTTTGAACAACACTGTTGCCGATACATCATCACCGGTAGCATCGGTTGCCTGACGGATACTCTCGGCGAAAATAAGGTCATGCTCCATGTCGCCGCCCGATATATACATCATCAGACAGAATCCGTTCACCTCCGGCTCTTCTGGTATAGGTGACGGTTCGTCTTTGTCGGAACAAGATGACAATCCCGACAGCGCAATAATCAACGCCAGTATATGATTGAGATATTTCTTCACTGTTTCTGGGTTTTAGAATTAAAAAATATATAATCCAATTCAATTTCTAATCAGAATGTCTTTATACTCGGTGGTTGTCTGTTCTTCCAACTCCGGGTTGAAGTTTTCCGAATAGTTCATAATCATTGTATTGTCGTTGTCTTCCAACGCTATCCGGAAAAATCTCGGTTCAAGTTGTGCCTCCGAGTCGAAGTAAAAGACGGTTCCTGTTTGTTCATGAAACCTCCACCTCATATTGTCATTTTTCCATTCTTCAGAGGGCCAGCGGGTATAAGTGCTGAATAATCCTGATTCCGTGTATTCGCTCCAGCACTCCAAGGAAGATTCTCCGTCACTTCCTTCCATTCGCCATTGGCTTTCTCATAGCGTTTGGACAGCGACCACTTACCGACCATTCTTTCACCAAGAGTCTTTTCTGAATCATTGACACGGGAAAGCCGAACTTTTTGTTTACTCTCGTCAGCATCGCCGACAAGTTCCAATATGTTGTCAGAAAGTTGATAAATCTCAAGTTCTTCTCCATTCCAATCAATCTTATTCCCATCCTTTATACTCCATTGGCCTTTATTCAATGCTGCAAATTGTCCAAAACCGCCCACTAACGGCATCTCGCCATTCGACCTGAACACCATACTCTTTACGCGAAAATTCGTATATGACGCAGGGAGCCACTCATGAAATTTCTTAATTAACACGTCTTTCACCTCCCATCTTCCGATGATGTGTTCCGAAATGGGGGTGAGAATCTCACCTTTCTCCTCATAATTATAGACGAAATACTTTAGACTCTCATAGAAATCACGCCAACCTGTGAGCTTGTCGAAACGGCATTTGCGATAAAGTTGCCCTCCTAACTCCCCATCATACTCATTCAAAGCATTGAATACAAGATAAATGAAATCATGCTTTCCATTGGTCTGTCGATGTGTCACAATTATATCCGCAAGAATCTCGTCAAGTCGATTTATGTATGGAGCGAGACTCATGTTTCCACTTTGCACATAAGCGGCATGAAAGAATCCCACTATATCCAATGTGAAAAATGGGCGATTATATTCAAAAAAATCGTCTTCATTGCCGACATACTTGGAGTAGAGCGCTCTTCCATAACCTTGACCGTAGGGTTGTCCATACACAGCCGGGGCATCGGTAGTGAAGTTTACATCTTCCATGGAGTTCTTCATCGCATCGATAATCTGTCGCATAGCCTCCCAAAGAGGAGTCAGGTCACGGATTCGGGAAACTTGTGTCACCATTCCACATTCTTCTTGGTTGTGAAACTCCTGCCAAAGGTTGATGGCGCGGTGGGCGGTACGTGCAAGAGCCTCTTCTACAGAGCGTCCCTGCAGCCAGGTCGCCTATAAGCGAACATAGTCATAGCCAAAGTCTGGCAACATGAAAGGAGTACTGAGCAGATAGTCGGCAGTACCTTCCCATTCCGCGAGCATTTCAATATTTCCTTGCTGGCATGAGTTGAATATAAGAGCGTCAAGAGTCTGGCCCGATTGGCGGATAGCGTCTCCCAATTGTGCGGATGTCATATATTTGCGGTTATCATAGGGTAGCCCGCGTTTTAGGGGCAGTCTCTTCTTCGTAAATCTCATCATATGGTACAAACGCTTTACCGTGTCCGCCAATTACAAGCAGATAATGGCGGTTGGGGTATTGCTCCGCCGACCAGCGGATGAAATCCGTCAGTTCCTTTGGGTCGGTGATGGAAAAATCCTCACCGGGATCGAATGTCAGGTCTTCGGTCAAAACGCCATTCTGCGCGGTGTAACGGTGCGTGCCGTTGTGTGCTTCACCTTCTCCTTCACCGGAGTTTTTATGCAGTACCGTAACGGCAACGTTTTCATCCGATACTGCTGCTGCTTGCCGGGCACTCTCCATTAAAGTAACATCATGTTCGGGGTCGCCGCCCGACATGTAGAACATGAGGCAGTGGCCGCTCGGTGTAGGGGTCTGGCACGGGAACGGGTGTCGGTTCGTTGTCATCGCTGCAGGATGACAAGGCCGCCAATGAAAGGAGGCAGGCGACGAGATAATTCAGGTATTTGTTCATGTTGTTCATTCTTTTAATGTAAACAATGTATTATTTAAGATTCTATTTTATCGTCTTTCTTCATCCACATACCAAGCGCCTTTGCCGCTTCTTCTTCCGGCATCACTTCCGATGATGTTCACGATGTTGTCGGCCGGCAGGCCGTTAATCTGGTACTTGATGTCTT